>JAEEGL012265968.1_pt1 | contig 27899 bp, 24 predicted proteins | sample 9134231 | NCBI WGS metagenome assembly JAEEGL01 (sample SAMN16246548, study PRJNA631951) | gut metagenome | biome: gut microbiome; feature: rumen; material: fiber-attached | host: Bos | place: Iran: Karaj | collected 2018-10
AAGGATCTGGCCTACCATCTTAACAACCTGGCTTGCAAGAGTACGTGTATCCTTGAATACTGACATTGACTGCTTGCCGGCGATCATGTTCTTTGTATTCTCGATATCACAGTCCTGACCGGTGATGATGGGATATTTACCCTTGTAGTTAGCTGCGAGTGCGTTCTCAACACCAAGTGCTGTAGAGTCGTTTGAGCAAAGCCATACATCAAGATCTGTTCCGTCTGCATAGTATGAAGAAAGGATGTTCTCTGCTCTTGACTGAGCTACGTCTGTTCCCCAGGTAGGAGTAGCAACGTCTTCAAACTTTGTCTGGCCTGACTTAACTACGAGCTTGCCCTCATCGATGTACTTCTTCAGAACATCATAAGCACCGTTGAAGAAGAAGCCTGCGTTGTTGTCGCCGGGATCACCTGCGGTGAACTCGATGTTGAAAGGTCCTGCTGCATTGTCAAGATCAAGCTGATCCTTTACATATGTACCCTGAACAGTACCAACCTTGTAGTTATCGAATGTTGCATAGTAAGAAACTGCATCTGAATCCATGATCAGACGGTCATAAGCTATAACAGGGATTCCTGCTTCCTTAGCCATATCAAGAGCCTCACCAAGTGATGAACCCTCGATAGCAGCGATAACGAGAACGCTGCATCCGCCGGAAACCATGTTCTCAACCTGTGAAAGCTGAGTGGGAACGTCGTTGTTTGCATACTGAAGGTCAACCTCATAGCCAGCTGCCTCGAGTTCCTTCTTCATGTTGTCGCCGTCCTGATTCCATCTCTGGAGATCCTTGGTAGGCATGGAAACTCCAACCTTGCCGCCTGCTGCGGGAGCTGCTGCTTCTTCTGCAGGAGCTGCTTCCTCTGCTGCAGGAGCTGCCTCTTCTGCTGCTGCAGGAGCTGCTTCCTCTGCTGCAGGAGCTGCCTCTTCTGCTGTTGCTGCAGGAGCTGCTGCGTCAGTAGCTGCTGCGCCGCCACAACCTGCGAGCAGAGCTGCTACCATTGTCATTGAAAGAATAGCACTGAGTAACTTTTTCTTCATGTCGTTTTCCTCCCATGTAGATTTGATATTATGCGTCCTGATGCTATTTTCAGGACACAAAAGCTTTGTACGAATAAAATGCTATCATACAATCAGACCTAAAAAAACAGGAAAAAATTGCTGAGAACTGCTTGTTGCCATGAAAAAGTAGCACAAAATTGTTCAGGCACTTCAATTTTGTGCTACTGTCTGGATCCGTATCGAAGTATGATCGAGAAACAATATGTGCCGCAATTTAATAAAAATGTTTCCGGAATCATCTTTCCTTAAGATACACGTCTTCACGAAGATGAAAGCCGCTGTCGATTATAACGCTGTCAATATTGTCTTTTGTGACCATCACCGGAGCTATGCTCACGTATGGGATCTCGTAGCTGCCGTTTTGCAGCTGGCTTATCCCCGCCACACTGTTGCCCTTCGCCAATGATACCGCAGACTCTGCGGCTTTTTTGGCCAGCTGCTCTATACTTTTATATACAGTCATGGTCTGAGTACCCTCCACTATACGCTGACACGCATCCAGATCTGCATCCTGTCCCACTATCGGAATTTTTCCCGCCCTTCTTTTTTCCGAATAATACTTTACTGCCTGTCCGGCCAGCGAATCGTTTCCACACATTACCGCATCCGCTTTATCAGCTTTGTCCGGATTATCCGAAAGATAATTAAAAGCCTCCTCTCCCTTCCATTCAGAAGCATAATATGTGTCGAAAACGTCGATACGATGCCCCCGTATCTCTTCGTCAAAGCCCTTATTCACCAGAAGGACGTTATTATCCTTGGATGGTCCGTTAATCTTAATGACCTTTCCTCCGGAAGGGAGCTTATCGATTATCGCATCAGCCATATATCTCCCTACCGCTTCATTATCAAAGGAAATATAAAGATCCAATGGTGTATCCGTTACCAGACGATCATAGGCTATGACTTTGATACCGGCATTCCTTGCCTCCTGAACCTCCTTCTTTAGTGCTGAACTGTCTACAGCTATTAGGACGATAACATCCATTTGCTTTTCAATCAGATATTTCATCTGCGACTTCTGTTTTTCCACATCTCCGTTTGCATTTTGCACATTGACTGTGGCGCCGAGATCTCTTGCTCTTGACACAAAAATATCCCTGTCACGTTCCCAGCGCTCAATAAGAAAACTGTCAAAGGCTATACCAATCTGAACACTCTCGTCCGATTTCTCTTCATTTTCAGGTTCTCCTTTTTCTTCTGTAGTTCCTCCACAGGCACACAGTAATGAAAGGCACAGGAGAAGTGTCATAACTATTTTCTTATTCATATCCGTTTCCTGCCCTATACTCCGTAGGGGTTTTTCCTTCCGACTTCTTAAATATTCTTGAAAAATAATTTGGATCAGAGTATCCTACCTGAGCACAAATGTCTTTTATGGATACCGAAGGGTCCTTCATAAGAGTCTTTGCTCTTTCAATCCTGAGCCTTGTCAGATATTCAAGGAAAGTCTCTCCTGTCTCCTCCTTAAACAGCCGTGTAAAATAATACGGACTTACATCTACTTTCCCCGAGACTTCATCCAAAGATATATCCTTTGAATAATTATCCGCGATATAACGTTTTGCGTCCTCGATGAGGCCTCCCAGCTTTTCCTCCTTTTTCACGGTAATGTTCCGTGATGCCTCAATCATCTTCCCCGTAAACCAATTCTCAAGTTCGTCAAAATCCTTACATCCAGTCACTGTGGGAAGATAGTCGGAACGGTGAAGAAAGCGGTACGTCATACCCCCCGATTCATAGGACAGGTGTTCAGCCCAAAGGACAAATTCAAGACATTTAAGCTTGGCATCTGTCAGTGCATCGGGATGAGCTTCTTTCATCCACGAGAAAAATCTGGATGAATATTCTCCTGTCGAGCCTACATCTCCCTCTCCTACCGCTGCGAAAAGCCTCTTTTCAAGATCTGCCGGGTAATCCGGTTCATAATCACATCCCACAGACAGATCGCTCGCATGCGCTACCCCGGATTTCGAAACATGTAACGCCCCAAGAGCATCTTTATACGAATCCGCGGCTGCCTCCACCGGCTGTACAAGTCCTATGCCTATGCGCGCACTGATCCCGGTTTTTTCCAAAAGCTCCTTAAGGAGCTCTTCGGATCTGCCTATTATCCTTACCCTTTCATCATACTCCATTCTCCCATTCTTCTGCGGAAAGAAACAGATTATCTTATTGGAAAGCAGCGGTCCGGTCACGCAGCCAAGTCTGCCTTTTATCATATCTCTTATCCTTGTATACTCCGACTGTACTCTTATCCCTGACCCCACTGGATTCTCATCGTCGGACTCGGCATCTATGACGGACAATACCATCATATATCCGTAATCTTCATCAATACTGAGAAGATTTTTGTAATTATCCGTAACCTCTTTACTTTCCTGGAATAGTATCGAATATATGAATCCGCTTTCAATGACCGGAGTGACAGTTTCGATCTTCTCACGGATACTTAGCTCCTGTCTGCGCTTTTCTTTAGCCGAGTCTATCTGCTTCATCGCTCTTCCAAGCACATCAGTTATCATTTCCTTGCTGAAAGGTTTGTTTAGATAATCAAGAGCGCCAAGGTTTATAGCCTCCTTGGCATAATCAAACTTGTCATATGCGCTTAGTATTATGAAGATAGTAGATGAGTTTGTCCTTCGTATCTCCTTCATTGCCTCTATTCCATTTATTCCGGGCATCTGAATATCCATAAAAGCTATATCCGGTCTGAACGTTTCCGACAGCTCGATCACTGCTCTTCCGGTTTTTGCTATTTCTGTCTCACAAAGCCCCGGAAACTCCTTTTCTATAATAAATCTGATGGAATCTGTGACGATACCCTCGTCATCGGCAAGCATTATCCTGTACATACCTCATCACTCCTCCGGTTCATTTACCGGGATAAGTATATCCACAATTGTGCCTTTATCCTTACCCTCACTAAACATATGCATAACCTCTTCCCTGTCGTAAAACAGCCTGAGTCTCGACATAACGTTCACTAATCCTACTCCGTTCGAATCCTTCATGATCGGATTGTCTCCGGCATTTCCCGCCATCACTTCCCTTATCCGGTCCGCACTCATTCCTACACCGTTGTCCTCAACTCTGACACGGATCAGCTCCGGAAGTCTTTCTACCTTCAGTGTTATATGTTTTTCTCTGTCAATATCTCTTATGCCGTAATTTACAGCATTCTCAACTATGGGCTGAAGGATCATGCCCGGCACAGCAACACTGAGGCAGTCCTTATCCAGTTCCTTATCAAAATGTATGTCACCCGAAAAACGTACATTCAATATATGGATATAGTTATCGACCAGCGCTATTTCCTGTTCAAGAGTGGTCTCCTTATCTTCCCCTTTGATCTTATACCGGAAAAAGGCTGCCACATTTTGCAGATAATCCGATGTCCTGTCAGCATCTTCAAGCATCGCAAGCTGTGCGCCGGCATTCAGGGTATTAAACAGAAAATGAGGATTTATCTGTGCCTGCAGATATTTAAGCTCCGCATCTTTTAAATGGGTCTCCATTACTATTTCTCTCTGACGCACGGGATCCATTATATTTTTTGTCATTACAGAGGTCAGCAGTATATTTACAAATGCTACTACCACGATGACTGACATGGTAACTGCAGCCAATGATCTTAAAGATGCCCTCAGAGCGGAATACTTCTCCGAATTTCTCCTGAATTGCTCGTTATTGAGATTGTATATATAGGAATTAATATATTCGTATATCTTTTCCGATCTCTCGTATCCGTTATTGTATTTTTCTACAACCCTTCCACGTTTTGCCTGTATCGTATCGTCTGCCACTGAAAGATACGTATCAGACAGACCCTCTATGTCCTGAAGTATAGCTTCTGTATCCCTGCCCTGTCCTTTCAGGGAGAGCTCCGACAGATAATCTCTGTATTGCTGGCATGCATCGAAATACTGCTCCATAGAATCAGTTGATTTGGTATTAAGATAGTCCGTCATACTGTTCCTGACCTGGTTAAGAGCATCGGACATCTCTCCTATGGTCACATTTGTAGAGTAGACCTGATTGATCACATCTATTGCGCGGCTTATGTAAAAAAACAAAACGATATTCACGGTAAGTATGATCATTGATGTTACAACCGTAAGTGTTATCATATTGGTCTGCACCGTTGATTTTTCTTTAGGGGATCCTTCAGATCTCGTCATCTTTATCCTCCCCGTTTTTTTCACTGAGATATTCGTCAATGTTGTCAGCAGTGATGACCCTGATATCCGCAGGAATGTATTCATTTACATATCCCGTTTCCTCATATTCCTTAAGAGCTTCTATACAGTATCTTCCCATCTGGCCCGTATCCATGGTTACCGTGGCAAATACTATGTTTTTTTCGATCGCAGAAAGGATGGTGCTGTTCTCGTAAAACCCGAATACGATAGTCTGTCCCACTCTGTTATAATCAACCAGCGCCTGACTTACGCAAGTAGTATAGATCTCGTTCAGGCAGATCATCACATCCGGGAGCTCATCATCCCTCATTATCAGCGCGCTGATACTCTCATCTGCTCCAAAAGCAGAAGTATCCGGCACAGCCATTGTCTCAAGCTTGAAGCTCCCAGTAGCATCAGATCGCTCTATTGTTTCCCTTATACCCTGAAAGATGATGTTCTGACTGGAGTCCTCAGCATCGGGACTCATCAGCACCAATACCGTTTTCTTCTCGTCTGTCGCGCTCTTAAGCAGCTCTTTCCCGTAGTTTACCCCGAGATCATAGTAACCGAAGCCCACATAGGATTTCCTCGCCGATGAAGTATTGTCACTTCCTACTGTTATAACCGGAATCCCTTTCTCATCAGCCCGGCCAATAAGCTCGCCCATGGCTTCACTTTCCCCGGCATTTATGATGATACCATCAACACCTGCATCAATAGAAAGCTCCATAAGCTCAAATTTATCGCGCGAAAAGGCATGGTTTCCTCCCATATTCTCCAGATAATCCCCGTTTTTTTCTGCTTCTTCCCGTGCACCTTCGTAGATAGAGCCATAAAAGCCTTCCTGTCCGGTTTCACAGATGAAGGCATAGTGCTTTCCGGTAATGCCTTCGTTCTCACCCTCTTCCAATATCCTAAACATACTGCTTCCGAAATAAATCACGCATCCTATAATGACCAAAGTCACAACGGACATGAACGCTATGATCAAAAAAGCCAGTTTTTTATAACTGAATTCCTTCACAAATTTCTCCTCTGGAAATGATCATTCAAATCTGTAAACCAGCCACGACATCACTACCATTGCCGCGGTTTCTGTTCGAAGTATCCTTCTTCCCAATGTCAGGGGTATGACTCCCGCTTCTTTTGCTTCTGATATCTCCTCTTCTGAAAACCCGCCTTCCGGACCTATAAATACTGCCACGCGACTGTTGATACCAAGCGATTCCAATATCTCTTTTGTAATCTTAAAATCCTCTGCCAGTTCATATGGGATAATCCTGGTATCACATACTTTCGCATATGAAAGGGCGCTTCTGAAGTCCATGATTTCTCTGACTTCTGGAATGATATGCCTTGCACTCTGCTTGGCAGCTGACTCCGATATAGCATTCCATCGTACGGTCTTTGATAAAGCCTTTTTTCCTTCAAGCTTTACGACACATCTTTTTGACGCAACCGGGATTATCTCGTCTACACCTAGCTCTACAGCTTTTTGTATGATAAAATCCATCTTGTCTGCCTTTGGGAGGCACTGAAAAAGGCTGACTCTTATCGGAAGCTCTGTATCTGCCTCTTTAATAAAGTCGAGCCGGCAATGTACAGCCGCCTCGGTAAAGTCTTCTATATGGCATCTGTATTCCTTTTCCGACATTCCGTCAGACACTGAAATTACTTCTCCCGTTCTCATTCTAAGAACGTTTTTTATATGATTGTAATCATCCCCCCGCAGGAAAATGTCATGTCCCGTTATATCGGATGGGTCAGCAAAAAAATGATACATATTATTTCCTTACAAACCTTCTGAGATCCGGTATGATCTCCCTCAATACTTCCGCAGCATATATTATCTCCTCCTCTGTAGTACGCGGGGAAAGAGATATCCTAATGGTGGAATCAAACTGCCAGTTATCTGCCCCTATACCTTTTAAAGTGGAAGATGCCTGGGGTTTCCTTGAAGAGCAGGCGCTTCCGGCAGAAACAAATATTCCTTTTTCCTCTAATGCATGCAACAGCACCTCTGCACGTATATCTTTTACGGAAAGAGAAATGATATAAGGCACGTCTCCTCCATTCACTCTGATATTTGCTATCTCTGATATACTGTTCAAAAGCAGACCCCTCAGTTTGTTCATGTGAGTATATGCCCCTGGTATATCCTCATAGCACTTTAATGCAGCCAATGCAAAGCCTGCCACTCCCGGAACGTTCTCCGTACCTGAGCGGTAACCCCACTGATGCCCTCCTCCATGGATCATAGGAAAGAGTCTCACTCTCTCCGACTTATATAGCAGACCGACTCCCTTAGGTCCATGAATCTTGTGAGAAGAGGCCGACAAAAGGTCTATGTGATTATCCTTCGGCACAAGGTTTATCTTTCCAAATCCCTGTACATCATCCACATGAAACAGACACTCCGGCTGCCTGTCATGTATCAATTTCCCGATCCCGGATAAAGGCTCCTCAGCACCGATCTCATTATTTACATGCATTACAGAGACTATCAGAGTCTTCTCATCCAGGAGCTCAGACAGCTGCTCCATATCTATATGACCCGCCCCGTTCACGTCGAGATAATCAACCTTAGCTCCAATCGAAGCAAGATAGTCGACCGTCTTCAAAACTGCCGGATGCTCGATCTTTGTCGTGATAATATGATTTCCCCGTCGGTTGTTTGCAAGATACGTACCAATTAAAGCAAAATTATCAGACTCAGTACCTCCTGAGGTAAATATCAGCTCGCTTTCATTACATTTAAGTATCTTACCAAAGGTATCACGGGCTTCCCTGATATATCTCTCCGCGTAAAACCCTTTTCTATGAAGGCTGGCAGGATTACCGTAATCTTCTTTCATGACCCTTGTCATAAGCTCTATGACATCATCATCTGTTCTTGTTGTGGCTGAATTATCAAGATAACATTCCATTATCAGTTTCCTTCAAAAATCACATCTCCGTCTTTCCTCTTTATTATTCCTTTATCGATTTCTCCTGCGCAGATATCTCTTCTGTCATCATATACTTTAATATACTCCCTTGTATACCCGGTATGCCATATACTTCCCTCCAGATTTTCTGTATCCTCAAACAGAACCTCGACTCTGCATTCCCCTGAAATATATCTGTCCTCAAAGCTTTTCTTTTTTTCAGCATTGATATCCATAAGTTGAACCGATCGTTCATGCTTTATTTTTTCAGATATCTGTCCTTCCATTTTATCGGCAGCCGTTCCTTTTCGACGTGAATACTTAAATATATGTGTCTCATAGAAATCAATATGACGGACGAAATCCACAGTTTCCATGAATTCTTCATCTGTTTCTCCCGGAAATCCGGTGATAATGTCAGTTGTTATGGCCGGATCATCAAAATATTTCCTAAGTATTTCAACTGCCCGGATATAATCTTCAGTCGTATAATGCCGGTTCATCCTCTTCAATACTGTATTCGAACCTGACTGCAGGCTCAGATGAAAATGAGGACAGATCTGTTTTATATCACAAAGAGTTTTCACAAATTCTTCTGTTATCACCCTGGGTTCAAGAGAACTGAGCCTTATGCGCATCACTCCTTCGATTTCCGACAAAGTTTGTATAAGAAGAGGCAGATCTTCCCTGTCATCAGGTCTGTCTTTTCCGTATGATGAAATATGGATCCCGGAAAGTACAAATTCCTTATAGCCGTCATTTACACAGCGTTTTACCTCTTCTCTGACTTCATTCACCTTTCTGGATCTTATCCGTCCTCTCGCATAAGGGACAATACAGTACGTACAGAACTGGTTGCAGCCATCCTGTATTTTGATAAAACATCTTGTATGTATTGATTCCGGAAGCTGACTGCTGCAAGCCGGATCACAGCTCATACTTTCTTCATCTCCAAAATACCGGTTAAGGATTTCCGCAATATCCTTCTTTTGCTCATTTGCGATACAGATATCGACCCCCTCGAGCCTTATCTCCCGATCTGTATGCGTATTTACATAGCAGCCCGCTGCAACTATGACCGCATCCGGATTAAGCTTTTTCGCTCTGTGAAGCATCTGCCTTGACTTTCTGTCAGCAATATTCGTCACCGAGCAGGTATTTACTATATATATATCTGCTCTTTGGTAAAATGGCACAATAGTATACCCTGTATTCGCCAGCTCCTTCATCATTTTTTCGGTTTCATAGGAGTTGACCTTGCATCCAAGATTGTGAAAAGCGACTGATTTACCCATAAAATAAACTATTTTTCGTCATGTTTTATCATTGACAATTATAAAATGCGACTTTATCATAATACCCGTGTAGCGATACTTACACAAGAATAATCTGTATTTTATGAAGATTTGAGTTAATAAGGAGGATTAGATATGAAGACAGTACAGATCTCACTGAACTCGATCGACAAGGTAAAGTCATTTGTTAATGACATCACGAAGTTCGATTATGATTTTGATCTCGTTTCCGGAAGATATGTCATCGATGCAAAGTCTATAATGGGTATCTTCAGCCTTGACCTTTCGAAGCCCATCGATCTTAATATCCACGCAGAGGATAATATCGATGATGTATTAAAGGTTCTCGAACCCTATTCTGTATAATCAGCTCGGGGAAGGTATCAGATAAAATAATGTATTGTGGGGGACAAATACCTGATAAGGTATTTGTCCTTTCATTTATTATCTTTCTCCTCTAAACCCTCTATTTTTTCATGACTTGCCAGATATCGTCCCTCTATCTCATAAAAATGCAGATCATAATCCTTATATAAAGACAGCTTATCTGCTCCCAGTACATACAGAATACTGTCGTCATACCTGCCTTTTTCCATATCGCTTCGAAGAGCTTCCAATGTGTTCTGGACCTTGCTTTCGATAGGACGGGCATAATAAAAGTCATTTGTCGTCATGTCATGAAGATATGCATAATAACTCAGATACTGATCCACCTCTCCATCCTTTATATCCATAACTATATGATCATATCTGTCCACTACAGCATCCAAAGGCCCGATCCCGTCCAGTATCCCGCTGTATTCATAGTCACCTTTTGCAAAAACGTTATGCTTCTCTGCCAGATACGGACTCATATCTGCTGCCTGGATGACAAGACATAATAGAAGAAGTATCATGAACTCTCTTTCATTAAGGTGCTGGCAAAGAAATACTATGGAGAATGTTATAATCATATAGCATAGCGGCCAGATAAATCGGCCGTTGCTCCTGAATATTCCGACAAACGTCCCGAAAATCTTCCCCAGAGGCAGGGTAACCAATACGTCACTTCCAAAAGAAATTTCCGGGATAATACTGAACCCGGTAAAAAAGAGGGCTGTTAAAAGCAACAGCCATCTGTGAAGATTCATCTGTATCTTTACACGCTTTATCAATAAAACAACAACTGCTGCCAGCACTAATACCAAAGCGCCTGCTCCAAGATACCCAAATCCTTCATATTGAAGCAGCGCCACCGGAAGCCCGGGGATCCGTGCATAATCCATTGAATTAAAAAGGGTATTGAGATTTGCTTCATATGAACCCGCTCCAAGACTGGCTCCCTTTCCTACGCTGAATGCTCCAAAAGCAAAAAGACATCCGATACCTGTAATACAATATGCAAAGCCATAAAGAAGAAAACCCTTAACGTCCTTATTTTTTATCAGATGTTCTATGAGCCCCATGGCAATGATCCCACCGCACATCGCCCAAATATAGGGATGTATCAAAAGCGCACATACGGAGAAAATAACAAGTATCATACAATTTCCTGCGATATTACGCCTGAGATCGAGTACTATCCAGAGGTAAAAAGCCAGAAGAATAAGCCAATGTGAAGTAAGTGATGTATGATAAAACATCCTGTACAGCAGGCACCAGCTCAGCGAATAAAACACGGATGCGAAAAACGAATTCTTTATACTAGATGTATATTCATAGATGATCAGCGCGCCGATCCCTCCAGCTAAAGCCATGGAGAGCATCCCGTATATCCCCAGGTACTGAAACACCTGTGGAAGCAGGGGATCCAGCAGCTTTCCCAAAAAGGCAAAAAGGGGTATCGCATCAGTATATATCACCGACATATCATGCGGAAACGAAGCCGTGGTCACAAGTCCTATGGGAAACTGCCAGGGACTTGATCTGTAAAGACAAAATCCAAGATAATGCTGGGGAAGATCCCTCTCCCCTGTCATGAAGATCCATCCGTCATAAAACGGATTTAAGACATACGGTCCGTATATCATCACAAAAAGAAGCGCTCCGAAGAGCGCCGACAAAGCAAATACACGTATTCTGTCAGTCACGTCCGACGATAACGAGTTCTTCAGTCTCATATGCCTCCGCTAACAGACTGTCTATCACACCCTCAAGGTTCCTCTCGGATTTTTCTATTATACTCCTTTTAGGCTTTGTTACAGGATGTTTTGCCACAAATATTGTACATCAGTCCTCATACGGCAGAATAGATGTTTCATAAGTGCCTATCTTTTCCGCCATATCCACTATCTCCTGCTTATCCATACCTATCAAAGGTCTATACACAGGCATTGTGTTCACCGCTGCGTCAGTTACATACAAAGACTGCAGGGTCTGTGATGCGACCTGGCCTATGGATTCTCCTGTGACCAAACCGAGACAATCATTCTTCTCCGCCAGATGCTCCGCTATCCGCATCATATATCTTCTCATGATTATCGTAAGCTCATCATGAGGACATTTTTCGTATATCGCAAGCTGTATAGCTGTGAAATTAACAATATGAAGATAGACCGGTCCGGAATATCTGGACAGAAGTTTTGCCAGATCTATAACCTTCTGTCTTGCCCTGTCAGATGTATAGGGTGGAGCGTGAAAATAAACCGCGTCCAGAATAACCCCTCTCTTTGCCGTCATATATCCGGCGACCGGAGAATCTATCCCTCCAGACAGCAGGAGCATGGTCTTTCCGTTTGTTCCTAAAGGCATGCCTCCGGCTCCGGGTATTTCTCTGGAATAAATATGGACTATATCCCTTATCTCTACCCTGATATCAACTTCAGGATCATGCACATCGACGTGAGTCTCCGGATATGCCGTCAATACGGCTTCTCCGAGAGCAGCATCCACTTCCATGGATGTCATGGGATATGATTTATGTGCGCGACGTGTATTAATCTTAAATGAAAAATGCCTGTCTTCAAAAACCTCCCCTACAAAGTTTACTATTTCTTTACGAAGGTTCTCAATAGAAGTGTCCTCCACATGCACTACAGGACAAAAGGCTATCACACCAAATACGTGTTTCAGTGAATCTATGGTCGCATCATAATCGTAATCATCGCTTTTTACTTCCACGAAGATACGCCCGCCCTTGTCTTTTGTCACGGCAAATTCGCCGTTTACACTTTTCAGGCCATATTTGATCTGCCTGATCAGAGCATCCTCAAACAGGTAACGGTTTTTCCCTTTGACTCCTATCTCTCCATATTTTATAAGGAACGATCTGAACATGTGAGTTTATTTGAACATTCCCTTCTTTTTCTTTCCCTTTGCATTTTCCTTAGCTGCGTCATTTTCATGCCGCGCCACATAGTTAAGGGAATCACCTGTGGCAGCATCAAACTGCCTGAGCATTTCCTTCGCCTGATTGTTAAGACCTGTAGGCACTTGAACAATAAGGGTTACGTACTGGTCGCCTCTTGTATTTGCATTTCTGAGTGAAGGTACACCCTTTCCTTTAAGCCGTACTCTTGTATCGGTCTGTGTGCCGGCCTTTACATTATAGACTACCTTCCCATCCACGGTATCTATCATTACGTCACCGCCAAGTGCCGCCTGAGCATAGGAAATTGGAGCCGTAGAATATATGTCCATATCCCGTCTCTGGAATATAGGATGCCTTGACACATCCACCTCTACAAGCAGATCCCCTCTTGGTCCTCCATTACTTCCGGGTTCCCCCTTATCTCTTATGCGAACTGCCTGTCCGTTGTCTATTCCTGCAGGTATGGATACCTGAATCTTTTTCTTGGACGCAATATACCCGGTCCCGTAACAGTCCGGACATTTCTCCTTTATCATCTGCCCCGTGCCACGGCAGTCAGGACAGGTCTGCACATTTTGGACTGTTCCGAAAAGAGACTGCTGAGTAAAGACTATCTGACCCTTTCCCCCGCATTTTGAGCAGGTCACTTTGCTGGTACCTGGTTTGCATCCTGTTCCTTTACACTTCGGACAATCATCCTTCAAGGTAAGTTCTATCTCCTTTTCGCAGCCGAATACGGCTTCTTCAAAAGATATGCGCACGGCGGTCCGAAGATTTGCGCCTTTTCTCGGTCCGGTCCTGTTTGCCCTGCTTCTCCCGCCAAAGAGATCACCGAATATATCACCAAACATATCCGTGAAATCCATGGAACTGAAGTCTCCAAAGCCACCGAAACCTCCGGCGCCTCCGCCTGCCCCGTCAAATGCAGCATGACCGAACTGGTCGTACTTTCTCCTTTTATCAGGATCCGACAGAACGGCATATGCCTCAGAAGCCTCCTTAAACTTTGCCTCGGCTGTCTTATCTCCGGGATTGGCATCGGGATGATATTTCTTAGCAAGTTTTCTGTACGCTTTTTTTAATGTCTCTTCGTCAGCGCCCTTATCGACTCCGAGCACTTCATAATAATCTCTTTTCTGTTCTGCCATTATGGTTTTCTCCAAATTTTAATTTAATCTTAATAAACAGGCTTTGACACATGCCCTGATAGCATGTGTCAAAATCCCTCTTTATCCGACAGGTTCAACGTTATCCTGTCCCTTAGTCCGCTGTCTGCAGACCTTTATCATACTTCCCTATAGTCCGCATCTACCACATCCGGACCGGAATCATCAGATGATGAGCCACTGTCAGAGTTTCCCCCGCCCATGTTGCCCATATCCGGAGCGGGACCCGGCTGAGGACCTGCTCCCTGAGACTGCTGCATATTCTCATACATCGCGGAGAATACTTTCTGCGCAGATGTCTCAAGCTTGCTCTTGGCTGCCTTGATCTCATCTACATCGCTTTCGGAAAGGCTTGCCGCATCTGTATGCTTGGAAAGGATTTCCTTCAGCGCGTTGAGGTCTGCCTCAACCTCACTCTTTGCAGCTGCATCCAGTTTGTCGCCGACTTCATTAAGAGCGTTTTCTGTCTGGAATGCAAACGAATCTGCGTCATTTTTGGTATCTATCGCTTCCTTACGTTTCTTATCCTCTGCCTCGTACTGCTGTGCATCCTTCACAGCCTTGTCTATCTCATCATCAGACATACTGGATCCTCCGGTTATGGTAATATGCTGCTCCTTGCCGGTACCAAGATCCTTTGCAGATACATTTACGATACCATTTGCATCGATATCAAAAGTAACTTCTATCTGAGGCATTCCTCTTCTTGCAGGAGGAATTCCGTCCAGTCTGAACTGCCCAAGACTCTTATTATCTGCAGCAAACTGTCTCTCACCCTGAAGTACATTGATATCTACTGCAGTCTGATTATCGGCAGCCGTAGAGAATATCTGGCTCTTCTTTGTCGGAATAGTGGTATTCCTCTCTATGAGCCTTGTCGCAACACCTCCCATTGTCTCAATAGACAGTGAAAGAGGTGTAACATCCAGAAGAAGTACATCACCGGCACCGGCATCTCCTGCCAGCTTTCCACCCTGTATAGAAGCTCCTATGGCAACGCATTCATCCGGGTTGAGAGTCTTTGAAGGCTCCTGTCCTGTGAGCTGCTTTACCTTGTCCTGTACGCAGGGAATACGTGTCGATCCACCTACCAGCAGCACCTTTCCAAGATCGGAATTATTAAGTCCGGCATCCTTCATTGCATTTTGAACGGGTATGGTGGTTCTCTCAACTATATCATGGATCAACTCTTCAAATTTTGCCCTTGTCAGGTTCATATCAAAGTGCTTGGGTCCGTCTGCCGTAGCCGTGATAAAAGGCAGATTGATATTGGTAGTGGTTGCGCTTGAGAGCTCTTTCTTTGCTTTCTCCGCTGCTTCCTTAATACGCTGCATTGCCATCTTATCATTTGACAGATCAATGCCTTCCTTATTCTTGAAATCATCTACCATGTACTTTGATACAACATTATCAATATCATCTCCTCCGAGATGAGTATCGCCGTTGGTCGCAAGTACCTCTATGACACCATCGCCTATCTCTATGATCGATACATCGAAGGTACCTCCTCCAAGGTCATACACAAGGATCTTCTGCTCTTTTTCGTTATCAAGACCATAAGCCAGCGCCGCTGCCGTAGGCTCGTTGATAATACGCTTCACTTCAAGTCCGGCGATCTTACCGGCATCCTTTGTCGCCTGCCTCTGAGCATCATTGAAGTACGCAGGAACCGTAATGACGGCATCTGTAACCTTCTCTCCGAGATAGCTCTCTGCATCAGCCTTGAGCTTTGTAAGTATCATGGCTGATATCTGCTGAGGCGAATACTTCTTATCGTCTATTGTGCGCCCCCTGTCGGTTCCCATATCGCGCTTTATAGAGGATATGGTCCTGTCCGCATTTGTAACTGCCTGTCTTTTAGCAGGCTCACCGACAAGCCTCTCTCCGTTATTCGTAAACGCCACCACCGAAGGAGTGGTTCTCATTCCTTCTACGTTTGCTATGACCGTAGGCTTTCCGCCTTCCATTACTGCTACGCAGGAATTTGTTGTTCCAAGATCGATTCCGATTATTTTACTCATTGCTGTTTCCTCCTCTTATTTTGCCACCGACACCATTGAGTGTCTTACGACTGAATCATTCAACGTATATCCTTTTTGAAGCTCCTTACAGACCTTACCTGACTCATATTCCTCTGACTCCTCCTGCATCACCGCATTGTGCAGATTGGGATCAAAGTCCTTGCCGAGAGCCTCTATCGGCTTAACCCCCAGCTTTTCCAGCCCGTCCATAAGCTGCTTGTATACCTTGTCCATACCTTCGATAAACGGATCATTTTTCTTCTCCTCATCCTCTGATGCCATCTCAAGCGCTCTTTCAAAGTTATCTATAACCGGCAGTACAGTTTCTATGACTGTCTTCTCTCCGTTAGCAAACATCTCGGATTTTTCCTTGTCGGTTCGCTTACGGAAATTGTCAAATTCCGCCATCTGCCGTACTACTTTATCATTCAGCTCTGCAATCTTCTTATCCCTTGGATCCTCTTCTTTATCACCGGACTCCTCATTTTCGCCCTGGTCTTCCACCGGTTCATCGGGTTCCGCTTCCTCAGTCTCGGCTGTCTCCCCGGTTGGCATCTCCTCCTGTTCTGAAGTATCTTCTATCTCTTCATCCTTCAGAACTTCTTCGGCTTCTTCTGTCTTTTCTTTATTTTTTCCCAAGATTCATATCCTCCACTATTTCTTATTATATATTTCATCAAGCTGGTTCATAAGACTCTTCATTGTCCCCATTGCCTTTTCGTAATCCATCCTCTTGGGTCCAACTATTCCTATAGTTCCTCTCATTCCGTCTCCAAGCTCATATGTTGCCGTTACTACAGAACAATCCTGCATAGCTGGGCTTGACATTTCCTTTCCGATATATACCTGCATTTCTTTTCTGCCGGCATTATTCTCTGACAACGACGTATTGACTATCTTTTCAAGCTCTTCCTTATTTTCAAAGGTATTTATTATATCTGTTGCCTTGCCCGAATCAGTAAGTTCCGGATACTTAAATATATTTGTAGCGCCTGATGTATATATTTCGAGGTCCTCATCAGCCCTAATCGCATCTGCTACCGCATCTATGACCGAGCTCACTATTTCTGTATGAATTCCCGCCCGCTCTTTCAGGAGAGTAATGAGTCCTAGATTTATTTCCTCAAGAGACAAACCATTCAGATGCGTATTAAGCAGCAGATTCAGCTTTAATATGGTATCCTCGTCTATCTCCTCCTCGGTATGTATCATCTTATTCTTGATGATATTACCCTCCACAACAATAACGGCAAGAACCGAATCTTTCTCCACCTTTGACAATTGGAGAAACTTTAGCTTGTTTCTGTGAGTCTCCGGTGTGCTGACTAATGCAGTATAGTTTGTATTTGCCGCCAGAAGCTTTGCGGCCTGTTTAAGCACCTCCTCAAGCTTATCCGCTTTCTCTATAATAAGCTCTTCTTTCTCCTGAATCTCACGCTCTTTTTCGCTCATGAGATTGTCCACATAGAATCTATATCCTTTGTCAGTAGGTATCCTGCCACTGCTGGTATGTGGCTGGAATATATAACCCATCTCCTCAAGATCGGACATCTCATTCCGTATGGTAGCACTGGATAGTTTCAGATCCGTGTACTTGGATATAGTACGGCTTCCAACAGGCTCCCCCGTTTCAAGGTAATTTCTGATGACTGCAACCAAAATTTTTACTTTTCTATCATCAAGTTCTGCAATACGCGGTGCTTCCTTTGGCATCAGCCCCTCCTTGCCTGTACCTCTTTTCGTTAGCACTCAGCTCGGTCGAGTGCTAATCATCAAATCATAATCTACCACCCTCTGTGAAGATTGTCAACACAAAACATCATTTTTTCACAGAAGAAGAACAATATCCGGAAGTTTTAACTGTTTTTGAAGCATCAAAGAAAAAGTAGGCTGCTTCAGCATATCCTCGGCAGGCCCTCTCCGTAGAGAGGTGATACGATTTTTTCACCTCCGATGCGTGTTTTCAGAGTAACCCCTGTTGCATCTTCATAGACAACGCCTATCCTACAGGCATTCCGGCCGTATTTTGAATTCCTAATAATATTTAGAGCTTTTTCTGATTCTTCCTGAGGAAGAATAATAACACACTTGCCTTCATTTCCCATATTAAGAGGATCGAGTCCCAATAACCTGCTAAATTCGGCGACTTCGCCTGAAACAGGAATGGCAGTTTCTTCTATAGAAATATGCTTTCCTGAGGCAACAGCTAATTCATTTAATATGGTAGCGAGACCGCCGCGTGTGACATCTCTCATGGCATGTATATCTATACCGTTATCCATAAGACCTGTAACCATCTCCGTAAGAGGAGCATTATCGGATGCAATATGATTTTTTATAGACATACGACTTCCGAGTATCGCTGCATGATGATCCCCGAGATTGCCTGAAAGAATCACCGTATCCCCCTCCTCGATCCTTGAAGGAGAAATATCCGTACCGTCATCGACAAATCCTATGCCCGAAGTATTGATGATAAGTCCCGGTTGTCGGGCATCCACCGGCTCAATGACCTTTGTATCACCTGTTACAATCTTTACGCCGGCTTCTTCGGCTGTCTTTGCCATAGATCCGGCGATCCTTTTAAGATCGGCGATATCCAACCCTTCCTCAAGTATATATCCTGCTGTAATATATTCGGGTTTTGCTCCGTTCATAAGAAGATCATTAACGGTACCGCATACAGCAAGCCTCCCTATATCCCCTCCCGGAAAGAACAACGGTCTTACAACAAATGAATCCGTCGTAACGGCAATTCTCTCTGCTCCGGGAACTACGGCAGAATCGGAAAGACCCTCCAAAAAGGAATTCGAATAAGCACCGATAAATACTTCATCTATGAGCTTGGCAGTGGAAATCCCTCCTGCGCCGTGTAATTTGCTAATCTTTTCCATATCTTTCCGTCCTTATGTTCTCCGTCTGTATCAAATCTTCTGCCAGCGGCCGGTTGCTCCGCAGGGAAGTATCAGTCCGCTTCCACTCACAGGAAGTCCTACTTCATCTGCCTCGACAATGCCGCCGTATCTGTTTATAAACAGATGCTTCATCATATATGAAAGCACCGCCGGCTGTAGTCCGGTAGTATATGAATTCAGTATCACAAAAGCCGGATCATCAGAAATTAGCTCTGCAACGGATTTCAAAAAATAAAATATATTTTCCTCCATCTTCCAGACTTCGCCTTTTGGTCCTCTGCCATAAGAAGGGGGATCCAGAATTATCGCGTCATATTTTTTGCCTCGTCTTATCTCCCTGTCTACAAATTTACGGCAGTCATCCACTATCCACCGGCAGCTTTCATGAGATATTCCTGAGGCTGCTGCGTTCTCTTTAGCCCAACCCGTCATTCCCTTTGATGCATCAACATGTGTCACATGCGCGCCGGCTGCGGCGGCAGAGATCGTTGCTCCTCCTGTATAGGCAAAGAGATTCAAAACCTCCGTATCTCTGCCCTTTGTTTTTCGTTTCTTTATAATGTCAGATGCATAATCCCAATTGGCCGCCTGCTCGGGAAAGAGTCCGGTATGCTTAAAAGAAAAAGGTTTAAGGTTGAATTTCAGGTTCCCATAAGTTACCCGCCATTCCTCAGGCAGATCATTAAATTCCCAGTGACCTCCGCCCTTGTCACTTCTGAAGTAATGGCCGTTAGGCGAATCCCATCTTTTGTCTGATTTAGTTGTATCCCATATAACCTGAGGATCCGGTCTTATCAGTATATATTTATCCCATCTCTCCAGCTTTTCACCTTTTGATGAATCCAGCACTTCATAGTCGATCCATTTGTCTGATACTATCACCTGATGATCTCTCCTTTTTCCGTAACATTATTAATGTATTTTACTTCCTGAGCAGGAAACGGATTTTTCCCGCAGGGATCCCGGCGAAACGGAGGACGCGACGAAACAGGCTCCCTCCTGCGATACCATACAAGCTCCAACGGGATGGTCTACGGTGCATGTTTTTCCAAATAGATGACATTCATCGGGCCTTATCCTTCCGGTTATTACTTTGGCACACATACAACCGGGAGTCTCTGTATTTCCGTCTATCCCCCTGCTTCCGGCATCCAGTCTTTGAAACTCCTCTTTCAGATACATACCGGAGCCTGGAATAAGACCGATCCCCCGCCATACAGCATCTCCGCTTTCAAAATACTTTGCAATTGCTGCTCCTGCCAAAACACTTCCTTCTTCCCTGACAGCCTGTGGATATAGATTAAGACATCTTCTTTCCCCGCTTTGCGCCATCTTAACCAATGCATATATTGCTGCCGCAAGACCTTCTTCCTTAAATCCTGAGACCACAAAGGGGAGCTCTAGCTTTCCTGCCAGCTCTTCATACGGCTTTGTGCCTGTAATAACCGCCACGTGTCCCGGAGCAAGAAATCCGTCTATCCCCTCCGCTGACTTTATTATCGCCTCCGGCATTGTCTTTAATGCTGTCAGAAGCCGTATATTCCCTGTTCCGCTTTTTTCGGCTTCTGAAATCAGTGCCGCATAGACCGGAGTTGTTGTCTCAAATCCTACTGCAGCAAAAATATAAACATGATCCCTGTCTTCTTCCGCCATTCTTATCATATCTAAAGGAGAATAAACAAATCTTATATCCGCACCTTCACTCTTAGCACGGGAGAGATCCATTTCAGAGCCCGGAACTCTCATAAGATCCCCAAATGTAACTATCACGTTCCTGCTTTCTTTGGAAAGTGAGATCAGTTTGTCAATATATCCCGTAACTGTCACGCAAACCGGACACCCTGGTCCGGAAACAAGATGTATCCTCTCAGATATGATGGACGGCAATCCGCTGTTTCTTATGGCGGCGGTATGGGTCCCGCACACTTCCATAAGTCTTAGTTGTCTTCCGTTATAATTCTTTAAGTATTCTATTGCTTTTGATAATTCCATATCGTATCCCGGACAGCTGTCTGCTCTATTCCAGCTCATCAAGAAGAGACTGGATCTCATCCAATTCCTCTGCTTCAGTCTCTGTGAGTTTCTGGATAATGCATCCCGCATGAACCAGCACCCGGTCTCCTTCTTTGCACTCGGTAAGACCGGCCTCTGCTTCAACTACATTTCCTCCAAAATCAACCTTAGCCTTATGTCCCTTCTTCTCAACTATCACTCCGCTTGATGCTATACACATGTCCTTCTCCTCAATTATTATTGCAATGCCAGGATATAAGCCTGCCCTACAGCTATGCCCTGATCGTTCATCGGTATTTTTTCGTTAAAGTAAACGTGAAAACCCTTAGTCGCCAATCCTATCCTGCACATGTCTGACAGGACCTGATTTGCAAAACATCCCCCCGACAGGCAGACGTTATTGTCTGCTTTATCATCTCTGACTGCTTCGCATTCTCTTATTATCCATGATGCCAGAGATCTGTGAAATCCCAATGCCAGTTCCCTTACATCAATCCCCTTATGCTTTGCTTTTATAAGATAGTATATCAGTTCATGCGGATCCCCCGTTATCGGCAGGGCATATGTGGTAAGACTATTCTTCAATGCGCTTTTTGCCGCATTCTCAAGGGCAATGGCACATTCCGCTTCATAGGTATTATAATCCCTTATCCCCAGAGCAGCTGAAATAATATCAAACAGTCTTCCCGCGGAAGATGTTTCTATCGTATTAATATGCTCGTCGATCGCAGTCTTTATCAGCTCATCTTCTATACTGAACCCGGAAGCATGCATCAGACATTTTAGGTCTTTTCCGGCATCCTTTGCCGCCTCATCACCTCCAATGAGCCTGAAATATTCGATATGTGAGCGCCTGTCTGCCGTACCACCGGTAACATAGAAAATTTCCCCGCCCCAGATCCTGCCGTCTTTCCCATAGCCTGTTCCATCCATAGCAACCCCTATGGCATGCGTCAGCCCATGCTCCGCCATAACAGAAGCTACATGGGCGTGATGATGATATACACCTATAATAGGGATATGCCTTTTGTCAGCAAATTCCTTTGCCAGTCTTACAGAAGTATATCCCGGATGTTTATCACAGGCGATCGCTTCCGGACGAAAGCCGTAAAGCTCCATCTCTCTCTTCAATGATGACTTAAAGTATTCCTGACAGGCATAGCTTTCCAGATCTCCGATATACTGGGATAATATCACTCCCCTTCCCTTGCCTATGGCAAAAGAGGCTTTAAGATCCCCGCCGAATGCAATTAAGGGTTTCTTAAAAATTCGTTCCAGGCTTAGCTTTTTCGGCACATATCCTCTTGCATATCTTATCACCTGTGTTTTTCCGCCCAGGATCCGTGTTACCGAATCATCCTCCGGAACCAGTATATCCCGTTTGTAATACAAAACACCCTCTATCCCCTCGAATTCATGCCTAAAAAAATCTTCGTCCTTATAGGAAAGCGGCTCTCCGCTTATATTCCCCGATGTCAGAACCATAGGCCCCAATACCGAGGAGAGTATTTCATGGATTCCTGACTGCGGGAGCATAGCGCCGATGTTAGTACTGTCACCGCAGACAAACTTTAAGGACTTATCTTTTAAATTGGCCTCAAGCAAAACGATAGGCCTTTCCCCCGACCTCAGCAGCTCTTCTTCTTCCCTGGATACTAAGGCAACCTCTTTTATTGAAGCGATATTTGGGAAGAGCATCGCAAAAGGCTTCTTTTTGCGTCCTTTTATATCCCTAAGCTTCAATACGGCATAAGTATCGTCTGGGAGACAGGCAAACTGGTATCCCCCGATGCCCTTGATCGCAAGTATTCCTCCGTACCTTAATATTTCACAGGCCCTGCTTATCGCAAAGCCTCCGCTGAGCTCTTCCCCCTTTTCCGTTCGCAGGATAGCCTGAGGACCGCATTCATTGCAGCTTATCGTCTGGGCAAAATGTCTTCTGGCATACGGGTTATTCTCATCATTATAATCCGAATCACAGTCATCACATTTTAGATATGATGACATAGAGGTATTTTCTCTGTCATACGGAAGCCGGTGTATGATCGAATACCTCGGCCCACAGGATGCGCAGGATATATATGGATACGCATATCTCCTGTTGGAAAGGTCCTTCATCTCCGAGATGCAGCGGGTACATACTCCTATGTCGGCCGGAATATCCGGCAACTCATCTGCCTTTATTTCATCAGAAGGTACGATAAAAAAACCGGCAGCGCCTGTTCTCTGCTCCACCGGTTTCATTTCTATCGAATCAATACAGGCTTCCTTTGGTTTCCTGTCTTTAAGCTCAGCAACAAACCTGTTTGCCAATTCCTCGTCACATTCCGAAAGCCTGATCCGGACGATCCCGCCGGAATTTCTCACATCCCCCGAAATCCCCAGACTTTTTGCCAGTCTGTATACATATGGTCTAAAGCCAACTCCCTGTACCAGACCTGTTACGGTTATCTCATAATCCATTATTTTTCATCGCCTTTACTCCCATCGGCATTTGCATCAGAAGATGCCTCCGGTTTCACCTTCGATGTCTTCTGTTTTGCAGCAAGCATGGCTGCCTTTGCACGCTCCGCTGCCTGTCTTGCCTGAGCTGCAAGCACTTCCTTCTGTCTGTCAGAAAGCTCATATTCCTTTTGTATCTTTTGACTATCGGGTTCAGTGTATTCCTTTGCCATAGACAGAGATTTCTTCGGACAGTTGTCCACGCACCTGCGGCATTGGATACACGAAAAAGGCTTTATAGACCAGGTCTGTCCCTTTCTGTCGACAGTTATCGCCCGTGTAGGACATCGCATCTGACAAACCCCGCAGAGCACACAGGCATCCATATTATTCACAATATGTCCCCTTGTTCCCTCTTTGTATGTTGCGGGCCCTTCAGGATACTTTTCCGTAGCGGGCTTCCTGAAGAGGTTCTTTAATTCGGTTTTCGTAAAATTAACCAACGACATATCAAGCCTCGAAAAATCATCTTTCAGTGCAGGAAATGCAAGGGTCTATAGTCACAACCAATATTGGTACGTCGGAAACATCACACCCCTGTAGGGTTTTGACAAGAGCAGGGATATTTGCAAAGGTAGGGGTTCTGACTCTCATCCTCTCTATAAATTTCTTGCCTGATGCATGTACATAATAGCAGGCTCCACCTCTGGGCTGCTCGATCACTGTCATATGTTCCCCGTTGGGGAATCCCTTTATTGGCACATATATCCCTTCCTGAGGCATCTTTTCTATACATTGTCTTATTATAGCTGCCGATTGATATATTTCCTGTATACGGACATAGCATCTGGCATACGAATCACCATCATTCGATGTAATGATATCAAAATCTACAGAAGGATACGCAGCATATCCCCTCATACGATTGTCCCAGTCCACTCCTGAAGCCCTCAGAAAGGGTCCTTCACATCCAAGGTTTATTGCATCCTCTTTTGAGAGATACCCCACTCCCTTAAGTCGGCTAAGCACTGCAGGATCTGAAAGGAATACTTTCTCGCAGGATTTTATGCCCTCTACTACCTTCTCAAGTTCAGGAATAAAGCCCTTGAGTATATCATCCGGAACATCTTTTCTTAAGCCGCCTATCCTGATTATTGAAAAGATCACTCTACCGCCCGTAGCCGACTCAAGCATATCAAGGATCTTTTCCCTGAGCCTCCAAGTCTCCATAAAAAGGCTCTCAAAACCAAACGCATCCGCCATAAGACCCAGCCAAAGAATATGGGAATGCATACGGGAGAGTTCAAAGAGCAGGGTTCTGATATATCTGGCTCTGTCCGTGGGCTCAATCCCCATGATATGCTCTATGGTCTTAACATATCCATATCCATGTCCGAAAGAGCAGATACCGCAAATACGCTCTGCCACATAAACCATCTCGCCGAAATCTTTTTTGGTAACAAGCTGTTCCAATCCTCTGTGGACAAATCCTATCGAAGGAACTGCTTCAACAACCTTCTCATCCTCGGTAATAAGGTCAATATGTATTGGTTCCGGCAGTACCGGATGCTGTGGTCCAAACGGGATCACGCTTCTTTTTGCTGCCATTTACGCCTCCGATCCGGCAAAAGGCGCCTCTACTGCTGTCCGGTAAAGATTCCCTTTGTAGTCATGATTTATTCCGTCAATCGCGATCCCAAAAAGATCATGCATCTCATTCTCATATAAAAACGCCGAAGGAAAAATATCGGATATGCTGGGAACATGCTCTCCGTAACGGATAGTTGTCTTAAGATGCTTTATCTCATATTCCCGTCCGAAGGTATAGAGCAGCTCATATTCCTCATCTATCTTAGTCGAACAGATCTGCATGATCCTGTAGTCTTCATTTTTTATTTCCTTGACTTTATTCAGAAGACCTATGAGTCCGATCACCTCAAGGTTCTCAAGCATCCGTTTTCTCCTCTCCTTCAGAATCCCCAGCTTCTTTTACATCGCCATTGATCTTGGCAGCGTATTCTGATGATGTAAGACTTCTGTATTCTCCCCGCTTCATCTTTTCGTTCTTTTCATCAAGTATCTTCAAAGCCTTTACTACGCCGTCTATCAGCGCCTCGGGTCTCACAGCACATCCCGGAACATATACATCAACCGGTATCACGGTATCCGTTCCACCCAGAATATTATAACAATCCTTAAATATTCCCCCGTCGCAGGCACATATTCCACAGGCAAGCACTACCTTGGGATCCGGCATCTGGTCATAAATCTGACGCACCACATCCTGGTTTTGTGAATTTACTCCTCCCGTACACAGGAATATATCTGCGTGTCTTGGATTACCTGTATTGATAATCCCAAATCGCTCTATATCAAATCTTGGTGCTGTAGTCGCTAAAACTTCTATATCGCAGCCGTTGCAGCTGCTGCCATCATAATGAAGCAGCCAGGGGCTTTTGGAAATCCTCATCTATTCTCTCCTATGGTAAATTCAGTTTCTCTTCCCTCTGTTCTTCGCCCTCATCTGACAAGCGAAAGTATGACAAGGTTTGCTCCGCCTGCAAAAAGAGTCACGATCCAGGAAGACTTCAGCAGACTCTCCCATTTAACTCTTGGAAAAATATTATCAACCAGTGACATACAAAACAGCAGTATGACTACTGCACAGGCCGCCCAGATAATGCTTATCTTATCCGATGAAATAAAAAACAGTCCAGCCATCCCCAGCATCAGTATCTCCTCATATAGCTCTGCCAGCTCGGAAAACCCATATGCCGGACCGGCAAGATCTCCAGTAAGACCTTTGATAACCTCCTGATGCGCATGGTGGGATGTCGCCAGATCAAATGGCGATTTCCTGAATTTAATTACGAGAATAAAACAAAATCCCAGAAAGAATCCGGGCATTTTAACTATAAGCGGTACATCACTCCTGATTATATCCCCGACCTTAAACGATCCGACTGAAAGATAGAAACCAACTGCCGTTAAAAGAGTCATGGGCTCATACGCCATCATCTGAAGAAGCTCTCTTTGAGCTCCAATTTCAGAATACGCAGCGTTCACGCTGTACGCTGCAAGTATCAGAAATACTTCTGCCATTGTGAGTGCGAAAAGCACCAACAGAATATCCTCTCCTGCAAAAAAGATCGCTCCACTGAAAACAGCAAAAAAACAGTGTGCCATGACAAGTATCTTCTGTATTTCATTTACAGATGTATTCTCCTTGGAAAACAGCTTCATGATATCGTAAAACGGCTGTAAAAGCTTCGGCCCGCGTCTTCCCTGCATACGGGCAGTTACGATCCTGTCCACGCCGGAAAAAAGGCACGCAATGACGGGAGATAATATAAGATAAAGTATGACCGATATCAGGCTGTAAGTCGTCATAAGAATAATCCCCCTACCGCGCAGGATGCCATAATACAGATAAGGAATACTGCAGTCAATATCAGACATCCAGTCAGTATCTTTTTCTCTCCGAATAATTCCTGCATATACCAATTTGAAAGATACTGTCCTCTTTCCTCTCCAAAACTGTCATAAAAGCTCCTGTCGTCGCCGGCATTAAATCCCGACATATATGACAGAACTCTTCTTTCCTGTACGCTGTTAACAAATCTCATCGCAAGTGGAAGTATGCACATACATATGAGCATCACACCCATTATTACAAAATCCTCCGTGCTTATCGCGGCTACCGTTCCGGACGAAGCCGGAACAATAGTACTATCAGGAAACGCCGCTGTAACGAAACGGCTTAGTGAACCGCTAAACGCATTCTGTATATACGGAACGACTGCAAACCGACTGATGAGGGGATATACAATACATAGAAAAACAGCAATGAATGACAGAGGATAAATAGAAAGCCACTCGCTAAAGCAGACGGTATACTCATGCTTTATGGATCCTCTCGAAACACTAAATATCTTCCCAAGCCATTTGACCCAGTAAAACAGAGTTGTCGCGGAGCCAAAACAAAGAAACATTGTAAGATAAACATATCCCGAATCAATGAATGCTTTTAGAGCAGCCCACTTTGCAACACACATTCCCATCGGTACCACAGACATACCGAATATCCCGATAGTCATTACAAAAGCCAGTCTGGGATATCTTACTATCATCCCATGCATATCCTCCACATCCCTGCTCCCGGTGGAATTCTCATATGCACCTACCGACATAAACATCATGGATTTAGTGACTGCATGAAAGATCAGGAGCATAATCCCTGCCCAGACTGCCTCAGGCAAGCCGCATCCCGCAGCTGCGGTGATAAGTCCGAGATTCGATATCGTAGAATATGCGAGTACCTTTTTTCCGTCTGTTACTGTGATAGCCAAAAGCGATGCGGCAAAAAAAGTAAATCCTCCTATAACAGTGACCATGATCCCGACTTCAGATCCTCCCATCATAGGCGAAAGCCTCAACAGCAGATATACTCCTGCTTTTACCATGGTAGCAGAATGCAGAAGAGCTGAGGTGGGTGTAGGTGCCACCATGGCACCCAGAAGCCATCTCGAAAACGGCATCTGTGCCGATTTGGTAAGAGCTGCAAAGGACAGCATAGCTACCGGAA
>JAEEGL012026937.1_pt1 | contig 27897 bp, 16 predicted proteins | sample 9134231 | NCBI WGS metagenome assembly JAEEGL01 (sample SAMN16246548, study PRJNA631951) | gut metagenome | biome: gut microbiome; feature: rumen; material: fiber-attached | host: Bos | place: Iran: Karaj | collected 2018-10
ATGTCTTACTGTAATCTTGTAGTCACCAAAAAGCGGTTCTTTTTCAATAGCTTCAAGAAATTCTTTTCCTCGGCTATCATCTCCCAGTCTGGAGCAGATTCCTTTTCCTGCATCAGAAATAGCTGTTACTGATCCCGCTCCTTGAAGCTGATAAGGCAGACTACTGTCATAATTGCTGCTTACGCATTTATTGGCCATTCTCTCCAGAATCTCATGCTTCTGATGTGCATCTACAGCATCTTCGTCAAAAACCATCTCATACTGTCTGTATGCATATTCATAGCAGTGAGCCAATACTTCCTGCTTTGTATCACTGAGAGTATCCCATTCATCCATTGCTTTCTCGAAGCCGTAAGTATCTGTAGCAATATCATAGGTCATATACTCGTCGATGATAGCATTCTTCTCTGGATCATTGGTATAAAGGAAATCATCTATGTTTGCGCTGCTGATAGCGGCATACATCCACTGTTTTATACCTTCGGGGTTACTATACTCATAGGGTATTTCTCCTGTGGTGCCCATATAAGTGATAGTCAATGTTTTGTGTTCGTCTGTATTTCCTTTAACCTTGCTTATGGCTTCATAAAAAGGATGTTCAATAAGATCATCAGCGTCGTCATATACACCACTGGAAAAATCAGATAGCTTAATACGTTTTTCTTCTATAGCAGCTGTCTGACTACGATTAAAAGAAAGCGGTATTCTGGAAACACCATCTACTCCAGAAGAAGCTATGGCATTATTAGCCGCTTCTATAGTGCCAAGAACATTATCATAATTATTTGTCATGGACTGCATATCTGCTGAATCATAAGCACGATACCTTGCCATCCAGTTTGTTTTATTCGTTTTGAAGGTCTGAGGTGAAAATCCTCCACCTGCACAATCTGCATTTACCGCGTAAGACATTTGTTTTTCCCCAAGAAGTTTTATAAAACAGCCTCTGCTGCTTTTCTATACAAGCCTTTTTCCATTAAGCCATTCAACGTCTCATTAAAATCAAGATTAACCTGTTCAGCTACAGGTTTACCGTATATTTCAGTTTTTTCTCCTGAAACTACATTCTGTACTATAAGAACATTCCCTGTGTATCCGTCAAACAGGTCGATAAATCTCTTAAGACGCACATCATCCCCAACATGGTCTATCGTTATAAGAAGCTCATTTCCTCCCATGGCATATGGAAGTATCTGAGCATTGATAGAACTTTCCTGCTCAACAATAATGTAATCGTATATACCCTTAGCAGATATTGACTGAGCTAATTTATTCAATGCTTCTGCGTCAATATGATAACTAAACAGGTATTTATCGAACTCCGGAAGATAATCAAATACGCCGTGAATTATATGCTTTTTAACATATTCATAGGAATTACTGGTCAGATTAATTATTGCCCCCGCCAATTCCTTATCAGCGTAATCTTTTCTAAAATCATCATTAGATAATTTTTCGTAATAATTCTGCGCATTCTCAGCATCTATATACAACACTTTTCTTTTCATCTGAGAAAGTCTCATTGCAACGCATAAAGCTGTAGTCGTTTTTCCAGAACCGCCATATGGAGATACTACATTGATAATCTGACAACTTCTTTTTTCTCCCACATTCTTCAAGACTTCGTCTCCAAGAACTCGAAGAATTGCACCTGAACCTTCAAGCTTATTGATCTTATCTCCGGTATTGGCATTTTCACTTATGATAAATACGTTTTCACTTCCATGATTAGCCACTTTAATACCAAGAAATTGTTCATCTATAAATTCATAATCAACCATCTGAGGGGTTTCATGAATTTTGGCAAAATGCTCAGGATTCGTCACAAAATCAAGTTGAATGTCTCTTCTAATTCTTAAGGCTAGCCTTCCAACTATTTTGTTGATATATTCGCTATCTGGACTCGATACTCTAATTCTTCTTACATTCATACACTACCCCGCCAATCAATACTCAACAGTAAAATCCATATCTGCTAGTGTCAGTCTGTCTCCCTTTGAAAGCTTATGATTGGCACCTACAGGCAATCTCTCTCCGTTCAAAAATGTTCCATTCTTACTTCCAGAATCTGTAATGTAATGTTCTCCATTTTCAACAGAAATAACACAATGCTCTCTGCTTATAGCAGGATTTATAGCAATTGTACCCTCAAGTTCTGGATTTTTGCCAATTCTGAATCTTTCACTACTATCATAAAGAGCAAAATGTCCATATTTACCACTATATCTAAGAATCAACTCTTGAGCCTTTGAAGTTGCAACATTTGTATTCTTACTTGCATAAGCCAGTACTTGAGAAAGGTAATCATCAAGATTATCCGAGTTCACTGAAATACTCTCGCCCTTAATCTTTTTGATCATGGAAATGCAGCTATTTGACCAGTCATCTTTCATATCTGCCCCTGGTGTTAAGATGAATTTCGTACATTTTTCTTTTTCATCATAAAAAATGTAGTTTTCATCCAACACTATGAAGCTTCGATTTAGAAATTCACTATCATCAACAATTGAGACCACTTCAGCCAGATCAGCAATCGTCTGCTCCGACAATTCATTACCTATCACTCCATCGATAGGATATATTATCTGGTTGTTGCCATTCATGCTGATAATTACTGGTTTTATAAGTTTTTGAGTTTCTAATATACTTAGCGCCTTGAAACCAAGTGGTGACCACTTTTCAAATTCATGTGCCACAGCCAGTACATATGATTCATATTTCTTAAATTCCATTTTCCCTCCATATAGGGGTCTTAGCCTTCATTATGTCGCCCTCTTTATAGAAATACATTTCGCCAGGCTTAAGCTGTTTTCTATTAGCTTTCTGGAATGCCATAGGAACATCTATAATCTTAAGGCCTCCAAGATTTTCAAACATCACAATATGTTTAAAGCCGCATACCAGTCTAGCCAGCTCAGTTGCACCAAACATTATAGAAGCATTTGGCAGATCTGAGAGAATTATCGCAACCTTCATAGCACTATACTTCTGAACAATCTCTTTATACTTACTCATAGTCATAGGTGATGAAGATGCTGCGCTATAATATTCGTCAGAGTTCAGGATAATAACGATAAGTGGTTCTTTATCAAGAATATCCATTTCTCCTGCAAGCATACGTTCTTTTCGCTGTGACAAACGTCTTACTATTTCATCAACAGCCTGATCCATAACGTCACTTCTCAAAGTATATGTCTTAACTGTTTCTAGCTTGGAAGCATCTTCCATTGCACGCTCATAAGAATCCATGACATGGAATTCGATTGGAGCTTCACTTCTTCTAGAATTGAAAGAATTAATCACATACTTAAGATAAGTATTTTTGCCTGAATCTCCCTTTCCAGAAATAGCCAACATATTGTTGCGTAAAAGATCCATTGTTATTGGCTGTGTATCAGAATAGTTAATTCCAAGAAGAAGCTTGTAAGGCGCCCAACTAATGTTCTCATAGTTATCCCAAACAAAGCTCTCTTCAAATACATCTGGAACCACAGGAATAAATCTCTTAACATGATCCTTATACTTGGAATTCACAGTATCTATGAATTCTTTGATCTGACCAATCTTATCAATTTCTCTTTCTGCATCAAAAGCAAGATACGTCTGAACTTCGTAGTAATCTCTGTCGATATTAACAATTCCTCGACCTGGGAAGTTGTCTGGACGAAGTCGACATTTATTAAACAGAAGAGCGAAATCCATATCGTCATTACTGTTAAGCGCAATTCTCTTAGGACATGATGAAAGAATCTTTGCTCCTAATCCAGTTGCCTGTGGTGATGTAATTATTGTGGTTATACCCATTGAGCTTCCCTCTCTACAAATATCCACAATCAGATCGATATATTCAGGATATATTTCCTTTAGTGATGTATAGTTATCAATCATCAATACAATCTGTGGAAGTTCACTTAAGCCCGCTTCCCTATAGGCGCTAAATGAACTGATTCCCATCTCAGCAAAGATATTCTTTCTGATGTTGATTTCCTTATACAACATTCCAACAAGATTCTTTACTTTTTCTGGTTCATCTATTGTGGCGACTCCACCTACATGCGTAAGACCAGCAAATACTCCCATAACCATAGATGCAAAATCCATGACATAGAATGTAATTTCCTTTGGACTGTACTTAAGAGCAGCACTCTTGATAATAGTCTGAAGGAAATTGGTTTTTCCAGACTGAGAAGTACCAGTAATAACTGAATTCTCCAAAGTCAAATTGAATACAGCAGTAGTCTGAGCCTGTCTTGCCGGCTCATCATATATACCATAATCAACTACAATATCGTTCGAATCGCTCCTTGCGCCATCTGAAGGGAAATTTATTATCTCTGGAAGAGGAGGCAAACAAATTGGAGACAACTTAGAAATATTCTTCTGCTCGCAATATTCCTCGATTCTCTTTACTATAGCATCGAGCTGAGTCTCGTCATTGCCGCTATCATCATTTCCCTGCTTGTAAACAGTAGATCTACTTCCATCAAGAGCCACAACATCAATTGAATAACTGCTCTTCTCATCCAGACCGCTAACATGAGTTGAAGCTCCACTATATCCTGACTGGAATAACTCAAAGATTTCATTATTACCAACCTGAAGATAAGCTCTACCTGGTTCCTTTATCTCTGCAGCCAGTGGAGACTTGAGAACTTCATTACTATCCCTTTGGTCTTGCACTTTCAGACAAAGCTTAAATTTGGAGTTACTCCAAATCTGATCATTTACAACACCTGCAGGCTTCTGAGTTGCCAAAATCAGGTGCACGCCAAGGCTTCGTCCAATACGAGCTGTACTTATAAGCTCTTTCATAAACTCTGGTTGCTCACTCTTTAGCTCCGCAAACTCATCCACAATAAGAATCAGATGTGGTAATGGAGTTGTAGTAACTCTCTGTCGATACAGTTTAATATAATCATCAATATGATTTACTTCATACTTGGCAAACAATTCCTGTCTTTTCATAAGCTCTGCTCTAATGGAGCTAAGTGACCTATCTATCTGTTTACCGTCTATGTTTGTAATAGTTCCGTTAAGATGCGGTAGCTTTTTAAACTGATTAGCCATTCCACCGCCCTTAAAGTCAATGATTATAAAACCAACCTCATAAGGATGGAAATATGATGCCAAAGAAAGAATAAAGGACTGGATTATTTCAGACTTACCAGAACCAGTAGTTCCTGCTACAAGGCCATGAGGTCCATGGGCTTTTTCATGAATATCAAGCGCAAGAACAGATCCATCTCCTCTTATTCCCAGAGGCGCTGCCATGCTTTCGTATACCTTTGAAGTATTCCATCTATTCTCAAGATCAAGATCATATGCATTAAGAATGCCCAATATACTATAGAGACTAACGTTTTTAGGAAGTCTACTTTCTATGCTGATTTCATCTACAAATACGCCAGCCATTTTTTCTGCAGCCATTTGAACTGCTTCATCTGGCAGTTCGGCATACGTAAAGCTCTGCTGATTAGTTCCATTATCAGCATTTTGAATAAATCCCTGATTAGCATTTGCATCCAGAAATACTCTCTCATTACAATCATGATTAAGTAATTCCTCATGTTCTTCAAAGAATACAAAAGTGAAACCTAAGCTTCTAGCCTGAGAAACATATTTGGTTATAGGATGTCCACTTATCATCTCAGGTCTAAATACTAATACTACATAATCCTGGTATCCATTTTTAGATTTGCTTTGTTCTCTTTGCGTAAGCAAATTATACAGATATTCCTGACCTGATTTTGCACTATTTTCATCATAGATAAATAAACGTTTTCCATTATCATCTGTAGTGTGTTTAATCCATCTTAACCAGGATATCTTTTCAGCATCCTCTTTTCCTGCAATTACAAAAATCTTCATGTCACTGTAAAAATGCTGAGCAGATAGACTCACAGCGATGTTTTTGAGCATGGAATAAAGTTTATCTCTATTGCCGACAATACCAATAGCGTTATTGTCCTTTAAATTCAAGACCACAGGAATATCAGACAGATACTCGTAACTATCATGAATCTGTTCAGGATAATTCATAAGTTCATCTTCAGTTTCTATAGTTTCTCTTGCACTGAACTCAACCTGATTGGCAGACTTGGTAGTTCCTTGTCCTATATTTATACAAAGATAATCCTCATGATCTTTTTCTTTTTCAAATAAGTGAGAATCGAAAGTCTCAATTTCTTCAAGAGACTTCTGCGCAGATATTTCCATTTTATTAAAAATCAGCTTTTCCTCTGCTCTGGCATCTTCAATTGCCTTAACCTTTTTCTCAATATAGGCGTTATATTTTTCTATGCGATCACTTACTTTTTTCTTATATTCTTTTCTGGCACGAACAAATCTCAAAACGGAGATCATAATACTGGAAACCATAAAGAAAATGAAATAATAGATATAAAAAGAATTACTTCCCATTGCAACACGCAGAACCATCATTCCGCCCATGGTTACCAGCATTGGGAGCATGGAAAAAAGATATGCCTTCGTAGGTTCCTTGGGCATATTTGATGGTAGAATAACCTTTATTTTATCTTTAGGAATTGTATATCTCTGCCTTACGCTTCTGATAAATCTCGGATATTCCAGACAATTATTGGATTCTCTTTCTACGCGAGATGTTAGTCTTGTTGTTATACTTGAAGTGCTCGAAGTTCTGAGCCTGTCACCATCTATATAAAAAATATGCTCGCCTAACGAAAAAAAGCTTTTGTTAGCCAGGCGAATTCTGGGTTCACTTATGAATACCCCATTTACACATACTCCATATTTCGAATTGGATGAATCTATCTCATACAAATCATTATTCAAATGAGAATAAACAATATAGTTCTGTTCTAACAATGCATCATCTATATAAATATCTGATACAGAAGTATTACCAATAACATAGTTTCCCCCAACTGGAGTTTCTATGCAGTAATTATAGTTTTCCTGAATATTTCCAAATTCAAAGGAAAAATCAAGATACAAAAAAGTAATATTAGACTCTCGATAACGTAACTCTTTACGCTCACCAGGAATCAATACCGTAAGTTCTTCTTTTATTTCAGGTTTACTTTCTGAAACAAAATAAACAGGGCCCTCACATGAAACTATAAAGCTTCCTCCCTGTCTATTAACCAATATTTTAAAATCCGAAAAAAATCTCTTTCTTTTCAGATAAAACTGACAATCTTTATACGTACCAATCGACAACTTCTCGATTTCTTCTGAAATAATAATGTCTTTATGTATTCTGCTACCGAATATAGATAATTTGTAATCCATTCCCATGTCCCAACTTATTTGCTGCTTTCAACACTAGCAACATTTTTTTCTATGTCATCTCCGCTATAACTGTCTACATCTTTAAAGTCACTCTTAACACTTGTAGCAAAGAATCTAAGTCCTTCGTATATATTTGCAAGCTCTGCTGAAGTTTCAATCAAGTTAAGAAAAGAACATCTAAGGATAGTTTTAGTAACACCATCATAAACTTCATTTAGCATGCTCGTGCCCATATTATTCAGGCTATTTGCAATAGCTATAGCATTTTTCTCACATTCAAGAAATTTATCTGCTAAAGCATTCATGTCTTCTTCTGAAATAGTAATATTATTTGCCATATCGCACCTTCTTATTAACTTAATTTCTGAACTGAAGAGGAATCACTTACAAAAGTTCCCACATCGCCACAAAGCTCGTTTATAGCATTATGTAAATCCTGATAATCACTATAGAAATTCTTCAAATAATCATCTACTGCTGCCAAGACAGCCTTGCACATTTCTTGAGAAGCTCCCTGCCAATTGCCGTTGTTCAAAATAGTTTCTATTTCGCCCTTGTACTCATAAATAGCAGAAAATGCCTTGGAAATATTTGTGCACTCGTCATTATATACATCCATTTTTAATTCATCGACTTTTATCATATTATCCTGCCCCTTCCAAATCATCTTCTACCCAGTATGAAACTTCCACATCCTCGTAAAGCTCTCCTTGAAGGGAACTAATCTTACTTGAAAGTGTATTTATCCTGTCTCTTATCTGGGTAAGCATAGTAGCGCATCCATCACTAACAGTCTTTATGTCTCCAAAAAAAGTCTCACGATATGGAATATAGTGGTCCTCATAGTAAACACCTGAGAAGTTGTCACATTCTTCCATAGCTATGGTCTTACATGCATCTACTGCATTATCTGCACTGTTTTTATGTTCCACGCCTCTTGCTTCTAGTCTGCCAAGAGTCAGCATGAGATTCTGACATCTAGTTATAGCTGCTCTTATTTCAGGTCTCTCTCTGGTTTCAATTCTAGTCTCGTAATGTCCCATTTTTCGTCCTTTTTACATTTACCCTGCACAAATAGCAGGGTAAATGTATCATTGATTATTATGCTGTAGGTGCTGAAGTTGTAACCATGTCCTTAGCTTCCTGACCAAGAGCAGAATCTGCTGTACGTGTATCAGCAAGGAACTGATCAATCCTAGCAGCGGCCTCAAGAAGTTTAGTGCTATATCCGTGCATAACGTCCTTAAGTCCCATTCCACTGGTTCCGCAAGTTACATTCCAGAGCTGGAAAAGGTTTGTTGTAGCCTCACTACCCTGAATTCCCTTATTAACAAGAACTTCGATATTCGTTCCAACATCTTCGATCTGACGATCTAGTGTTTCAGCAAGCAGGCGATAAGTAGCGATTGTTTCCTGCAAACCTTTTTCATCAACTAAAAATTCGCTTGTGCCAACATCAGCATTAGTATATAGTGCCATTTTCTTTCCTCCCTAATTAGAATACATGCCAACTATCTGCATTGTTGGAATCTACGGTTCCAAAGCAGCCTTTACTCATAATAGACCATTCCTTAACAGCATGAACACAGCTTGACAAAGCCATTGCATTTTCTTTGTAATCATCAAGCTTTGCTCTAAAGTCCACATATGAGCCTGACTGCCATGCTCCTGCAGCTACTGCTGTTGCTTCGCCAATCTGTCCAACAGTCTCCAGTAACTTGCCAGCAACATCCTCAAGTGATGCTACAACCTGATCTACAGTTGCGCCGTCAAAACCATAGCGTCCTTCTGGTTCAGGTAATCCCTGTGGTAAAATTTCCATTTTTTCGTCTCCTTTTCTTTTTTATTTACTAAAAGCGCATTCTGCGCATAATAGCCATTGACAATCAAATCCTATATTCAAACTCTTCATCTGCTAATTTGATTACAGATCCATCTAATAACTTAACAGACTGTCCTGCCACAATTCGCCTATTGTCAACATAGGTTCCATTTGTCGAATTGCAATCTTCCAAGTATACCCCATTGTCCTTAACTCTTATGATTGCATGTGTTCTGCTTATTGCACCATTATCACTGATGCACAGATTTGCATGAAGTGAATCTTTACCAATAGTAAATACTGGTTTATCTATAAATGTCTGTCTTCCGTTCTTTTTCCGAATTAGTGTCCCTGAGAAAACGGTTCCTGCATTAGACACATTTCCTCCTAAAACAGATGTCCCATTTTCATAGGTCCCACCGAGCACACTAGTGCCATTATCACTATTTGAAGTATAGACTGATTTCTCTACAGCCATTTTTCCGACACTGAATGGTTGTGGTTCCTGAATCTTAAAATCTTTCTTTTTATCGGCATTATCATTATTTGTCTTATTTTTGTTCAAAAGAATTATCAGAACGGCCACTATAGCTACAAGGATTAATGCCAGAACACCAATCACAATCAGAAGCACAAGCGGAATTTTATCAGGCCTTGTACCATCATCGTCTTCATCACTTGATGCTTCATTAGAAGAAATTGGTATGTCTTCCTCGTAAATACTCTTTTCATACTCAATTCCAAGAGCATCAAGCACCTTGATAATTGCTGTCGAATCGAGTGCACAATAATAATCGCCATCCTTTTGTATGATGTTCATCCCGATTACTTTTCCTTCTTCATTAACCAGCGGACCGCCACAATTATTCTTAGCAACTACAGCATCGTGCTGAATAACTGGAACATCATTAAGTGTTGTAATATTAGCTATACTTCCCGTAGTCATTGCAACTCTGTCATAGGAATAGCACTTTTCGTTATCTGCGAAAATTATTTCCCCAGGAAATCCTAACGCATATACCTTATCCGCAATAGCATATGGGATATCTCCCATTGTTCCACTTTCTGATGTATAAATCGAAAGCGGTGTTCTTGTATGGATTGGCTGAGATAAACGAAGAACAGCTAGATCCAATTCTTCACTTGTAGCAACAATGGCAGCTTCTACTGTAACATCATTTGCTGCTACAACCTGTGTCCTTAAATCGATATCTTTGTATTCGCCGCTTTTATCTTTAGGTATGCCATAGTAATCAAATGCCGCTATTTTTGTTTCTGCATCTAATGAAATGTTACTAACACATGTAAGAACATACTCAGATTTTTCAGAATCGCCGATTATAAAGCCAGCTCCACCCTTAACTATATGCGTTTTGTCATTTTCATCTTCATATACATAATTAACTTGAACTACGCCATTTCTAGCACTGTTTATATCTTCAATCTCTACTTTTTCTACCAACTCTGTTTCAGTAACAATCGCTGATTCGGCTGAAGCAGCTGAATCTTGCGCAAATACCAGGCCGGATGAAAAAACCACTGACATCACAAGGCTTAAAGATAATGCTGCCACAATTCTTTTTTTCATTTACGTCTTCTCCTTATCTATCCAAGTATATAGATGTTCCATTTCTAAGGCCATGTTCTAAAAGCGTTTTTTCACCTCTAATCAAAGTTATTGGATTAGATGACCTCAAATAGCACTCATTAGGATTGTTCATATCAATACCCAAGTTAAATCCCTGATTCAATCCATAGATAAACTCATCAGCGGAGATATTAACAGGCACTTCTATATCTATCCCTCTATCAGATTCATTCCTTTTTAGCATTACAATGATTTTTTCATCCATCTATCTGATATTTCCCCTGCTTTTAATAAGCTCAATCAATTATTTAGTCTTTTTCCTGTAAAGAACTACTCCTGAGCCGCCTGCTATTGCAACAGCTCCAAGTCCTACGATAACCCAGATAACAGCACTTATTGGATTAGTTTGATCATTATCATTATTATTGTCATCATCTTCGCCGTCGCCGTTACCGTTACCGTTTCCGCCTGGTCTCGTTGCACCAGCAACTGCGGCTTTGGTAACAATGACGTTGCTGTATACAAGAGTTTCCTTATTACCAGCAAGGTCCTCAGCTTCAATTGTGATGGTACGCTGAGCATTGCCATCATCAGAACCCTTAAGTGTGATAACTTTTGTATCTGTATTATTCAACAGCTGATCCTGATCGTATGTTGCAATAGTCTCATTATTATCGTATACAGCAAGACTCTTAAGCATCATGTTATCTGTAACATCGAGATTGAAGTCGTATGACTCGGTATTATCCTTTTTAAGGCCATTCTCAATGCCTGATGTAACGATACTTGGCTTTGTTGAGTCAATCGCAAAGTTAACTTCTGCATCTCTTGACTTGTTGTCCTGAACGTTTGTAGCTCTGTCCTCTGTATAAACAGTTACTGAGTAAACACCATCCTTTTTGAAGTTGTCCTTTGAAATTGTATAAGTATATGTCTTCCAGGATGTGTCTGATCCCTGCTTAGCAACACTATAATCCTTATCTTTGCTAAGGTTTGTGATATCGCCATCTCTGTTGATAGAAACATCTCTGTAGGTAAGTGTATCTACGTTGATCTCTGTGATTACGATATCCTGAGCCTGGTTTGTATAGTACTTCTCGTTAAGTGCCTTTGTGCCCTCTCCAAGTACAAATACTGAACCATAACGGTTAACTGAAAATACAAGTTCACCCTTAGTCTCGTTACCTGCAAGGTCTACTACTGTAGCTTCAAATGTGTAAAGGTCATCAACAGACTTATCATGAGCAAAGTCGCTATAGCTTACAACAAAGCCATTTTCAATCTGAGCTGTTGTGCTTCCAAGAGAAACTGCTCCGTTGTTAGAACCTGTCATCTTGACTGTTGTTGCCTGCATATCCATGTACTTGTCTGAATATGTAACTACTGGAGCAACTACTCCGTTATTTGCTGAGAAATTCTCAACTCCAGAGAATGTAACCTCTGGCACTGTTGTGTCGATAACAAATACATCTGAGATGTAGGATGAGCATGAGTTTCCAGCAAGGTCTGTGCAGTTGATCACATAACCATACTTACCATCCTTGTCAAAGGTAACACTTGCAGTGTTGATATCCTCTGATGAAGTGAAGTTTCCAAGTACTGGAAGTGCTGCTGCCTCAGCAAGTTCCTGTGTCTTATACTCAACGCTGTTTGCGTCAAATGACATCTCATCAATCTGGATAGTAGCTGTTCTTGCATCCTTGTAGTACATCTCGTTCTTGGCCGTACCACCTGTGTAAGAAACTGTGATCTTAGGTTCTGTGCAGTCAATTACAAATTCTGTAACTGGATCTGCTGTTGTGCTGTTTGTAGCCTTATCAGTGCTGCTGAACTTGAAGCTATATGCACCGTCCTGAGCAAAGGTAACCTGCTTGGTATAAGTATTTCCTCCAGCGCTCTGCCAATCAGCCTCTGAAGCCTTGCCTCTTGTCTCGCTGATTTCAAGAGTTGATGTAGCTGCATTGAAGGTGAAATCCTGAACTGATATTGTTGCTACTCTCTGCTTGTTATAGTACTTGTTATTTCTTACATCATTGTTGTCAAAAGTAATTGTTATAACTGGATTCTTTCTGTCTGCTGTGAATCCGTCACTTGCTTCTTTACGTGTAGCAACATTACCTGCAATATCACAAACCTCAACACGTGGTTCAAAGGATCCATCTAAATCATCTGGAACATTATAAGTAGCAACGTACTTATTCCCCTCCTTTGTCCATTCTGAAACTACCACAGTTTCAGTGCTTCCATCTTCTTTTGTAATATCAACATAAAGAGCTGATGCAGGCTTTTCACCATCATTTCTGGTATCAAGCCAATAATCTTCGATAGCTGTTGCTGTAATGGTAATACCTTTTTGGTTTGTATACTTTGAATCCTTACCAGTTGTTTCGCCACAAGATGCTGAGATAGAAACCTCAGGAGCTTTATTATCGTAAACAACTATCTTGCTTTTAACAGGTTTATCGGCTTCTGTCTTATTGCCAGCCTTGTCCTGAGCTACAGTGCTGATCACATACTCTCCATAAACGTCCAATGTATAAAGATAATTAAACTGAGTATATCTCTTATATACACTACCTGATTCATCAAAGCTTTCAGTAGCAAATCCTTTATCATCTGAAAGAGTAAAGTTTATTACATTTTCAGCCCCATCAGGAGTAATTCTCTTAGTTGAAAAGGCTACCGTAGACTTCTCATCAGAATTAATAACGCCATCTGCATCAATAAGTCCGTTAGGCTCAAGATTATCATCTTCTATTCTTACTACACCTGAAACTGGATCTTTATAGAAGAGTCTTTCGATACCATCATCGCATGTATACCCTGCTGTATCATTTGTATTCTTATTATCTATAAGGTATGTAACAGAAGGTTCTGACTCATCTACACCAACATTACAATCTTTTTCAATACTACCAGTATTTCCTGCATCATCAGTCAGCTCTACACTTACTTTGCTGTAAATTGCTGATTTCTGCTCACTAGTATTAAGCTTGCAAACAAGCTTGTAATAAGTAGTTCCTTCTATTTTTTCTGTTTCAGTATTTCTATTTATCTCAAAAGGTTTTGATTCACTAAATAAATTATCTATTCCGAATATCTTCTTAGTGAAATTAGCCTTCACAGAAACAAGACCACTTTCATCTGCAGACTCACAATTTGTAGGAACAAGAATTATTACATCATATGTATTACGTCCCCAGATAATCTCAGATAAAACATCAAATATGTTCTTATTCTTAGAATCTTGAATCTGTAATTTGACATTTTTAGTTTCTGGAGCTTTAACATCAATCTTCACATCAAACTCTGAACCTGTACTGGTCTTGCCATCAAGATATTTCAATGTCACTTTACATTTATGAGTTCCATTTGTGGCATCTATCTTACCTGCCTCTGTCTTATCTATTGCAAATACAGCTTCATAGGTATATTTGTCACCCTCTCTCTTATTAGTAAGATTCTTTAGTGTACCCTTTAATCCTGAAATGGTAGCTTCCTTAACTTCGATTGGTGCCTTTCCAGTGAAGGTAATCATAAGAGAATCATTCGTGTCATAATACCAGTCATTTTTCTTAGGAGAATAACTAAAGCTTTCATCGGATATTGTAGTATCCGTATACTGGCATATAATTGCATTATTTATAGATGAAATATCAAGTAATACTTCTCCATCGGTGCTATAGCTAGAGCCTTCCTCTGTGTAGGTATAGTATACTTTAATACGAGTTATGAAATATATTCCGTCTGCTGAAGTTGTCCATTTAATGGCATTATTCTTGGCGTTTACATCGTTTCCATAAGTGTAATGATTGCTGTAAAATCTTGCTTTATTAATCTTTATATTTTTTCCTAATTTATCAGGATCAAAAGTCACACTTACAGAAGCTTTTGAAGAAATATATACGTCTTTTCCATCTTGCCCAGAATACTTAGTTCCTGAAATAGTTATACCTTTTACTGCTTCTTGTACCTTGCTTGAAACCTGGTCATTAGCTGGTTTTGCTTGTAACTTAACTTCCAAAAGCGCAGCATCTGAATAATCAATATCATATGAATCCAGGTCAAAGTCAGCTACTAATAATCCATTAACAGTCTCGAGTTCTTCACCATCTAATGTAATGCTCTCAACTGTATAAAAGGTCTCATCAATATCGCATTCAAAAGATATCTGAGGGTTCTCATCATCTTTTGCTACAATCTCAACTGAGTCTTCTGCATTAGCATTCTCATCCTCAGATACGGATTCTGATGCCTCTTCTGAAACCTGCTCATCAGAAACTAAATCAAAATCAATCTCGGAATCTGATGAAGCTAAAGCCTTAGATTCCATGATAGACAAAGCGCTGGATTCCTCATCGATATCTTCCTCAGAGCCGTTTTCAAAAGTTTCTTCTGAATCAGCTTCTGTAGTAGTTACAACTGTCTGTGTAGTTACAACTTCCACGCCGTCGACCTTGACATCTACTGGCTCACCTTCTGAAAGCTGCTGCTGAGTTCCATCCTCTGAAACTGCGTAGACTTCTACCTTGCTCTCTTCTACAGCGCCCTCTACCACGAGTTCTACTGGGAAAGTGAAGTCTGCAACAGAAACAACGACTTTATTCTCTGTTTCTGTCTTATCTTTCTTTGACTCTTTAGACTTCTTAAGATCTTCCTCTGTGTCTTTAGAAGTCTCTTTTGCTGCATCATCAGATGCCTCATCTGACGCTTCATCGGATGCCTCTACAGATGCCTCATCGGAAGCCTCTTCAGATGCCTCTGACTCCTGAGTTTCCTCCTCAGATGATTCATATTCAGTTTTATTATTCTCTGGATCAACCTGCTGATTCTCTGTAGTATCATCACCAGAAGCTTCTGAACTCTGAGCTGTCTCTTCCTGTTCTTCTACAGGCTGTTCTTCTGTGACTGTTGTCTCTTCTACTACAGGTTCTTCTGAAACAGACTCCTGTGGTTGTTCTGACTCTACTGCATCTACAATAGATTCCTGGCCATCCGCAAGGGCCTGAATAGAAATAAAATTGCTGCCAAGCAGAGTTGGCACAATAAGTAGCGGAATAAGCCTCTTAGAAAATAGAGACTTTACATCAACTTTCTTCATAAATTCCTCCGTTTACTACCACATTAAGAGTCCCCTCATCCCCAATGAGGTGTTACATAAAAAAAATCTTTATACAACGAGATAAAGTATAAAATAATTCTAAAGTGGTAGCAATAAATTTTTAACAAAATACATTTTAACGAAATAAAAAATCATCCATGCAATTCCAGTATCCATGCGCATTTCGCGTGTCGTGTGTGTCACATTTTGATACGAATTATCATTTTTATTACATATTTTCTTTCGAATATGATGGGTTTTATGATTGCTACTTAACAACTGGCTTTCCCCAATCCATTTTTATCACCCCCTCATATCTTTTTTACACATTAGTCCGAATTATTGTTGCAGGAACCGGGAAGACTTAAAAATTTTTTTTGCAAATAGAAAAGCCCATGCTACTTTTTCAAGTAACATGAGCTTGTAAGCCATTTATTCTTTATTGTCTGCTTGCTGGAACAATTCATCAATTACATCTGTAGCTAGATTAAATCGAGTCTCGAGGCGCTTTCTAATCTTTTCATCCGGCACACCATCTTCTCTTCCAAATCTTATTACTTCTAGTGCTGCTTCTTTTGTAACTTCTTTTCTGGTTTCTTGGATAAGAATTCTCTCCCTGTCCCACTGCTGCATATATCTCTTGGTTACCTCCGGCCTTCTCTTAATCTTTGAAACGACAGTTTCGAGGCTATGGACTTCTGGGCTAAAAGAGCCTGGAACCTCTCCTGATACTATGTATTTTAGCACTTCCATAAGACGTTTTCCATGAGTATCAGACAAGAAATCATTTAGCTTTCCGTGGCAATACAAATATATATGGGTAACTCCATCCTTGTATTCAATGCCTGGATGCGTTGACAATGTAGTAGTTGCCTCATAATATACATCGCCAGCATCAAATGGATCATAAGACAAGATTGTTATGGATACGAAATCTGGTAGTGTTTCATAACTCGATCCAGATTCAAGATATCTGCTGTCGATCAAGGAATTGTAGTATCTGATTCTCTTGGGAAGAGATATCTTATCCGCCTTTCTATTCTCCATCTCTACATCATAAACTGTTGCACTTACATTACCCTCTTCATCCTCTGTAACGTAGGCATCTAGTCGTATTCCATGGTATTTTGTGTCAATGGCTTGAAACTGTTTCTGCGATGTGACATGGACATACTTAAATTCTCGATTAAATACAGTGCTTAGTATCGTACCAACGACAACTTGTGCATCCTCCTCATTTTCAATTGAGCTGTCAAACAAAAATCCATCTATTAGATTCATTGATTCGACAACTTTTCTGGCATCAGCATAAGAGATGCCTTCTTCCTGCTGCTCATTTCTGGCAGTTTTTCATTGTACTTCATAAAACTCTTCCTTTCAAAAATGTGGTAATTCCAGCGATATGCTGAAGCCTCTGTGAAAACAGAAGTTGTTCCCTGAACGGGGACAAAGAAGATTTTAACACTAAATCCTTAAGATTTACCATCGAAAAATTATTAATCTTTCTTAAGAATTAGAAAAAGCCCATGCTACTTTTTCAAGTAACATGAGCTCATAAGCTATATCTTATCCTATACCATAGCTATCCTTGAAGGCGTCGCTTATCTCCGCGCCTTCTAACATTTTTTGACCTCTTTGGATGAGTTCCTCTAATGAATACTGTTTGAAATAGCCGACTTTTTCAGCATCTGTCTTAAAGTCACGAGAACGGACAATGAAAGAATCCGTGTCCTTGTGGTAGCCAAGCGCATATGCGACATATGCCGTTTCTATCCAGGAAGTAGTATCTATCACATCCAGCACATACCCATTTTGTATATACAATCTATCATTCTCATCATCAAACAAGAAATTTATTTTTTTGTAGTCACCAGACCCATAGGAAATGTCAGTATAGGTTATTCTCTGGCCATCCGCTGAATTATATATATACATATCTCCTTTATCAGTGACTATGAAGAGTTTTCCATTATGGATTGTCATGCCCTTGATCTTGTTGCTATCGCACTTTATGTTATATAGCATTTCTCCATTCAGGTCACTGACAACAACATAACTATTATCTGTAACAATTATCTTGTCTTCCTCAGAAGATATGCTGGCCAGCTTGGTTCCATACCAGTCCGCTGGAAAAGATACCTTGGTAACTTCACCTGTTTCTGTATTTATGATTGAATCATAGGTATCGGAAAAATAAATCAGTTTTTTCTCCGGGCTGTACTCCATTATAGCACCTGTCCCAGATTCATATGCATACTCCACCTCATATTGCTTAGCAGATCCATGTCTGGTATCCTTGACCACAATATTTACGCAGTCATCATTCTTACTATCTATGGCATAGACCATATTCCCATTTTTGTAACACACATCGGTCCAGAACGTTATATTTGCATTTTGAATCTTAGTTTCCTTATATTCCAGAGTAGATAAATCCACAGAGTAGAGCTTTATCATATCCATATCTTTATAGCCGGCATATAGCTTTTCATCCTCTATGCCCAGCAAAGAATAATGATAATTATCTTTTGAATCCAAGGTAACACGACCAACAAACTCTTTTGATTCAAGGTCATAAATGCAGATATCAGCCTCTTCCGTTCCCATATCCATAAATGCCAGAGTATCATTACTCAATATATAATCATCAGTTGGTACATAGCTAACAACAGGTGTATTCGTAAGTTCTTTATAATTCTCGTCATATACTCCAACTCCGTAATATAGGATTTCGTGCCCATGCTCGGGAATAGTATATACACCCTTATTACTTACAGCCTTTCCAAGATCCTTTGTAAAATAATACATAAGTGCAACGCCCTCATCCGACCATGCACTGATTGTATCTTCATTGAGCTGAGCCGCAGCTCCTCCCCTTGTAATGAACATTACAGAAGAATTATCATCGGCAAGCGTAACACCAACTATAGAATCCGTAATATCATACCTATGTTGACGTTCTCCGGTATCTATATCCCATACTTCATATGTGTCGCCGTAGTAATAAGAAACTGCGTTTTTCTGTGATTGCACGATAAAATCGCTATCATAATATATTGCATTAGATACGAAATCATTCTTCCACTTGAGTGATAAATCCTCTGCATTAAAGCAAAAGATTTTTGTAGTGGTAGGGGCATAGACCTCCATATACAAGTATCCAAAACTACTTTCTGTAAAATTTGCACCTACAGCCATGACAAAAGAGTCATCATCAACCCATTTGAGATTTAAAAGCCATTCATCAGGCTCCATATATCCATGCTCAGTAAGGTCTATATATGTTCCCGTTTTATCGTTAAGGTTATAGACAATTACTATGGGATTGCCATCCATATTTGATCTGAATACAACCTTATCTTTCCCAGGAGAAACGCTGAATTTTGAGAAGCTTATGCTGTCATCTGTTTCATCCTCACTAGCAACAGTGTATTTATCAACTATAGTCCCATCCTCAGAAGATATTCGCAGAAGTCCTTTTCTATCTGTATTTAAAAGAAATGTTCCATCCGATAGTTCTTTATAATCCCCAGTGGTAGTATGCCAGGTAAAATAGTCATCGCTGATCACAGTGGCCCATTTTTCCTGACCTGTAGACAGTTCTATAGCCCTAACTGTGTCACCCTCAGCTAATAACAATATATCTTTTCCTGCAAAGAATATATTATCAACCTTTGATTTAAAAGAACTATCATCATATACCATTTCATGGCTATCACAGTTCCAGGCTCTGACATTGCCAGAATAATCTATAGCCGCCATATAAGCCCCTCCATCGGGAAATATCATGTCTTTTATAGTATCTGGCATAGTATAATTCCAGGCCGAAGTTATACCTGCATTCATCTTGCTCTCATAAGCTAGCGAAGCACTTGTCAGGGCCTTTACAGCCTCTGGCACAACTGGCTTGTCGGGATTTTCCTCATTGGGGAGGGCTTCAAGCGCAAGGTATAATGCATTGATTCTCTGCTCTTCGTCGAGAAGTCTTGAAGACTCTGTGGCAAGGTACTTGGACTGGCTGATAAGGGCCTTTTGGTAATTTTCGTTGACCCTGTGATTGCTGTAGAGCATGTATGCGCCAAAGCCCACAGAAAGCCCCATTACGCCTGCTGCCATTGCAGTTAAGCGCTTCATCTTGTACTGGCGCTGTCTGTTCATAAGCTCGTTATAGGAGCATCCGATAAGCGCCGCCGCAAGTCGTGGAAGCTCTGTATTCTTGGCTTCTTTCAGGGGAAGTCTCCAGTCGCAGGACAGAGGTTCAACAGGTTCTGTAACAGTTTCCACCTGTCCCATAGAGTTAAGTCTCTGAAAGGTTCTACTAAGGAGCATTTTAGGGATTACTTCGTATGGTTCTCCCTCTGCCAGAACAGTCAGAACTCGATCAATCGGATGATTCTGCAAAAAGATGGTAATCTCCCTCTCTACCCAAGTGGAAAGGCAGGTGCTCTTTGAGCAGAGGACAATAAGGTAATCCGAATTTCTAAGGGCATCTTCTATAGTTCCACTAAGGTCACTAGTAATAGGAAGCTCATCCTTATCCCTGAAGATGCGCTCTATCTTTTTTACGCCTGTCTTTTTCTGTATTTTCTTTGGAATATGGTAACGCTCCAAAGCCTTTTCAATCTGCGCAGCTACCTTGTTGTCAAGCTCCGCATGTTTGTATGAAATAAAAGCATTGTAATGTAAGCTCATATTAGAATCCGTATTCTTCTCTTAATTCCTGTGAAGGTTCTGTTCCTTTTGTAAGTTTCCTTGCTTTCTCAATAAGTTCCTGGACTGAGTAGTGTCTGAAATATCCTATCTCTTCCTGAGAATTCTCAACATCAGATGTAACAATGAAGGTATCTGTGCCCTCGTGATATCCCAGGCTTCCTACAACGCAGGCTGTCTGGACATAGCTCTTTAGCTCGATAATATCTATTACGCCATCAAGCTGAAGATAGAGCAGATTATTCTCAAGATCATAGTTAAATTCAACCCTGTTTGTTGTGATCGGAGATGTATATGGGGTAAATTCTGTTTTTCCAATGAGTTCTCCAGTCTCAAGGTCGTATCTATAAAGCAGACCATCCTCATAAGGAACCAGCAAAACTGCCTTACTATTATCTAAGGCTCTGTAAACTGATACATCGTATGGCTTTATCTCTGGGCATTTGATGCTATAAAGCTGTTCGCCTGTATAGTCGCTGACTTCAATTGAAGAAAAGTCAGTCTCAATAGTCTTGTGGCTTGTAGCATCAATACTCACCTTCTTAGTATCCTGCCAGTCTGAAGAGTGGGTAACGCTTGCCATTTCTCCTGATTCAACATTCAGGATGTAGTCAGCACTTCCGGCCAGATAGATTATGCCATCTTCCGGGCAATACTCTATATTCTCGACATTTACATATCCATTCTCAGGGAGCGCAAACTCTTTTTTCTCAGCTGTCTCTACATCATACAGAGCAATAGTATTCTGTGAATAAGATTTACTGTCAAAATAAGCTATCTTGCCATCTTTATAAGACATCTCGCCGCAGCTTGTTTCCTCAGCCAGTGTAGTTGTCTTGTTGTTTCCTGATATATCATCTAGTTCAATAAGCTCTAATACATTTCCTCCGATGCTTGAATAGTGGGAAATATATATTTTGCCTTTATCTGCTGCAATAAAATTGTAGTGATTATAAGAATTATCCTCATTATCTATATGAACGCTCTTTAAGAACTTTTTATTCTGAGCATCATATAGGTCAATGGTTATTCCGGCGTCATCTTCTCTGAGTACAGCAAGACTGTTTTCTCCTACAATTGCACTCTGTGACATGATGTTGTCATAAGAAAGAGTCGCATCAAAGCTAAGATACTCATCATCTGAAACGCCCACACCATAGTAAATAATAGAGTTGCTGTTTCTTACGTGTGCATAGGCTCCCTTTGAAACCTTTATGCTGTCAATATCATCAGTAAAATACTTGGTTAAAGCAATGGTGTCAGTTCCCTGTGAAGGAAGTGGCATAGCATGTTTTCCTGACTCAGTCTGGAAGATAGGAAGTTCTGCGCCCTTGTTTAGCTTGGCTCCGACAATTACGTCGTTTAAGTTGTAATCATAGAGCATTTCACCAGTATTTGGATTTATGATTGTTGCCTTGTTTCCTTTGTAGAAGCAGAGGCCGTCCATTTCTGTCAGCACTATGAATCCATCTTTACTTGAATAAGTGGAAAAAGAGAAATCGTAGCTCCATCTTGTAGATTTATCTTCCAGGTTTATGCAAGTAATTATGTCATGGTTTGTTGAGTAAACATCCATGTTAAGAAAACCGTAGTTTCCGCCCATTCCTTCCTGATTTACTGCGATAGCTACTGTGTCATTGTCTATCCAGCAGAAATTGGAAAGGAAGTTATCATCAGTAAAAAGCCCCATCGTCTTGAGGTTTATAAACTCATAGGTCTTGTCAGAGAGATTGTAGATGCAGAGGCTTTTATCCTTGTTATCACCCAGTTCCACTTCAAACATGAGCTTTTGTCCATCAGGAGAAATGATCATGTCAACAAAATAGCACTTCATAGCATCAAGATCATTTTCTGCAAAACCATAGGTGTCCACTATATTTCCGGTAGCTGAATCCAACTTATAAATAGTGGCATCACCTACTGGCACATAGACAAAAGAGCCATTGTCACTAGCTGCGTAATAGTTGGCCACTGCTCCATCGCCTAATTTCTCATGTTCCCAGAGGACAGTCTTATTCTTGACATCGACGCATCTGACAAAATATAAGCCTGTTACAAGGAGCTTATCTTCTGATATGTAGTAGATCACATCTGCGCAGTCATCACTTGAAGAATAGCTATACACAAGTTCTTTTGTCTGGGCATCCCAAACCATCACGTTGTCAGACATATCGATGGCAGCCAGGGAGTCTCCGTCAGGTCCCACATAGAACTTGTCTATATTATCAGGCATTGTATAGTTCCAGACTGATGTGATATTGGAGCCGTAAACTGTCTCGTAGGCAAGACTTGCGTTTGCTATAGCTCTTTCTGCCTCTGGAATTACTGGTCTGTCAGGTGTCTCTTCATTTGGAAGGGCTGCCAGCGCAAGGTGGAGGGCATCAATTCTCTTTTCATCTTCAAGAAGCTGTTCAGAAGAGTTGGCCAGGTATCTTGACTGGTTGATAAGCGAATTCTGGTAGTTCTCGTTGATCCTCTGGTTGCTATAGAGCATGTATCCGCCAAAGCCAACAGAAAGCGCCATCACGCCTGCTGCCATGGCAGTAAGTCTCTTCATCTTGTACTGACGCTGTCTGTTCATAAGCTCGTTATAAGAGCAGCCAATAAGAGCAGCTGCAAGTCTTGGAAGCTCAGTGTTTATAGCTTCCTTACGAGGAAGACGCCAGTCACAGGAAAGGGGCTCAACCGGCTCAATAACTGTTTCTGCCTGGCCCATGTAGTTAAGTCTTTGAACCGTTCTGCTAAGGAGCATCTGCGGAATAACTTCATAGGGCTCGCCCTCTGCCAGAACTGTCAGTACATGATCTAATGGATGAGTCTGTAAAAAGAGACTTATCTCCCTCTCAACCCAGGTTGAAAGGCGTGTGCTCTTGGAGCAGAGAACTATAAGGTAATCCGAATTTAGAAGTGCCTCATTTATAGTGTCTGTAAGGTCGCTTGTAATTGGAAGCTCATCCTTGTCCCTGAAGATGCGCTCTATCTTCTTCATTCCGGTCTTTTTCTGGATCTTTTTTGGAATGTGATATCGCTCCAATAGTTTCTCTATGTCAGCAGCTACTTTATTATCAAGTTCTGCATGTTTGTATGATATAAATGCATTATAGTGTAAACTCATGTATCCTCCTGAATATCGTCCTCAATATATTCCTTCCACAAATCCGATATTTCATTTTCAAAGCTAAACATATTCCGCTCGATTTTATCAAGCTTCAAAGAAAATATCAACGCAGCTTTTTTGCAATTCTGTTTGTACTAGTGCACACCCATAGGTTATACAATTTGTCTCTCATTTTTGTTTCAATTGCTTTTGAACCTAGAACAAAGAGTCGCTAGCGACTCTTTCGCGCCCGAGCGGTATTGCGAAGCAATAAACTTCATCTCCGCGAGGTGCGCATCCACAGCGGAGCGTTTTTATGATATAGGAATTTCGGAGAAATTTCTATATCATAAAAACAGGAGCTGCGTCTGTTTTATAGGTATATCACCCAAAAACAATGCAACTCCTGTATAAATGACCCATTGACTCCGTCCCTTAGTACCATATGCGCGAAGCCCCGGAACTATTACTCATTCTCCGCCTTCTTTACGGTCTCAGGGAAGATGATCTTGTTTACAAAGAAGAATACTACCATTGAAACGCCGCCGTTTAATACTGTAGTTCCGATGTTGTAAACAAATGCTGGAACAAACTTGCCTGCTACAGCTACCCAGATGCAGTTGATTGAGTTTACGATGCAGGTAATCAGGATGAATGCTGCAACGTACCATGCAATCTGCTTGCCGGGCTTGTCGTGGTTACGGAATACAAAAAGCTTCTGGATTGGGAAGTTAATACATTCGCCGATGATCATAGCAATCATATAAGCTACAAAGTAGGCAAGTCCGCCGTGTGCCTGATCGTAACCAAGAATATTCCACTGGAAAGTCTCACCAAATAATGTAAGAGGAATTCCAGGCCATCCAAAAGACCTGTCTCCTAAAAATGCAAAAGCTGCTGGTAAAAATGTAAGGAGAAGGTACTTAAATACTGTGATCAGGTTACTTACGACCACAAACAAGCCTCCCTCACGCACCCACTTAGCAACCTTAGGGTGCTTCTCCTCGAAACTCTTCCAAAAATTCATTACAAAAATCCTCCATCAATTATTATCAAAGCTCTATTAGGCAGCCATTAAACGTCTACACTCACTTGATTTTAGCCTCATATTCCTTGTTGAGCTTACTGTTACGGAAGTAACCGGAAATTACCTTGCCAAGTCCGCCAAAGAACTTACCATTTACAATATCAACAATGCCATCCACCATATCCATGGAAACAGCACCACCAGTCATTTTGGCCATAGCTCTGAATGGCATGTTATAGATAAAGAGTACGTTAAGATTAGGCTTGCCGCTCTCATCAGCTTTCTTCTTCATAGCTGTAAGACGCTTATAAGCAAATCTGGCAAGTCCGCTCTTTGCATAGTACATCTGGCAGATAGCATCATTGGCTGTCAGAAGTCCGCTCCACTTGCCATCTGGAATGCTTCTTCCAAGTAGAGTCTCAAACTCAGCATCTTCTACAGTCTGGATCTTGCCGCTGTAATATGTAGGCATCTTCTCTGGAACATATGGAAGCTCCTCTGTAGTTGCACTTCTTGTAATATCGCCGGTCAGTCTGATATCTGCGCTGGAAGCTCCAAGGAGGATCTTGTATTTTCCGCCTTCTACTTCCCACTTGTTAGTCTTAACATTCCAGTAACGGAAAGTCTTATCGTCAAAGGCAATCTCAACCTTTTTGGATTCTCCTGGTTTCAGGAACACCTTGGCAAATCCCTTAAGCTCTTTTTCTGGTCTGAATACCTTGGCATCAGGGAGAGAAACGTACATCTGAGCAACCTCAGCACCTTCCATCTGTCCTACGTTCTTGATGGTAAAAGAAATGCCTTCATCAGTAACATTTAAGTCACTGTATTCAAAGCTTGTATAGGAAAGTCCAAAGCCAAATGGATAAAGCACAGGAACTTCCGCAGTTTCATAATATCTGTAGCCAACAAATACGCTTTCTCTGTACTCAGAGGTTCTCTCTGTGCTTGGATAATAGCGGTATGCAGGTGTATCCTCAAGTCTTCTTGGAACAGTCTCTGAAAGCTTACCAGATGGGCAAACCTTACCAGTTAAAATGTCCATAACAGCACTTGCTCCAGCCTGGCCATTTAAATAGCCGTGGAGAATAGCCTTGAAGTAATGATGCCAAGGCATCTCAATTGCTGAACCTGCACTAATGATTCCAACAAGATTCTTGTTGACCTGTCCAAGCTCCTGCAAAAGATTTATCTGATTCTGAGGTATTCTCATATGTGTTCTGTCCATACCCTCAGACTCACTATCTTCATTAAGGCCAAAGAAGAAAAGAACTATGTCAGCTCTTTTTGCTATATCAAGAGCTTCCTTCCTGGTTGCAGCATCTTCCTCGCCAGTTCTGGAATAGCCCCTTGAAGATCCAATAACCTGAACATCATAATTGCCAAGAATCTCTGATACAGTCTCAATCTTAGTAGGATTAACAAGAGATGAGCCTGCGCCCTGGTATCTTGGAACAAAGGCAAAATCTCCGATTATGGCAACCTTGGCACCAGGCTTAAGAGGAAGGATGTTGCCCTCGTTCTTAAGAAGGATTGTGCTCTCAGTAGCAGCTTTTCTTGCTACTGCGTGATGTGCTGCCTTGTCAAAGTCATCAGACTTGCCCTGAGCGTTAACATAAAGAGTCATGACAGCATCAAGAAGCTCGTCTACTCTTGCATCCACATCCTCCATGCTGATCTTGCCGCTCTCAACAGCAGCCACAAGTTCTCTTGCAGAATCAAGGCCAGGATTAGGCATCTCAAGGTTTGAGCCTGCTGCCACGCCAAGAGCATGGTCATTGGAAGCACCCCAGTCAGTAATTACTATTCCGTCAAAGCCCCAGTCTTTTCTCAAAATATCAGTCAAAAGATGCTTATTCTCATTGGCATATGTGCCATTGACCTCATTGTACGCAGACATGATAGTCTTGGCCTTACCTTCTTTTACAGCAATCTCAAAACCAGTAAGATAAATTTCTCTTAAGGTACGCTCATCAACAACCGCATTCATAGCCATACGACGAAGCTCCTGTGAGTTCACCGCAAAGTGCTTGGGACAAGCGTATACACCCTGTGACTGAATACCTCTTACATATGATGCAGCCATCTTACCTGCAAGATATGGATCTTCTGAAAAATATTCAAAGTTTCTTCCGCAAAGAGGACTTCTCTTTATATTAAGGCCTGGTCCCAACAGCACGTTGACACCTTCTGCCATAGCCTCTTTTCCAAGTGTCTTTCCTAGTTCCTCGCCAAGCTCTGTATCCCAGCTATTGGCTACTGTTGCTGCAGTAGGGAAGCATGTTGCAGGAAGGGATTCGTTAAGTCCCAGGTGGTCTCCCGCTCCAGCCTGCTTTCTGATACCGTGAGGTCCATCTGAACAGAATATGGATGGAATTCCAAGTCTCTCAAATTCTCTTGTCTGCCATTCTCCCTTTCCGCTCAAGAAAGCTGCCTTCTCTTCAATTGTCATCTTCTCAATGATATCTTGATATTTCATTTTTTCCCTCGCATATCTATGTAATTTGCCAATTCCATGTGACAATTGGCAAACACTTTTTACATATGGAAACATAGGTCGGCACAGGACCTCCCGTGCCGCCTATGATCCAATCAAATCCTATATATTTATAGGTCTAAATTACTATTACTCTACACTAGCTTCTGCTGCTGCCTTTTCATTTGCTCTATTCTTCTTGAAGTTCTTGCAGAAGATAGCCATAAGGCAGATCATAAGTGCTGCAAATACGCAGTCACAAACGATCATAAGAATCTTCCAGGAAGCCATACCTGCCTTAAGATTCTCAGGTGCATAAGCACGGCTGTTAACTACAGTATAGAGAATGTTCTTGGTAGCCTCACGCATAGCCTGCTGTGCTCCGTTTGTATCTCTGAACTGAACGCTGTTTGTAGCTGTTGGATAGTTAACAAGCATACAGTCTGTACCATTTCTGATAGCCTGGTCAGATGACATGTATCCGTAAACTCCGAAGTAGTCAGTAAGTACAAAGCCATTGAAGCCCCACTCATCACGAAGGACTGTCTTACAAAGTGAGCTGCTGCCGCCTGCCCAACGGTTACCAATGTAGTTGAAGGAAGACATAACTGCTGTCATCTCAACGTTCTTTACGCAGATTTCAAAAGGCTTAAGGTAAAGTTCACGCATAGCCTGCTCGTTTGTCCATGTGCAGAGCATATCGCATCTGTTGCCTTCCTGATCGTTAAGAGCGAAGTGCTTAACATAAGCATATACTCCGTTAGCCCATGAGCCCTTTGTAGCCTCAGAAGCGATCTTTCCTGA
>JAEEGL016997051.1_pt1 | contig 27897 bp, 31 predicted proteins | sample 9134231 | NCBI WGS metagenome assembly JAEEGL01 (sample SAMN16246548, study PRJNA631951) | gut metagenome | biome: gut microbiome; feature: rumen; material: fiber-attached | host: Bos | place: Iran: Karaj | collected 2018-10
AAACCTTGATGCTAAGCTTCGTGTTCAGATGAGAACTGAGATTTCTAAGCTTCACGATTCACTTGGAGCCACAATGATCTACGTTACACACGATCAGACAGAGGCTATGACTCTTGGTACAAGAATCGTAGTTATGAAGGACGGTGTTGTTCAGCAGATTGATACACCTGCAAACCTTTATCAGAAGCCATGCAACCTCTTCGTTGCCGGATTCATCGGTTCTCCACAGATGAACTTCCTTGAGGGTCCACTTTCAGCTGATTGCACATCAATCGAAGTTGCTGGATCAAGCCTTCAGGTTCCACCTGCAAAGGCTAAAATCCTTAACACAAAGAACTACGGTGGAAAGGTTGTTATCCTTGGTATCCGTCCAGAGGATATTCACGATTCACAGATTTATGTTGATACACGGGCTGCTTCAGTTATCGAAGCAAATATTTCTGTATACGAGCTTCTTGGTGCAGAGGTCTACTGATACTTCGATTTCGCTGGCACTCAGGTTACAGCTAGAGTTGACCCACGTACAACAGCAAGAGGTGGAGACACTGTTAAGTTCGCACTTGATATGGAAAAGGCTCACTTCTTCGACAAGGATTCAGAGGTTACAATTGCTAACTAAGAATCTGTTGCTTATATAAAAAGGGTTGATTTATAATAGGAGGTATCTTTTGAAAGGTACCTCTTTTTTTATGGATTTTAATGAAAAAAAAGCAAAGCTTTTAGAGCAATTAAATAGGGCTACTGGGATTAATTTTGATATAACTGACTCGGATTTATCAGATGAAGAGACTTTAAACAAGCTCAAGGAGATGATTGTTCATTTTAATGTGATTGATTCTAAAAGTGGTTTGTTTAGACTATATCTTCGAGGTGAGATAGCTTACTCAGATGCTACTCCTTCTTTACATCGATTCCACATCGAAGAAAACTGCATCAGACAGGTTTTCTATTTAGAAAGCCAGCACGAGTACAACAAAGAGGCTGTATCTCTTTTAAAGAGCTTACTTCCAAGCTCTAAGGATGTTGTTATCGATATGGATTCAAAGCATCTTGTGATGGTTATCAATTTTGAAGCAGCTCCTTCTAACGAGGATATTATTAAGACAGCAAATTCTTTCCTAGATATGCTAGAAACCGAAGCTTTTGCATCATTTAAGCTGAGCTTTTGTCAGTCGGTTGATTCCTTCAAGGAATTGCCTTTAGCCTACAAGGATACTATCCTTGCCATGGAAATTGGAAATACCTTTAACATCAAAGGCAGAATCTATTGCTATGAGGACCTTGGACTAGGCAGATTACTGTACAGCGTCCCAAGGACAGAAGTTGAATCGTATTTAAACAAACACATAAATGTTAACACCTTGGCAGAAATTGACGAGGAAACTTTAAACCTTTTGGATGCATTTTTCGAGAATGACTTGTCTTTAGCCGAGACATCTAGGAAGATGTTTATACATCGTAACACCTTGATTTATAGACTTGATAAATTCGCTGATTTGACTGGATATGACGTTAGAAAGTTCTCAGATGCCATAACCGTTAAGATTTCACTTATGCTATATAATTACATCAGGAATAAATAAAAATTCCATCGATTTTGTTCGATGGAATTTCATTTTACGCTATTCTCTTAGCCCCGTCTCCTATATCTACCACATAGAACTCGGCATCTAGATTATATTTTTCCTTGTAGGCTTTGCCTACAACATCTTTAAAGTTTTCTACTGCATCATTCTCTACAATTGCTACGGTGCAGCCTCCAAAACCACCTCCAGTGATGCGAGCTCCAATAACTCCTGGAATGCTCCACTGAGTCTCAACTAAAAAATCCACCTCTTCACAAGAAACCTCATAATCATCCCTAAGAGAGATATGGCTAGCATTCATAAGCTGTCCAAAGGTCTTGATATCGTTGTTATTAAGAGCTTCTACAGCCTTAATTGTACGCTGATTCTCAGCAACTGCATGCTTCGCCCTGCGATAACATACCTCATCCTTGATGGCTGAGCCATACTTTTCAAATTCTTCGTCGGTAAGCTCTCCAAGCGTGCTGATACCACAAACCTGCTGAAGATCTGCAAGCGCTTTAGCACTCTCATTTCTTCTATCGTTGTAAGCGCTATCTACTAAAGAATGTTTAACCTTGGAATTGGTAATAACAATCTTGGCATTTGGCAGCTTTACACTGGCATATTTATAGGATAAATCTGCACAGTCAAGGAAAATGGCGTGGTCTTTTTGTCCCATTGCGACCGCAAATTGGTCCATTATGCCACAATTGCAACCATTGAAATTGTTCTCAGAGTATTGGCCAATAAGGGCAAGCTCTGTCATCGTCTTGCCTAAGGCAAATAAATCGTTTAACACGGTACCTGTAAGCACCTCTAGAGAAGCAGAGGATGATAGTCCTGAACCGTTGGGAATATTGCCCCAAATGCACATTTCAAATCCTGTTTTAATTTCTGTTCCCTTCTTTTTTAAGGCCCAAACTACTCCTAAAGGATAGTTTGCCCAATTATATTCTGGCTTGTTTGAAAGATCATCTAGGCTGCTTTCTATTACTCCAACCTTGTCCACATTAGCTGAGAATAGTTTTATTGTTCTATCGTCACGCTTTCTAGCAACTGCATAGGTTCCTATAGTAAGCGCACATGGAAAGACATGTCCTCCGTTGTAGTCAGTGTGCTCGCCTATAAGATTCACCCTGCCTGGTGCAAAGTAGGTGCGGATATCGTCGCCAGCTTGGAATTTCTCTTCAAATATAACCTTTAGTTCTGTTAAGTTCATTTAAAATATACCCCTTATTTGTTATCTTCTCCTACTACTCCCTTCTTGCTTGGAGGAGTCCTTAATTTATATATAATTCGTTTTTGTTGTATTTTGACATTGCGTTTAATAATTTCTCAGAAGGCGTGAAAATTACTTTGAAATCGTCGCCTTTTGCCTCGCTGTGACCCACCAAGATGTAATCTTTCTTGTCTGGATTATGGGCGCTGCAGTCATATTTCTTAAGCTTAACATGGTCGTATCTAAGTGCATCGTTGGTGCCCACTGCTGCGACAAGCTTTACTTCTGAAGGCTCGATGTTAAGAATTGTTTTTCTTTTAGAATTATCGATGATTTTGGCAATCTCTAAGCTGCCATTTGTGTAATCATACTCATACTCTATATTTTTGTTTGTTACAACGATGATTGTCAAAATACCGTTTATAATCAAAAGAATTGTGACTATTAGCTTGGGTGTACCTGTTAATACCACTGTGGCACACAATAAAGACATTGTGATTGCTATAAGTCCAGTTCTTTTGGCTGTATCCGCTGCTGTTTCCACAACCTTTACTGCGTCTTCTACAAATGTGTCATTTGATTCAAACATTAATTTCCCTCCGTATGCTATGTTTATTTCTGGTAATTTGGTTTCATTTCTTCTTCTAGTTGAGTTTGTACTGTGTCAAGTGCTTCATCTACCGTCATTTCCCCATCTATTACCTTGAGAATTGCCTGAGACATGTAGGTACGGCATTCATAGTGATAGTCGGACTGCTCCACAATTGGAACGTGCTGGGCATACTCTACGATAGTGGCGTACACAGGTTGATTCTGGAAATAAGGCAAGCCCTTAGAATAAACATCAGACTGGGCTGCTGCAAGGCAAGTGCCTATAACTCCGCCTTTTTCAAGCGCTTCATCGTAGGTGATAGAGTGCCCATCATCGGCTGAATTGCCACCAAATGTATATGACAAGAACTCCTTTGCCAGCTTAGAGTTGCGGCAGTTGGATGTTACACATATAGATGAGCCACCGTTTGAAGCATAGCCTGGATTCCCTGAAAATGTTGGGGCGTAGGTGATTTGCCACTTACCCTTATTTGCCTCTACTTGTTGGATAGATGATAATATCCAGTTTCCATCAAAAACGCCTGCCAGCTTATCCTGACCGATTGCGTTTTCACGATAATCATCCCAACTATCAGCCATATAGAGGACGTTGTCCTTTTTAAGCTTTACGATGGTCTCGATAACCTTTTTAAGTCTATCGTTTTCTGCAATGGTTGGCTTGCCCTTATTAAATAAGGATAATCCCTCCTCTTGCATCATCATGTATACTAAATCATTGTCTGGCGCCACAGCGCAAATCAAATATTTGCCAGTTTTCGCGTACACCTTTTTACCGATTTCATCAAATTCATCCCATGTGATGTCGGTAACATCCTTGATGGTATAACCGCATTCCTTGAGCAGATCTACACGGTATGCAAAGGCTGCTGTTCCGCTATCAACAGGAAAACCATAGTGAACCCCGTTAATGGTGGAATAAGACACCTTTTCCTTGCCGATTCCCTCCCAATCCATCACCGAATCGTCCACAGACATAAAGGAGCCTGAATATCGTCTAATGTACTTTCCGATACTGTGGTCTTGGAACAAAACCAAATCTGGCAGATTCTTGAAATCCTTCCTTTTATAGGCATCAGCAATGTCTCGTTCTATCTCGTAGGATTTATTTCTGATGTTGATATCCAGCTTGAAATCTGGGTTAACCTGCTGGAAATCCTTCTCCGCAGCCTTTAGTGCTGGAACATTATAGTCTTCATCCCAAACATAAATAGTCAAGGTGTTGTTGCTTGCTTTGGTTTCTTGGGTAGATTTGTCCGCAGACTTATCTCCTGCAGACTTCTTGCCGCAGGCAACCATTGAAACGGCAACTATTCCAGCTAATAAAAGGGCAAAAATTCTCTTCTTCAAAGTGATACCTCTTATAATCCGTATTCCTTTTGAACAAACTCTTTAAATACTGGTATCGAGCGCTTTACTTTGTCGGTGTCGATGCAATAAGCCATTCTGAAATATCCTGGGCAACCGAAATTGTCGGCAGGCACAAGGATAAGGTCATACTTTTTGGCCTTCATGCAAAATGCATTGGCATCCTCCTCAAGTGCTTTTGGGAAGATGTAGAAGGTGCCGCCTGGGCGAACCACCTCAAAGCCCATCTCCACAAGGGCATCGTAAAGGATGTTCATGTTGGTTTCATACACGCTCAAATCGCTGGTATTGTTGATAACTTGGCTCACAGCTAGCTGAGATGTGGATGTCGGACAGTTGTGGCCGATTCCTCGGCTGATTTGTCCCATAATTACAGCAAGCACATCTGCATCTGTGGCTCTTGGATTAACTGCCACGTATCCGATACGCTCTCCCGGAAGGGAAAGTGACTTGGAGAATGAGTAGCAGCTAAGAGTGTTATCGTAATATTTGCTAGGATAAGGACACTTCTTGCCATCAAACACAATCTCGCGATAAGGCTCATCGCTGACAAGAAAGATATCGTGTCCGTACTCCTGTTGCTTTTTATTTAATAGCTCAGCAAGCTTTCGAATGGTTGCCTCGCTGTAAACAATGCCAGATGGATTGTTTGGTGAATTGATGAGGACAGCCATAGTCTTTTCGTTGATTGTCTCTTCAAATGCTTGAAAGTTGATTTGGAAATCCTGAGTATTAGCCGGCACTACGCGCATAATTGCACCAGTGTGACGAATGTATTCGTGGTACTCTGGGAAAAATGGTGCAAAGACTATTATCTCGTCGCCTGGCTCGGTAACCGCTCTGAATGCGTGTGCCAAGGCGCCTGCTGCACCAATTGACATAAAGATGTGCTTTGCTTCATAGTCCATACCAAAGCGCTGATTCAGAGAATCCGCTACAATCCCCCTCACCTTTTCGATTCCAAGGGATGGGCTGTAGCCATGGATTGCCATAGGGTCTAAATTCTGATACATGTCTATGACTGCATCTGTGTATCCCTGTGGACAAGGCACGCTAGGATTGCCGAGACTGTAATCAAACACGTTTTCATAGCCGATTTCAGCGCCTCTAGCTGTTGCATACTCGCTAAGCTCTCTGATAATCGACTTGCCTGTAAGCATCTTTTTGTAATCTTGGTTAATCATAACAAATCTCCTAGTTCTAGTAAGATAATCTTTTTGTAATGACAGTAATATGATTTTATCACAAAAGTGCTTGGATTTCCTATGAAGTTATATTTTTATTCTTGAGATATGTACTCGTGTCTTCTATCGTTATTGTCGCTATAGTAGGCTGCCTTGTCGGAATACATCAGCTTATCAGCTTCATTGACCATTTCCTCCACGTTCTCAGCCCTCTCTAGCCAAATAGCGCCTATTGCAAGAGATGGATTCTTTGCCTTTTTGCGAAGCTTTTCTATAAGCTCATTAAAATGCTCCTCAGTGACCTGTGGCACTATCGCTACAAATTCATCTCCGCCAATACGATAGCAATTCTTCTTTTTAAATATGCTTGAGAAGGTTTCACCTGCAGATTTGATTATCTCATCTCCGGCCTCATGGCCCTTGGTATCATTGATGGCTTTTAATCCATTGATATCGGCAAAACAGATACCGATCGACACCTCCATCCCCTCAATTGTTCTAACAGCAGTATTGAAAGAATTACGGTTGCCAAGCTCCGTAAGTGCATCGTGGGCACTCATGAAGATCATTTCCTTTGCCAGGTTGTAGTTTCTCAATTCCTCTGAGATGAATATCGCTACCGCTTCTATTACTTCTTTGATGTTGATGTCTAAATCAAGCGAATAGTTGTCTATGACCAGATAGCCGATGGTATCATTCTTATCTGTAAGCTTAGCCAAAGCATATCTGGTGAGGGTTCCGGCGTACACGTTCTCGTAGATATCTGCGCTAAATTCCCTAGTTGAAACTGTATCCTCAACTAGTACTACAGAATTTCCTTCCATCTGCTTCTGCCATAAGTTAATCACATCAAATTCTTCGAAGGTCTTTTTATGTGGCAAGCCTATGCCAAATTTTTTATCTATCCAATCATACATGTCGTCTACGCAGCTACCGTCACGAGTTTGAATAACCCCAACTCGCGCTGCCTTAAGAACGTTACCGAGGATTTTCAGTGCTGAGCGCATTCCGGTTCTAAACTCGTTTGCCGAAAGTACCTTGGCGCACTCGATAATTACGTTGTTTGATTTTGCGGTAATTTCTATGTGATCTTCCTTGCGCTTTACTGCAGTCACATCATGAATGATAAAGGCACAGTAGCCCTTCTGATAAACAGGCACTGCCAAGAATTCAAACCATTTATTATATTGTGTGTTGTAGGTGCGATTTATAACTGGTTGGCGCATGATTGCGGCCTGATAGCTCAGCCTAATCCAATCCTCGTCGCGATTTGCTACGGCATCGAAAAAGGTTGATCCAACCAGCTCAGCCGAGGATTTGCCAACTAGGCTAGAATACTTTTCGTTAACATACAAAAACTGCATGTCCCTCACTGTTCCAAATGGATCTGTAACTAGCTTGAACACACAGCATGCATCTGGCAAATCTCTGAGCATGTAAAGAATATCGACCGCCGAATAGTCGATTTTTGTAGTAATATCCTGATTAATTGTTTTCATGACTCTTCCCCTTAAAAGAAAAAGACCCTTTAGAGCCTTTTCTAATTTTTATTATTTAAATCTATGTTTATGCTAACGTCAATATCTGACTTTTTTAATTTGTCTTTGTTGATTTGCATCTTGGCATCTCGCAGTATTTCACGAACCTTTTCCAAATCTTCAATGGCGTCATCAGATGAATACGGCTTGCTGTCGTCGTCGCAATTAAACTTATGATCCATATAACTTCCCCGTAACATAGTGTTAACAACAGGTCTAGTGTACCAAAGATGTTTGAAAAATTAATGTCTTACGGATAATTATTGTTAATTCATCTGTGTTTTTATTTTATCGATGATTGTGATATCTGCCGGAAGTCAGTCTACTGAGTAAAATCACCATATCCTCTGGCAGTAGCAAATATTTTGTTTTTGTCCTGAATTGAATCGCAGATAATTGCTGCAACTACATTGATTGTTTTCATAAAAACTCCCTGAAATCTTAAGAACAATTGATGCTCATGGAATTTGTGCCAGCTTCCATAGAATATGCAGTCTTGTAGTTGTGATAGATTTCTGCAACCTCTTCCCTGGAGAAATCGGAAAAACAGGTGTAAAGCGTATCCAAATCCATACCTGTTCCAACGTAGGTTTCTACCGTTTGTTTGTCCCTTGTGTTCATAATTATTACCCCTCTTACCTTCATTAATATATCTTTATATTACCATTTCCTTTTTCATTTATACTATAATAATTTTTTATTTTGTAAATTATAGCAGGACACGTGAACTAGTAAGTACTATTTTAATTTAACGCAAAATGGTATAATATTGTTGGAAATATAGTAATAGAATTATCCTTGAAACTAATATTAAAGCAATATATAATAAGCTAACTATTACAAATTATTAATAAATAAGGAGATGCTATGATTAGGAGGTTGTGTCATGAAAACAACAAGTTACACAAAACCCAATATAGGTAATCTTAAAGGAAAAATTGGAAAATCTATACTTGAAACTGTTAGAAATACTCCAATCCCTGACAGAACTAATTTGGAAGCTGAAGTAAGAGAACTCGAAAATAAAATCATGGCTGACAGAAAAAAATGAATCACTATTTAGAAACAGATTATTTTTATTGTGATCATATTTCATCATCAGACATGTCGGACATTAAAAATTTCACAATAAATGACCCAAGAGGACAAGGACTCGTTAGGTACTTACAAAATGATGCATTAAATGAAGAGCTAACAAACAACGCTAGAACATATATTGTTAGAGACAAAAATGACAATATGATTGTTGGCTATTATTCTTTAAAAACTGGTTTTATGGCAGATAATGAACGCAGAGTTTTTTTTGGAAAAACAGCTTTTGATTCCATACCAGGTGTTGAATTAGCTAATTTTGCTGTAAATGATAATTATAAACAAAAAAACCCAACCTACAAAGGGTTAGGTAAAATACTTTTCAGCAAATTCGTAATGCCTACAGTTACAAATGGTCAAGAACATATGGGCTTATCCATACTTTACATTTTTTCACTTCCGTATGAACGCTTGATTAACAATTATAAGTCAATGAATTTTTCTAGGTTATCTAAGCTCCAAGAAAAAAGTATGCACAAACGTATTCGCCCTTACTATGACACTGGATGTGTTTTTATGTATCAAAGAATCTAATAAGTAATAATAAAATAATCCCATAGCTTTAAATGCTATGGGATATTATTATATTATTCAAAACTTTCTATAATACGCCTATCTGACTTGTTTTCTTATAAAATTTTGCAGGTATTTTATGATGTAGATGCCATACAATATTCATAGGTCTGCTTCCTGTATGACTTACATAATCCGCTGTTCCTAAAAAGGTATATGGCACTGTTCCTATGCTATCTTTCTTACTTTCTCTAACAAACAAAAGTATTCTACTCCCCATAGTTTTATGGTTTATATATCTCCTACCTGTCGGCGATGTGTCTGTTGTCTTATTCTGACTTTGCCAATGGAATAATTCAACATTAATAGAATAGTCATTGTACATTGTTGATGGCTAATAATCCTTCTCTGATTTATTTAAAGTAACCATAAAAACATCCAAATTCTTTTCTGGCAACCATATAACTCCCTCTCGTAAATTTCTTGGAGTCATATAATCCATAGCCACTAACAATTGGTCTCTAGTATAATTACAATGAACATCTAAAGGACAATCAAACCCAATATCACACGCAGAATCTATAAAATCTATGTTTTCCAAGTTATATTTTAAGATAGTGATTAATTCTCTAATCATTATTTGGCTAGATTGTATTTTTATCAAATTTTCTTCTATTTTTCTACTTTTCAAATCAGTTGCCTCATTCCATATCGTAATATAGAACATCTGAAACATCCTGATTATTTATAACTTGTTCATAAATTCCAGGAATTAGTTTTTTCATATTTACCTCCCCATAAACTCAACTATTAATAAAAATATATACTATTCAATAATATATTGCTGCGTTTTCGACCGTATTTATTCCTTCTCCACAACCTTGCCCTCATCATCTATCTCTGCATTTACCGAGATGCTCTCCAGTCTGTCGTAGAGCTTTCGCTGCGCGGTTGGATCTGAGACAAAGACTGTGGTGCAGTCCTTCTGGAGGGCTGGAGTTAGCTGCACTTCCATATGGCTTTCGTCGTTGTTACCGTAGCAGTGCAGAGTCACAAGCATGGTATCCAATGTCTTTTCATTGAACCAGTAGTTGCCAAGACTGTAGACGATTGGGACACCCTTATAGTACTCGAAGCCCTGCAGACAGTGGGTGTGGGCGCCAATAATTACATCCGCGCCTGCGTCGATGTACTCACGGGCGGTGGAGGTCTGGACTTGCTCAAGCTCGGTCGAATACTCGGTTCCCCAGTGTGGCAAGGCCACCACTATGTCTGCCTTGGCGTCGGCCTCGGCTATTTCGTTGTCAAACAGCTCTGTGTCGTAGCACCTTAAGATGCCAGGCTCAGTGTCGGTGGCCTGCGGTGTCATCTTGATTTTTTCGGCGCGCGATGCTGCTACAAATGCAACTGTTTTGCCATCAACTTCCATATATACGGGAGAGCTTGCTTCACTTAAGTTTCGGCCTGCGCCCACGTAAGGGATGTCTGCCGCTTCAAGGGTTGCGAACGTATCAAGCATAGCATCCTTACCGTAGTCATAGACATGATTGTTCGCAAGCCCCACTATATCTACGCCCATGGTTTTCAGGTTCTCGACCCGCGACGGGTCGGCTTTAAAGGTGTAGGCCTTGCCTTCCTTTGGGGTACCGCCATTGCTGTAGGTGAACTCGTTGTTGAGCCACATGATGTCGGCCTGCTGCATCGTCGTCATCAGCTCTGGTGAGATGCAGTCGTTTATCCCGTTGGGGCAGCTGTTGAGATGCTGAGTGGTTGCCCAGCTCTCATCCAGATTAATATCACCTGCAAAACATAACGTAAAATCGTATTCTCCAGCATCAACTTTTGTTTCTGCAACCGGAGCTTCCTTTGTACTTTTTTCAGGAATTGATGAAGCAAACACATTTGTTTTAAGGTATATTCCAAGCGCTATCTGTGCGATTAGTATTGCCGGCATACCAACAACAAAATACCAATGCTTTGTCTTGTGGCGAAATGCATACATCCCTGCCCAGGTTCCTATGCTACCGCCCAATAAACTAAACAAAAACAAGGTCTTTTCTGGAATTCTCCAGCGCTCTTTTTTGGCCTTGCTTTTATCAATAGCCATAACTATAAAGCCAAGTACATTCATCACGATTAAATATATTGCTGCATATTTTAACATCTAATTGCTCCCTGTTTTCTAATGGTTTAATTGTTACAAAATTTGACAAAATATTTTTATTAGTACAAAATAATAGGAATTATTCGGAACTGTTAACACACAAATGGAGAATAACTTATGATATTCATAAATAAAATCAAAAAGTTTTTTGTGGATGCAGTAAAAGAGCATCCTGTTTCTATTATCAGTTTTTTTATTTCGTCAGTTTTATATTCTATCACATTAGACAACTATAACGAATTAGTCATCTTTGAGCGATTGCTATTAGTCTCAAAAATATTAATGGGCTTCGCTTTTGGTGCTTTGCTCTGCGAGGCTATTCATTCTTATCGAAAGAAGAATGACAATTACTCTTGGAAGCATGTTCCAAATATTATAGGCAATGTGGCAATTGTTTTAGTTGCTGCTATTTGTCCTATACCTTCTTGGTTGATGGAATATAGCTCGCCCTTTAATAAGCAGTTTGGAAGATTAGACTACCTATATTCTGATTTGTTCGACTATATTAACTATTTCATTTTTGCGACCCTTATACTGCTAGCAATCTTTTTCTTCTATAAAAAATCTGAAGAAACCTTTGAAGTGTATGCAACTAAGGCTTTTTGCGGCCTTATGAAGGCAGCCTTGGTATACGGAGTTGTAACTATTGGAATTCTTTCTGTTTATTGGGCTTGCGACACTCTACTTGTGCACTCAGACGACTATGAGATGTCCCTTAGAATTGCCGCTTTCCTATATGGTTTAGTTGCATTTCCATGCACTATCGCTGGTCTAACAAAAACAGAAGGTGGAATTTCTAAATTCGCAAAGACGCTTTTTACTTATGTACTTCCTATCATTGTTGCCATTTCATTTTTGATTATTTACATTTACATTTTCAAAATAATCTTTACTTGGACCTTCCCAAGGAACGAAGTATTCAGCATCATTAGCTGGGTATTTTGCGCTGGTTTTGCTGTATGGACTTTGGCTCAAGGATGTTTTGATGAGCATTTTGAAAAGCCTCTCAAAATCATGCCATTTATATTTATTCCATTTATCATCCTTCAGATAGTGTGCCTTGTAATTCGTATTTCCAATTATGGTTTCACCGTCACTCGATACTATGGACTTGCATTGATTGTTTTTGAAATCGCATATTTTGTTTTTTACACAATCAAATTCTGCAAGGATAGGGATGTTACTTCTGGAATTATCTTTGTTGCAATCGGCTTGCTTTTCATCACTCTGCTGGCACCAGGAATCAATGCTCATAGTTCTGTAACTTTATCTCACTCTCCTACAATCGAGCATTTCTTGAAGCTTGGCGACAAAGCTACAAAAACTGATAAAGAGCTAGCTCGTAATGCGTACCTAGCAATTGATTATGAAGGCGGAATAAGTGGATATAACTATCTAAAAAAGAAACTTAAACCCGAAGATCTCAAACGCCTGGCTCTTACAGACGATTATGACTATTACGAAGACGGCGTATTGTATGATGTATATGACGATGAAGACGTTGAAGACGAAGATGTTTTGTATGGTGAGAATTCTACACAATTCGATATTTTTGTCTCCTCGAAGGTTATTGGTACTATAGATATTTCTGGACTTAATAAAATATATATACCAGATGTTGGTTCTGAAGATGATATTAATGTTTTCCCGGCAGAAGATGAACGGCCAAACATTGAAGCTATTCCTATCTGCATCCATGACGAGGAATTAGGAACCGTAAATCTAAAGGATCCAATTGAGAAGCTTATTGAGCTAGAAAAGAACAGAAATGCTTCCGAATCTTATGAATATGATGAAGAAATTGAAGATGAAAAATCAGAGCTATTTTCTGAGCCGTTTGAGCTTTCAGACGGCGGAAAGGTCTTTATATCTTATGTAAATATTACGGGCGAATTCAGTGATGATGCACCCGGTTATAAAATTGATATAGTAGAAATCAATGGTTTTGTAGTCAAATAACTTTATTCAACAATTGTGCCATAGCAATCTGGGCGTCTATCCCTAAACAGACCCCAGCTAAGGCGATTGTTTGATATTTCATCTAAATCATAAGTATGAACTAATACTTCTTCTTTATCGCGGGAGGCTTGTTTTACAAGTTCTCCCGTTTCATCTGTCATAAATGAGCTTCCATAGAAGTCTAGACTAGATTCCTGACCCCCATTTTCCTTGCAAGGCTCTACCTTTTCAAGACCGATTCGGTTGGCGGCAACTACAGGCATCAGGTTGCAACCTGCATGACCCTGCATACATCTACGCCAGTGAGGCATACTGTCACACTGAATGATAGGCTCGCTGCCTATGGCTGTTGGGTAAAAAAGTATCTCGGCCCCCTGTATCGCCATCGCTCTTGCTGTTTCAGGAAACCACTGGTCCCAGCAGATGCCAACTCCTATCTTGCCGTATTTTGTCTCCCACACCTTAAAGCCTGTGTTCCCAGGTGTGAAATAGAATTTCTCCTGATAGAAATGGTCGTCCGGAATATGAGTTTTTCTATAGACCCCAAGGACTGTGCCATCGGCGTCGATTACAGCGACCGAGTTGTATAAGACATTCCCATCTTTCTCGTAAAAGCTCACAGGAATAACCACAGAAAGCTCCTTGCAAATCTTCTTAAAGTGACAAACAGCTGCATTCTCATCAACAGATTGAGCGAAATCATAGTATTCATATCTGCGTTCTTGGCAGAAGTACTGTCGCTCAAAAAGCTCTGGCAACAGGACTATATTTGCTCCATCTGCGGCTGCGGCTCTAACAAACTGCTCTGCCTTTGAAATATTTTCTTTGACATTGTTTGTGCATTGCATCTGAACTGCTGCAACTGTAATCTCTCTCATTTGTTCTCCTTTATTGTTGGAAATCCTTATCTGAATTACCCGCCGGTATCTGCTGTGTTATACAGTGGATGTTTCCTCCGCCAACTATGATGGGCCTTGCATAGATAGGATAAATCCTTCGATCCAGAAACAATTTGCCAAGTATTTCCACTGCTATTTTGTCGTTATCATCTCCAAACTGCGGAACGATTACTCCCCCGTTTGAGATGTAAAAGTTTACGTAGCTAGCTGCCAATCGTTCCCCCAACTCCCTGACATCCTCACCCTCTTCAAACACATAACCCTCTAAATCATCTGCGGTTACGCATATAGGCTGCTTTGGGATAGGAAGCTTGTGAACTCTAAATGGCCTTCCTTTGGCATCTACCTCGTGGGATAACAGCTCTAAGCACGCTTTGCTCATGTTGTACTGCGGGTCACTTTCATCATCTGTCCAGGCTAGAACAACCGTTGCTGATGCTGTGAAGGCACAGATGTTATCCACATGCTCGTTGGTCTCATCATTGTATATTCCACAAGGAAGCCAAATAATCTTTTGGGCTCCAAGATATTCCTTTAGCTTATCCTCGATTTGAACCTTTGAAAGATCAGGATTGCGTCCTTTGCTTAATAGACAGGTCTCTGTCACCATAACCGTTCCTTCGCCATCGCTGTGGATGCTTCCACCCTCTAGCACAAATGGATGAGCGTCGTAACGCTTTATTCCCAAGGCATCACAGATCTTTGACGCTGCTGCGTCATCTTTTTCCCAGTGTGCATAAAGACCGTCATAATCTCCGCCCCATGCGTTAAATTTCCAGTCGATTCCACGGATTTGATTTCCGTTAACGACGCAGGTCGGACCGACGTCCCGCGCCCAAGCATCGTCTGTTTCTATCTCAAGAGGATGAACTGCCGAGACATCCTTAAAAGCCAGCTGCATTTCTGCCATGTGCTCCTTGCCTGCTAACATCCAAACCTCTTCGCTTTCTGCGATGGCTTTGGCTATTTCAGTAAAGGCTCTTTTAGCCTCTTTTGCACCATTAGGCCAAGAGCCCGGTCGCACAGGCCATATCATCACGCATCCACGGTGCTTGTCGTATTCAGCTGGCATATGAAAATTGTCTGCTTTTGGTGTAGTCATATCCCCTCACTAAGATAGACGGTTCTTGAAATCGTCGTATCCAAACTTCTTTATCAACTGACAGCTACCATCCTGCTTTAGCAAGTAGATGCTAGGAAGAGGTATGCCGTTGAAGGTGTTGTTTTTAACCATTGAATAGATTGCCATGTCCTCGAATATCAGGCGGTCGCCTATTTTAACCTCTCTATCAAAAGAATAATCTCCGATGATGTCCCCTGCAAGACAGGTGTAGGAGCTAAGTCTGTACTCAAAGGGCTTCTCGCCCCACTTGCCTGAGTCTCTAAGAGGTGGCCGATACGGCATCTCTAGCACATCTGGCATGTGGCATGCAGCGGAGCCGTCCAAGATTAGTGTCTTGATATCGTTGTCCACTATGTCTAGAACCTCAGTTACAAAATAGCCCGCATTTAAGGCGATTGCCTCCCCAGGCTCCAAGTAAACATCAAGCTTGTAGGTATCTTTCACGTGTTTTATTAGTTTTATTAGCAGGTTTACATCGTAATCGTCACGACTTATATGATGTCCGCCTCCCATATTAATCCAGCTAAATTTGTCGAAGTAGTGTCCGAATTTTGCAATTACGACATTAAGTGTTGTCTCTAAATCGTCCGCATTCTGCTCACAGAGGGTGTGGAAATGTATTCCATCTACTCCATCTAGAATAGTCGCATCCTCACGGATTCCCTTTTCCAAATTTACAAGTGTTATCCCAAGTCGTGAGCCAGAAGCACAAGGATCGTAGATGGCATGCCCTTCTTGGGTGGAGCATTCAGGATTTATCCTGATTCCTATGCTTACACCGGCCTTTAAACACTGCTTTTTATATTTCTTTAGTTGCCCAAGAGAATTGAAAATGATGTGGTCGCAAATCTGCGTCAGCTCATCCATATCCCCTTGCTTGTAGGCAGGGGCAAATACGTGGTTTTCCTTTCCCATCTCTTCCTTGCCAAGACGAGCCTCGTATAGGCCACTAGCTGTGGTCCCAGCGAGATATTTGCCTATCAGCGGATAGACGCAGAAATTGGAAAACGCCTTCTGGGCAAGCAAAATCTTACATCCCGCCTCGCGCTGAACCTTATCTATAATCTCAAGATTGCTTATTAACTTAGCTTCATCTATCACATAAGATGGTGTATCTACCTGAGACAGTAACATTTCTACTCTCCTGCAAAAATCTATAGATTCCTGTTTTCATCAGAAAAACGGGAATCGTACTAGACCTACTTTTTCATGAAATGGAAAAGTAGTCTGGCAAAGCCAGATTTCTGCTGGCAATTCCTTGTTCTGCCAGCAGAAAGTCATGTCTTTCTATCAATGCTAATATCCTTTTGTTGAAAACTATTTATTCAATTTGCTTATTAATCTACAAGCACAGGGTTTTCAACTACCTTCCATGGTAATCCCCACTTGTTGAGGGCTTCCATGTATGGGTCTGGGTCGAATTCATCTGTTGTAAATACGCCAGGCTTCTTCCACTGACCTGTCACAACCATCATTGAACCTATCATAGCTGGCACACCTGTTGTATATGAAATAGCCTGTGAACCAACCTCTTTGTAGCATTCCTGGTGGTCGCACACGTTGTAGATGTAGATTGATCGCTCTTTGCCGTCCTTGATTCCTGTGAAGATACAGCCGATATTAGTCTTTCCAACTGTTCTTGGACCAAGTGATGCAGGATCTGGCAGCAGAGCTTTTAAAAACTGGATAGGCACTATCTCCTGCCCGTTAAAATTGATTGGTGTTGTGCTAAGCATTCCAACATTTTCAAGGCAATTCATATGTGTCAAATAGCTCTGTCCAAAGGTCATAAAGAAGCGGATTCTCTTTACCTCTGGCATGTTTCGTCCAAGAGCCTCTATCTCCTCGTGGTGGAGAAGGTACATATCCTTCTTTCCAACCCCATCAAAATCGTATTCACGTTTTATGCTCATTGCAGGTATCTCCACCCACTTACCATTTTCCATGTAAGAGCCTGGGGCAGATACCTCTCTAAGGTTAATCTCTGGGTTAAAGTTTGTTGCAAAAGGATAGCCGTGGTCGCCACCGTTGCAGTCTAAGATATCGATTGTATGAATCTCATCGAAGTAGTGCTTCTTGGCATATGCAGCAAAGACAGAGGTTACGCCTGGGTCAAAGCCTGTTCCAAGGAGGGCTGTAAGACCTGCTTCTTTAAATTTGTCATCATATGCCCATTGCCAGCTGTAGTCAAAGTATGCTGAAAAACCAAGCTCCTTGCAGCGCTTTTCATAAATCTCGCGCCATTTAGGGTCGTCTGTATCCTCTGGTTCGTAGTTTGCTGTGTCGATATAGTCTACTCCCGCAGCAAGACAGGCATCCATGATTGTTAAATCCTGATAAGGAAGGGCTACGTTTAAAACTGCATCAGGAGCGTAATCCTTGATAAGCTTTGTTAGAGCCTCCACGTCATCTGCGTCGATTTTGGCCGTCTTTATTGCAGTCTTTGTCTTGCCTTGAAGCTTTTCCTTCATTGCATCGCACTTTGAAACTGTTCGGCTCGCTATCATGATTTCGTCGAAAACCTCGCTGTTTTGACAGCATTTTGAGATTGCTACCTGCGCTACTCCGCCGCATCCGATTATAAGTAATTTTGCCATTTTAATCCCCTTTTAAAAACTATTGTAGTATATTTTGATTTGTATGCTCAGGGTAAAACCTAAGCGTTTTCTTTTTTCGCTAGGCGCTCTTCTTCCTCTAATAAATCCTCTACATATCTAGGCAGCATGAAAGCTCCCTTGTGAAGATTGGTGGTATAATACCAGGTTTTGAGACCTCTATCGTTCCATCTTTTGCAGTCTATATCCTTCAAAGGATGGTACTTCTTTGATGCAAAGCCAAACATCCAGTAGCCTGATGGGCATGTTGGTATGTTGGCTTGATAAACTCGGTTGATAGGGAAGCTCTTGTAAGCCTTGCGGTGCATAGCTCTAAAGGCTTCCTCGTCCTCGTCGTAGAAAGGGCTTCCGTGCTGATATACCATGATTCCATCCTCTTTTAAAGCTCGATTGCAGCTGCCGTAGAATTCTCTGGTGAATAGCCCTTCCGCGTAGCCGAAAGGATCTGTGGTATCGTTGATTATCAAATCGTACTTGTCTCTACATCTGCGAAGGAATCGCAACCCATCCATGTGAGTTACTGTAACTCGCTCATCGTCAAAACCTTGGGCAGTCTCTGGGAAGAATTTCTTGCTGATTTCAAGAAACATTTCGTCCTGCTCCACTACGTCTATGTGCTCTATCTCTGGGTACTCTGTGAGCACTCTGGCAACGCCACCGTCACCCCCACCAATGATAAGCACCTGCCTGACATCTGGGTGTACCGCCATCGGCACGTGAACAACCATCTCATTGTAGATAAATTCATCTGCCTCTGAAAAGATGATTTCGCCGTCCAGAACAATCATCTTTCCGAGTTCTTGAGTTTCAAAAACATCGATGCGCTGGTACTCGCTCTGGGCGCTGTACAGCTGCTTATTGACACGTATGCTAGTTTTTACATGATCCGTCTCCATCTGGGAAAACCAAAAATCCATTTTTTCTCCTCATATCGCTATTTTATGATTAGCCAATTACCTTATTACGCTGATGAGCTGAACCTCTGGGTCCTTGGTACCCTGAAGGCTGCAGCCCTTTTTTTTGGCAAACCTTATATATTCGATGATTTCTTTTGTTATGCGCTCCCCGGGTGTCAAAATAGGAATCCCCGGTGGATAACACATTACAAGCTCACCACAAATTTTGCCGTCGGTGTCCTCTAAGGCTGTCTGCACTTTGTCAGCATAAAACGCCTGCTGAGGAGTCATGACAATCTCAGGCTGGATAAAATCGCCACAATACAAATCGCTAGAATTCTTTTCGTAAAGACGTTTGATATCCTCTAGGGCTCCAACTAGTCGCTCTATATCTTGGATTCGATCTCCAATAGAAATGTAGGCTAATATGTTTCCTATATCGCCAAACTCGATTTGGATGTCGTATTCATCTCGGAGTAAGTCGTAAACCTCGATACCAGTAAGACCTATGCCTTGGGTATAGATTGAAAGCTTGGTGACATCAAAATCGTAGACGCTGTCGCCATCTATCAGCTCCTTGCCGTAGGCATAGAACCCGCCGATTTCGTTAATCTCATTGCGGGCGTATTCTGCCATATGCGCCACCTTTTCGAAGGATTCCTCCCCTCTAAGGGCAAGGTTTCTTCTGGAAAGATCCAAGCTCGATAACAACAGGTAGGATGCGCTAGTGGTCTGAGTAAGGTTGATGATTTGTCGCACATACTCGGCGTCCATGTTTGGACCACACAAAAGAATAGAGCTTTGGGTGAGAGAACCACCAGACTTGTGCATGGAAACAGCCGCCATATCAGCACCTGCTGCCATACCTGACAGCGGAAGCTTGTCGTTGAAATACAGATGGGTGCCGTGAGCCTCGTCCGCAAGCACCTTCATTCCTCGCTCGTGGGCGATTTTGACAATCTCCTTTAGATTGGAGCACACACCGTAGTAGGTTGGATTGTTGATGAGGATAGCCTTTGCGTCAGGATTTGCATCCATCACGCGCTTTACTTCCTCTACCTCCACACCTAAAGCAATACCTATCTTTGGGTTGACCTTTACCTCTACATACACTGGCACGGCCCCGCAGATAACCATTGCATTAATTACACTCTTGTGGACGTTTCTTGGTATCAAAATCTTGTCGCCTGCCTTGCAAGCTGCAAGAATCATTGTCTGAACTGAGCTAGTGGTGCCGTTAACCATCAAAAAAGCATGGGCTGCACCAAAAGCATCGGCGGTAAGCTCCTCCGCCTCCTTTATAACAGAAACCGGGTGCCCCAGATTATCCAAGGGCTTCATGGAATTGACATCAAGTCCTACGCAGTCCTTGCCAAGAAGCTCTACCAATTCTGGATTGCCTCTGCCACGCTTGTGACCTGGCACATCAAAGGGAACCACCCTTCTTCTTCTAAAACGCTCCAAAGCTTCCACAATTGGAGCCGTTTTTTGTTCGTATTTTTTCATGTATTATTACCCCGAGTTTTTTAATCGCTAGGACTCATTTTACTTCATTAACCAGTCCTGTGTATAGCCCTTAATTGTGGTATTTTTAAGAACTTTTTCCACTAATGAATTAGGGAACTTTTTATAGTGGATTGCTATAGAAAGTTCCCTGAAATTATATTTGTTTATGCCATTTATAGTTTGTCTTAAGCGCTCTTTAATTTATAACTCAAGTTTATACAGCGCCTTCAACTTCTTGAACAGTCATCTGCTGAGCTTGTTTTTTCTTGCTATAAGTTGGAGCAAATATGAAAATAAACAAAGGTAGATACAATAAAACAATGATTGGTAGCATTGACCATCCAATAGTATTTCCCTGCAAAGCATCCGAGCCGCCTCCGCCCATTACAGCAACAAAATTGTTATTTATAAAATGCATAATTGCAAGTGCCCATATATTTTTTGTCTTCATATATGCATATCCAAAGAATATAGCCAACGCTATACAAGCGATGATTTGTGTACATAATTGCTGCACGCCAGAATCCTTTGTATAGTACATAAAATCTGGAGCAATATGCCATACTCCCCAAAGAATTCCTAAAATAATAACTCCTAATCTAAGTCCAAATTTCTTTTGAAGAATAGGCTGAAAATAATATCTCCATCCATACTCCTCTCCCAAATACATAAAAATCGACAGTGGTAAGTATAATGAAATACCACCTAAACTTTTCCATAAAGTCAAATCGAATATCGCTTTAGTTGTCTCAGACAATATGCTTACATCAGCCTGTTTTGTAATTATAGAATATACGGCTAATAAATAATACTTAACAAAGAATAATACAATAAACAATATAATAAAGAAGATGCTAAGAATTACATTGTTTCGGCTTAACCCGCTGTTCTTTCGTTTTTCTCTTCCACAAAGCCAAAATAGTATATAGCCTACAACACTTCCTATCATAACAGCTCTATTAACATATACTACCCAAAGTGATACTCCATCTTCTACTAATGGAATAAAAGCTGATACTATTGACATGATTATCAGCGCTGCTGCTGTAATTAGAAATACTGTATAACCAGCTATAGGAAGCGGTTTTTCTTTGTCCCTAAAACAAAGCTTTCCTATAATTACACCACAGGCTGGATACATCATAAGTGTTTGAACAAATGGTGTTACATCATAAGCCTTCTTGAAGCTGATATACATAAATACTGTCATTATCAGCATTACGCCATACGCTATGGCAATAAATACCCCCAATTTTTTCTTTTCTACATTACTCATTTTTAACCCCCCTTCAATATGTTTTATTCCTCATAATTGTATAGCATATTGCTTATTGCGTCTACTATTATTTTTCGGGAGATATATGTCTTTTTTGCGCTAGGTGAAGACTAGAAAATTTTACAGGAAAGAGACTTGTTAAGCAATTTGTATTTTGACGCAAAAAAGACTGAGTCGAAACGACTCAGTCCTTAGTAAATCTAATTACATGTATTTGTTTACAAGACCATCAACGATTGGTACATTGATTGTACCCTGGTTTATTGCCTTATATGTAAGACCAACAAAAAGTAAATCTCTGAAGATCTCGATACATCTAGTGATTACACGGAAAATTCCTGTGATGAAATCAAGGTGAATCTCTGCACCAAGTACATCAAAGATTGAAAGCACCCATGTGATGATGTCTGGAATTAAGCCGATTGCAACGATAAGGAAACCATATACTACAAGAGTAGCTGCTGCCTTAACAGCTGTTCTCTTTAACCACTCGTTCTGCTCAAATAGCAATACATAACCAACTGCTATTGCTGCTGCAACATATCCTCCAAATCCTGCTAATGCACATACAAATGCACCTACTAAACCTACTGAAACTCCTAATTTTGTCTTTTCCATTATTTTCTACTCCTCCATCTTTGTTCCGCAATTTGCGCAAAATACTGCCCCTGGCGCTAATGTTGCACCGCAATTAGGGCACTTCTTTCCTTCTGCTGCTGGAGCTGCTGCCGCTGGCTCATCCTTTGGCATAGCTGTTCCGCATGATGGGCAAAATGCTGATTCCTTTGGAACCTCAGCACCACAGCCTGGGCACTTAGCAATACCCTTGATAGCAATGATTTGATCCTGTAAACCAGCGATCTTAACCTGGCTATCCTTGATAGTTGTAAAGAATGCTTCGTAGCTAGCATCATAATCATCCTGATGAGCTGCAAAATATGCCTTACCAATTTCGGTAAATGCGTTTGTAATCTTGCGTTCTTCATCGTTGATGTTGGAATTAAGCTTTGCTACATCAGCAAAATCTTTTGTCTTGGCAATTGCCTCTTGGCTGGCAGAAGAAATCTTCTGACCGATTTCGTTTAAGAAACCCATAACATATCCTCCTATTTTGTTTGTTAATAGAACTCCTTTGAGAGTTTATTAAGTTTTATATTAATACTATCTTTAAGAATATAAACCAAAAAAAACACTTAGTAAATAGTATCTAGAGCTTTTTTTTGAATTTTTCCAATTTCGTTAATATGCCACACTTTTTGATTGCTTTATCTGTAATTTTGCACAATAGATTTTACTATAAAAATATGCTCTATCCTATCGTATTTTACTTCGCTTATTATTGCTCCGCTTTACTTATAAAAACAGAGGCTACGTTTCCTTTAACATCGCTCTCTTCTGTTTCGCCAAACTCACCCATCTCGTCTGATGAAAGAAGTACGCTTATTCCATCCTTCTCATAAAATACACCATATGTAGCTGTTCCATGGGCAAGCTCTACATTTACAAATTCAAAACCTTTTTCTTTTAGTAGATCGCCTGCATCCTTCATGCTCATGCCTGCGGAGATTCCAAGAACATTATATTTCGTACCGCCATACTGTATTTCACTGACTTTTCCGTCGCTATCTGTATAGAAAAATGGTCCAGCTAGAGCAAATCCATCGGACTCTTTTTCCATGCTGTCTTTAGGACCACAATACATGTCCGCTTCGCCTTCATCCGGCTTAACATCTGGATAGGCCGCCTGTACGTCTTCTATTTTGCTGCCATAAAACTCATACAAATCGTTTGTGTCTGTTTTTGTCTGCTCAGTTTCTTCTGGTTGCTCGGATGTTTCTACTTGCTCTGTTGACTCAGTTGCCTCTGGTTCATCTTGACTTTCGGCCTCAACTGGATATTCCATAACATCATTTGCATCCGCGTTGTCGGACTTGGTACAGCCTGATAATGTAGCAATAGTAATTGCTAAAACTGCTATAATTGCTATCTTGTTTTTCATAATATTTCACCCTTTCCTAATTATTTTCTTTGCTACTTTTTATTAATCCCTTTGTTTAGAATAATCTCTATTCTTTCCTGTGATTCTAGCATATTATAGTGTCTATGTCACTTTTGAGTGTGGTATCATAGGATTGAAAATCAACGGCTAGCAATTATAAAGAAGAGGATCAGAATGGAACTTACAACTCTGTGCTATCTTGAAAAAGATGGAAAGTATTTGATGCTTCATAGGAATAAAAAAGAAAATGACCTTAACCAAGGCAAGTATATTGGCATCGGAGGTCATTTAGAATTTGGAGAAACACCTGAGGATTGCATTAGACGAGAAGTCCTTGAGGAAACAGGGCTTACGCTTGATTCGGTAAAGCTTTGCGGGCTTCTCACCTTTGTTATTGATGATTATATGGAATACTCTTTTCTTTTTACTAGCGATAGTTTTTCTGGCAATCTTTGTGGCGATTGCAGTGAAGGTAATCTAGTCTGGATCCCTAAGGAAGAAGTATTTGATTTGCCCTTGTGGGAAGGTGATAGCATTTTCCTGGAAAAATTAGCTGAAGAAGCTGAATATTTCTCCCTAAAGCTTGTCTATAAAAATGATGTGCTTGTCCAGGCGGAGTTTATGTAAAAAAAGGAAAGAATGCTGCAAAACATAGTTTTGCAGCATTCTCTTTATCTACAGTCTTAAGTTCCTCTTAAATAGTAACACTTACTTCTTTATTGCTTACAGATTCTTCCATCACAATATGCTTCAACAGCTATGATTATTTCCTCTGCATCATCTATTTGTTTTTTTGCATCTTTTATAGTTGCTATATAAAAATCATCGTAATCACTTGCATGTCTTACTTCTTCTGCATCTGAAATTTTTCTTCCTAAAGAACGATCAAATATTTCCGTTTTAACATAATTCTTATTGAAGTTTGCAATAGAATCTTTGTGCTTTTTATATGCATGACCATCTAATGCGTGCACTGCACTTATAGCATGAAAGATAGCATAATAAGCTCTATTATTAGCTCCTCTAAAATCTTCATTATCAAAGAGCAATTTGGCAGATTTTAAATCATTCTTAGCAATCTCTATTCTATATTTACAAAGATCCTCTACTGTCCCTTCGTCTCTACGCTGCTCCATATAAGATAACTCCGTCCTTGTCTACATTTTTAAAAAATGGATATGCCTTTAACCACTTATTAAATGTTTCTTCGCTATGAGCTATAGGATTGATATCCATGTCAAAATCAAAATTATAATTAAAGGTTATTTCAGATAAAGCATCTTGAAACTCTTTTGCTTCTATGTCTGACATATCCAACAGAATCATAATATCAATATCTGAATCTTCTCTATTATCTCCTCGCGCATATGAACCATAGAGAATAATCTTTTTTAAATGAGAGCCATATATACCAACAAGCTCTTTTACATATTCTTCAAGTAACTTCTTCTTTTCGTATTGCATATCTAGCCCTCCTTTGACTCGATTTTAACATAAAACACTTTGTCAGTCACTCTGGGATATTTTGTATGACTTATTATTTATTCAAATCTATCAGCATCTGAACTCGGTTATAGTAGTTGAGCCTAGAGCCACTGTGGTCGATTTCACCACATGATATGAATCCCTTGCCTGCTAGCTCGCGACCGACACGAGTGTATATTCCCTTGCCACAGGTTTGAAGCGGCATGCAGCCAAAGCTTTGGACTGCCATGACTTTTGGGCACCCCTCAAGAATGTGACCTGCGCACTCTGCACCGATGAGCCATCCATCGCCGATGTTGTAGCCCATGCTGATGTATGGTGCCACCTGTTCCTTCAGGGTATAAAAATCCTCCATGGTATAGAAGCCATTTGCTTTAATGGCATTCACCATGGCTTTTTGTATCTTTGCCAGATAGTTTTGAGCAAACTTATAAATAGGGCGAAAAACAGATTTTTCTTCTATCAAATGTGTGTCTATGTAGTAAAGCATGTACCAAGAAACACCGTTAGTATGGGATTCGCAGTTGTTGTCCTCAAGATACTTTGGCAAATCCCAATTGCCTAGGTGACTATACTTATGAAAAATCTCTCCTGCTATACCCACCCTTTGTTTGCGTTTTTCATTTAATGGAATAGTTGCAAAATCATCAGATATCTCTTTGAAGCGCTTCTTTAGCCTGCCTACAGTAAGGTGCCTTCCAGTCTTCAAATCCTTAGAAATAATATCCATCCATTTTTGATATTTCGCGTCGGTATCACCCTTCGTTACTTCGTTTGGGCGAATATGATTTAAAAGAAGCATTAAGATATCGCCATAGAAAACAGAAAAGAGTGCTCGTCTAGCCATCCCCATATCAACCTTCATGGTCTCTGTTTTTTCGATGCCACGGACATTGATATTTACAACAGGAATGTCCTCAAAGCCTGCTTTTTTAAGAGCTCTTTTTACTGTGGTGATATAGTTTGATCCCCTGCACGCATCGCCGGCTGTTGCCATCAACACCTTGGTTCGGGACAAATCGTATTTACCAGATTGCAAAGCATCAACTATTTGTCCCACGTTGCAAATTGCAGGGTAGCACATATCGTTATTGACGTACTTCAACCCCACATTAATTATTCCATCCTCATTATCCAAAATCACTGGATGATATTCCTTTGAATAAAAAGCGTATTTCATCAAAGGAAAGTGATAATCCAACATGGATGGGATAAGAAGGATGTATTTTTCCCTATCCCTAGATTCATCAATCTTATACATTATTTCTCCCGTTGTTCCTATTCTCACCTTTTCTGCTTTATTTTTATAGCTATTGCATTTCAGACTTTATTTTGTCTACTAGCGTGATATCCGCAGGAAGCCAGTCGACTTCATTTATCGTCTCCTTTGTGAGCCACTTTGCCGCCTCATGTTCCTTGAGCTCCAGATGTCCTTCCATAACCTCGGACCAGAAGCAATCCATAGAAAGATGGAATGTAGGATAATCGTACTCAATAGTATCTATAAGCTCACCAACTTTTATTTTTGTATCTAACTCCTCTTGGATTTCCCGCACTAATGCCTGCTGTGGGGTCTCGCCAGTCTCTACCTTTCCACCTGGAAATTCCCAGCCGCCCTTGAAATCTCCATAGCCCCTAGCTGTGGCAAATATTTTGTTTTTGTTTTCGATTGAGTCGCAGATGACTGCTGCAACGACTTTTATGGTTTTCTTTTTTATATCTTTAATCGTATAAGCCATAGTTAAGTCTCCTCTTACTAATTATCTTAACACATATCTGCAGTCACTCGGAGAAATAATGCTACTTTATAAGCTTTTTCACGAATTTCGGTTTTTTGATCTAAGAGTTTTTCACGAATTTCGATTTTTTAAACCAGAGGTTTTTCACGAATTTCCAATTTGTTTGTATCAATGTCGGTCTATGAACATTAAGATTTTTACTCAGTTCTTTAAAACTATATATTTTCTATGTGTTTTGTTATAATATGCCTTGTTGCTTAGTAAAATATTTGGAGGATATCATGAAAACTAAATTTTTATCAATTATGCTAACTAGCTTTTTAGCAGTAGGTTTATTTGGAAACACAGTTTATGCAAAAGAAACAGATAGTAATAACAAGAAAACCTTTTATATTGGTAGTTTGAAGAAAGGTGATTTAATGCTCTGGGATGTTTGTTCCCAATGCTCAAATACTTTTTCTGTAATGATTAGAGATGATGATACGATATATGCAGATATCGACAAAGACACTTCCGAAAAAGAGCTAGATATATTATCCCATGATTCAGCCTTTTATGAAGGCGGCAGCAATTTACGCATTGAGGTAGAATATTATGGCTCCTCTGTTAACCTAAAGAAGGCCCATGCTTCTGGGGCTATTAAAAATGAAAAGAAGAAAACTATTGGATATATTTATACCTACAATCTAGAAGATTTTGATGACGAGGATTATAACGATGCTGTAATTACTCTCACATCTTGGAAGAAACATGGTTAGAATTTAATTTTTTGCATAGAAAAAGGCTCTACTTTTGGCACCCGCGGGTGCCAAAATAAAGCATTAATTGAATTGCTTTTCCTGTAGCAGTCACTCTGAGAAATGCTACCGCATTTCCAAGAGGATACGGCTGTCGCCGTATCCCACATAAAAAAGAAGCCAAGCTCTGCGGAAAATAAATTTTCCTCGAACTTGACTTCTTCTTTTATGTGCTGCTACTTCTCGTAGCTACGCTTCTAATCCTGTACGTATGGCATAAGTGCAATATGACGAGCACGCTTGATAGCTACTGTAAGAGCTCTCTGGTGCTTAGCACATGTGCCTGTGATACGACGTGGAAGAATCTTTCCACGCTCAGAAATGTACTTCTTAAGCTTTGCTGTATCC
>JAEEGL016055697.1_pt1 | contig 27895 bp, 24 predicted proteins | sample 9134231 | NCBI WGS metagenome assembly JAEEGL01 (sample SAMN16246548, study PRJNA631951) | gut metagenome | biome: gut microbiome; feature: rumen; material: fiber-attached | host: Bos | place: Iran: Karaj | collected 2018-10
ATCTCCACGGAGTAAACCTCTCCCGGGGCAGTCTTCCGATTCTTTTTCACCGGTTTTCCCCTCAGGGTCACCCGCCCGTCCTCCAGAAGCTGCTGGACGGCGGAACGGGTCATCTCCGGCATGGCGCGGGAAAGGAAGACGTCGAGGCGGACCCCGGCGTCTTCAGTACGAAATTCACGTTTCACGGTCTTCCTCCGCGGAACTCTCCGCGTCCCCGCCGGCCGGCTCCTCCTGCGGCGTTTCGGCATCCTGCGCCTCCAGCATCCGCTCCAGATCGTAGGCTTCCAGAATTTTCGTTTCTGTCCAGACGGTATCCGGCTCCTCCGTCACGAGTTTTCCAGTTTCCGGGAATGCGCTGTTTTTCTGCTTTTTCGGCGGCTCCGGATCGCTCTTTGCCGAGGTCGTGAAAAACAGGAACAGTACACAGAAGAGGGTGCCTCCCACCACGATGCAGCTGTCGGCCAGGTTGAACACGGGATACCGGATGAATTCCACCTCGAACATGTCCACCACGAACCCTAGGCGGATCCGGTCGATGAGGTTCCCCACAGCGCCGCCCAGGACCAGCGCCATGCCTACCTTGCTCCATCCCTTCGTCTTGGAAACGAGCAGGTAAAATATGATGCCCGCGGAACACAGGCAGGAGACCGCCACCAGCGGCCAGCGCATGCCCTGAAGCATGCTGTAGGCCGCCCCCGTGTTCTGCAGATAGGTCAGATGGAGCACCCCGGGGATCACCGGCCACTCGCCCCCCAGGGCGATATGGGCCACCACCCAGTGCTTGAGAATCTGATCTCCCGCCACTACCGCGGCGGAGATCAGAAGAAACCACAGGCTCGCCATGCCGCCTTACCGGATGGCCCTGAGGCACCGGGGGCAGAGCTCCGGATGCTCCGGATCTTTGCCCACCCGGACGTCATGCTGCCAGCAGCGCACGCACTTCGGCGCGGTGCTTGGCTCCACCGCCACGGTAATGCCGGCGAACTCCTCGCCGTCGTAGCCGTCGCCGCTGCCTGAGACGACCTTCACGTCGGAGACGATGAAGAGCGTCTTCAGATCCTCTCCGGCGACCTCTGCGAACTCCGCCTGCGCCTCGGGCTCGACAAAGAGGGTGACCTCGGCGTCCAGAGGCTTTCCGATGCGCTTGTCCGCGCGGGCCAGTTCCAGCGCCTTGTTCACGTCGTCCCTCAGCCTTAGGAGCTTTTCCCACCGGGCTTCCTCGGCCTCAGAGAGCTTCCAGCCCTGAACGGGATAGATGTCGTTGAGCATGACATGTTCCGGATCGTCCCCGGCCGCATGAGGCATGACCTGCCAGATCTCGTTGGCGGTGAATGCCAGCACGGGAGCGATGAGCCGGACCAGGGTGTCCAGGACCCGGTAGATGGCCGTCTGGCCGGATCGGCGCGCATCGCTGTCGCGGCGCTCACAGTAGAGACGGTCCTTGATGATATCCAGATAGAAACTGGACATGTCCACAGTGCAGAACCGGTGTACCGCATGCATGGCTACGTGGAATTCATACTCGTCGTAGGCCTTGCGGCAGCGGGCGGTGAGCTCGTCCAGACGGGCCAGCGCCCACTGGTCCAGCGGCATGAGCTCTTCAAAGGCCATGGCGTTGGCGGGATCGAAGCCGTCCAGATTGCCGAGGATGTATCGGGCGGTGTTGCGGATCTTCAGGTACATGTCGGACAGCTGCTTGAAGATGGCATCGGAGCAGCGCATATCCACCCGGTAGTCGGCGGAGGCCGCCCAGAGACGCAGCAGATCCGCGCCGTACTTCGGGATGATCTCATCGGGGGAAACGCCGTTGCCCAGGGACTTGTGCATGGCCCGACCCTCGCCGTCCACGGTCCAGCCGTGGGTGAGGACGGCCTTGTAGGGTGCCCTGCCGCGTACGGTCACCGCAGTGAGAAGGGAAGACTGGAACCAGCCGCGGTACTGGTCTGCGCCCTCCAGATAGAGGTCGGCCGGCCACTGGGACGCATCGTCTTTCTCCAGGGAGGCGATGTGGGTGGAGCCGGAATCGAACCAGCCGTCCAGGGTGTCTGTGCCCTTTTGGAACCGGGTGCAGCCGCACTGGGGGCACGCGGTCCCGGCGGGGACGATCTCGTCTGCCTCCATCTCGAACCAGGCGTTGGAACCTTTCTCACCGAAGAGCTTCGAAACCGCCTCGATGGTCTCGGGGGTGCAGACGGGGGTGCCGCAGTCCGCGCAGTAGAACACCGGAATGGGAAGGCCCCACTGCCGCTGGCGGGAGATGCACCAGTCAGCTCTCTCCCGGACCATGGCGATCATGCGGTCGTGGCCCCAGTCGGGCATCCAGGTCACGTCGTCGCAGGCTGCCACGGCCTCATCCTTGAAGGCGTCCACGGAGCAGAACCACTGATCCGTGGCACGGTAGACGATGGGGCTCTTGCATCGCCAGCAGTGGGGGTACTGGTGGACGATGTCCTCCGATGCCAGCAGGGCGCCGCAGTCTTTAAGATCCTGCCAGATCACCTTGTTGGCCTCGCTGTATTTCAGGCCCTCGTATTTCCCCGCCTCGGCGGTCATGTAGCCCCGTCCGTCCACGGGCACGAGAACGCCGATGTTCGTTTTGCCGGAAGCGTCATAGGCGCGGCAGGCAACATAGTCCTCCATGCCGTGGCCGGGCGCGGTGTGAACGCAGCCGGTGCCGGCGTCCAGCGTGACGTGGTCTCCCAGGATCACCACAGAGTCCCGGTCGAAAAGCGGATGACGGGCGGTCATGAGCTCGAATTCTGCGCCTTTGTACTCCCCGAGGATCTCGAACGACTCGATCCCGGCCGCCTTCCCCACGGATTCCATGAGCTCGCGGGCGAGAATGTACACCTCGCCGTTGGGGGCCTTCGCCAGCACATAGTCCAGATCGGCGTTGAGGCAGATGGCAAGGTTCCCGGGGATGGTCCATGTGGTCGTGGTCCAGATGACAAAATAGGTGTTCCGGAGGTCCGTCACGCCGGAGAGAAGCCCCCTGTCGTCCATGACGCGGAACTTCACATAGATGGACTGGACCGTATCGTTCTGATACTCGATCTCCGCCTCGGCCAGCGCGGTCTCGTCCTGTGCACACCAGTAGACGGGCTTCTTGCCCCGGTAGATGTAGCCCTTCTCGTACATCTTCCCGAAGACCTTCACCTCGGTGGCCTCGAACTGGGGATCCATGGTGAGGTAAGGCTTCTCCCACTGGCCCAGGACGCCCAGCCTCTTGAACTGCTCCCGCTGGACGTTCACGTATTTGCCGGCGAACTCCTTGCAGGCGGTGCGGAACTGCGGGATGGTCATGGTTTTCCGGTCCAACTTATTCTGCTTGATGATGGCGCTCTCGATGGGCATGCCGTGATTGTCCCAGCCGGGGACATAGGGAGCGCGATATCCCGTCATGTTCTTATAGCGGAGAATGAAGTCCTTCAGGCACTTGTTCATGGCGGTGCCCATGTGGATGCTCCCGTTGGAGAAGGGGGGGCCGTCGTGGAGGATGAAGGGAGGTCTTCCTTCGTTCTTTTTCAGGATCTTCTCATAGAGCCCCATGTCGTACCAGCTCTGGAGCATGTCAGGCTCACGCTTTGCCAAGGCCGCACGCATGGCAAACTCCGTCTTGGGCAGGTTCAGCGTTGCGTTGTAATCTGGCATTTCTCTCTTCCTTCCTCTGAACATGCGACGGGGGCGCCTTCGCGCCCCCGGTATTGTTCGCGATTATTCTTCCCGGGTGAAGTTCTTTCCGAACTTCAGATCGTCGAAATCGAATCTCGGACGGGGGGTGGAGTCCTCATCGTCCTCATCCTCCGCAAGCTCGGGGGCTGCCTCCTCCGGGGAGGCGGGCTCCGCCGGGATCTCCGGCACGCTCTCCGGCTGGGCGGCAGGCTCCACCGCGGTCTCCGGCACGGCGGGGACTTCGGGCGCTTCGGGCACGGCGCTCTCCGCCTCCAGTGCGGCAAGGCCTTCCTCGATCCTGGCCATCGCCTCGCGGATCCGGGCGGCGTATCCGGTGTTCTCCGTCTTGGCAGCAGTGAGTTTTGCCTCCGCGGCTTCTGCGGCCTGTGTCAGTTCCGCCCGGCGGTTTTCCAGTTCCTCCTCCACGCCGGCCAGCATGGTGGATTTCTTCTTCGCCGCCTCGTTCACCAGCTCGTCGCCCATCTTCTGGGCGGTGAGCAGCGCCATTCTCATGGAGTCCTCGGTGGCGCGGTACTCCTCGACCTTTCCACCAGGACCTTGATCTTGCTCTTGAGGATCGCATTCTCCTTGTACAGGGCCGCGTAGTCCTCGGTGAGCTCCTCAAGGAAATCGTCGACCGTGGACATATCATAGCCGCCGAAGACGGCCTTGACAAACTGTTTATCCCGGATATCCTGCGGTGTCAGCATGGTTCCCATTCCTTTCCCGTATTTCTCTTTCGGCCCGTCTTCTTAGAAGTAAAGGCCGTTGTTCTCAAGTTCGTCGATGAGGTCGCCCATCAGATCCACGTTGTAGGGCGTGATGAGATATGTGCTTACAGCCACCTTCTTGATCTTCCCGTCCTGGGCATAGGCAACGCCGCTGAGGAAATCCAGAAGACGCCGGGCGATGTCCTTGTTGGTGTTCTCCAGATTCAAAACGACGGTGCGCTTGTCCCGCAGGTGGTCGGCGATATCCGCGGCGTTCTCGAATCTTTCGGGCTTAACCAGCACCACGGCGAGCTGTGTCGTGGCATGGATGTTCACCACCTTGTTGGCGTCCCGCCGCTCCTCAAAGCCGCCGTAGGAGCTCCTGGCCTGGGTCGGCGTTTTGGGCGTCGCGGGCAGGCGTTCCGCGCTCGTCGGGGTGAAATCTTCGTAGTCGTCGTCATCATATGGCTTGGTCAGTTTTTTCAGTTCGCTCCACAGTCCCATTTTCCCTGTATACCTCCAGCGTAATCTGCGGTCCCTGTCACTTGGGCGCGGACGCGCGCGGGCCGAATATGGCAGTTCCAATGCGCACGACGTTCGCCCCTGCGCATATGGCGGCGGCGAAGTCTGCGCTCATTCCCATCGAAAGAAACCGGATAGCATTATTATCGTATTTTTTCTGCTGTAAGTCAACAAAAAGCTTGTGCATCCGCTCAAAATATTCTGTCGGATCGTCCGTTCTGGGCGGGATCGTCATGACGCCGCAGAGGCGAAGGCCGGAAAGTTCCGCGCACCAGGCTGCGGCCTCGTCTGCCTCCTCGGGGAAAAAGCCCGATTTCTGATCCTCGCGCCCGATGTTGATCTCCAGAAGCACATCCTGCCGCAGGCCTGCCGCCGCGGCCCTGCGGGAGATCTCCTCCAGGACCTCCCGGCTCCCCGCGGACTGGATGAGTGCGACCCGGCCCACCAGCTGACGCACCTTGTTCCTCTGCAGTGTGCCGATGAATTCCACCCGGGCGTCCCCGTAAGCGCCGGCAGCCTGTTTCTCCAACAGCTCCTGTACGCGGTTCTCCCCCACGGTGCGGATCCCGGCACGGAGGGCCCTGCGGATCTCCTCCGGTCCGTTCTGCTTCGTGGCAGCCAGGACCGTGATCTCCTCCGGATGTCTGCCGGAGCGGATCGCCGCCTCCGCTGCGGTGTCCAGCACCCGCCGGACGTTTCCCTCGATGTCCGCCATGTCACTGCACCACCTTTCCGTCGTACAGATCGTTGGCTACAGTGATGACCTCCATGCCTTCCCGGATGCCCGAAGACCGCGCCACATAGTAGGCGCCGCCGTGCTCTCCCAGGACTTCGACGTCCCGCCGCCGGGCCTGCAGGCCCTCCAGCACGTAGACGTATTTCTGCCCCGTGTCGCTGTCGATGTGCACCGCTTCCACGGGCACCCGCAGTCCCACATAGGATTCCATCACAAGCTCCGCTTCCGCCTGGCGGCAGGAGAGCACCCGGGCCATCTGGCCGTCGCAGGAGAAGATCACCACGCTCTCCCCGTTCATGCTGGGGCCAACGCTCTCCACCCGCATCGTTACCGCCCCGTCAAAAAGCAGCGGGAAATAGGCCTTGTACTCTTCCCTGCCGGCGATCGCCTTGGCCTCGGCTTCACTCACGATGGCCGCATAATACCAGCGGACGCCGCCCACGAGTTTTCCAACGGCATCGGAATAAAGGACCTTGCCGCCGGTGACGAGTGCGCGCAGCTCCTCAGGAGAAAGTCCTTCCAGATCTCCGGGGGCAACAAACTCATATCCGTCTGTGACGGAGGAATAGAGCCCGGCCCGGTCGGTGCAGAGGGAGATCGTGTCCGCCTCTGCCTGGGCGTCCAACTGGGCGATTTCCGATTCCAATTCCGCAAGGGTCGCCCGGAGGGTCTCCTCGTCCGAAGAGGAACCGGAGAATACATAGGTGGACACGGCGAGGGTCAGCTCGTCCAGGGCGGAAAGATCCCTCCTGGCCACCGCCCGCGCAAGTTCCGTGGCCGCACGCAGGGGTCGGCCGGCGGTGCTGCCGCCGGAGGAGGAAAGGACCTCTCGGATCTGATCCGCCCGCAGCTGCAGCGTGTTTCGCTGGGAGATGCGTTCCATGCCCTCTTCGCCCAGAAAGCGCAGCGCGAAGGCTTCTCCCGCGGAGAGTTTTTCTCCCTCCCCGGCCGTGATCGTCACATCGGAGCCGAACCCCGCGAGGACGGACTCCTCCCGGACGACCCAGCCCTCCACCGTCATGGTGGTGTCCACGGCATGCTCCACCGTCAGTACGGTGCGCAGCGGGTGGACCTGTGCGTCGTAGAGAAAGTACCCGATATAAAGGACGACGGCGAGAAAGATCGCATATATCGCGACCCGCATCGCTTTTTCGCTGAACATCCAGACTCCTCTCCGGGGCGTCGCCGCCCCGCTCTGTCACAGGTTTGACCCCTCTTCTTCCAAAAGGGCTGACGGCCATTCGGCTCTCATTCGAAACATGCTCCTGCAGTTCTCGGCCCGGCGCAGAGGCACATCTTTTGCCTCAGGCGCGCCGGTCCGCAGGCCTTCACGGCGCCTTGTCCGTGAGAAACGCCGCCGAAAGACGCAGTCCCTCGCAGAGATCCGGTTCCTGTTCCCAGGCGATCCAGAAAAGCTCCTTGTCCCGGCCAAGCCAGGAAAGCTGCCGCTTTGCGTACCTCCTGGACTCCCTCTGGATCTCTTCCACGGCGGTCTCGGGGGGAAGCCCCGCCTCAATCGCCCGCAGAATCTCCTTGTATCCGATGGCCTGCAGGGCGGTACATCCCTTCGGAACGCCTCGGTCCAGGAGCGCCGTCACCTCTCCGGGAAGCCCCGCCTCAAACATCTCCTCCACCCGGCGGTCGATGCGCGCATAAAGATTCTCGCGGTCCCGATACGTCAGGGCGATGCGCCGGGATCTGTATCTGGGCGGCTTCCGCCGGCTCTCCGCATCGTGGGCGGTGATGGTCTTCCCCGTGAGACGATATACCTCCGTCGCCCGCAGAATGCGCTTTTTATCATTGGGATGAAGACGGTTTGCCGCCTCCGGATCGAACACGGCGAGCCTGCGGAGCATCTCCTCCCCGCCCGCCTCGTCGTATTCCGTCTCCAGCTCCCTGCGGAGCGAAGGGTCCCCGGGGGATGAGGCGAAATCCCGTCCTCGCAGGAGAGACTCGATGTAGAGCCCCGTTCCGCCCACGAGGATGGGGAGTCTGCCCCGCGCGAGGATGTCGTCCACGCATCTGGAGGCGTCCTCCACATACCTGGACACGGAGTAATCCTCCCCAGGATCCTGGAACCCGATCATATGGTGCGGAACGCCCCGCATCTCCTCCGGGGTCGGTCGGGCGGTGCCGATGGCCATGTCCCGGTAGATCTGCATGGAGTCCGCCCCCACCACCTCTCCGTCGAGCGCCAGGGCAAGCTCCACTCCCAGTTTCGTTTTTCCCGTTGCGGTAGGCCCGGTGACCACCGCTACCAGATCCGGGGCCGTCACGTTCTTCGGAAGCCCTTGTCCAGGGCTGCCCTGGTCAGTTCCATGGCCACGGGTCTGCCGTGAGGGCAGTATTTGACCTCTCCGGAGACCACCCGGGCGGCCAGTTCGGCCAGCTGCTCCGGCTGGCTGGAGGAGCCTGCCTTCACCGCCGCCTTGCAGGCCATGGTGTGCAGAAGATCCTCCCGCATGGCAGCAGGGGAGCCGCCTTTGCGCAGCACGGTGCACAGGTCGTATACCACGTCCCGGACATCTGACCCGTCCAGATAGGACGGGATCTCCCGCACAGCGACTGAGGTCTCTCCGAACGGTGCCACGTCAAAGCCGTACTCGGCGAGCAGCGCGCCCTGCGCTTCCACGAGGGCCGCGTCCTCTGCGCCCACTTCCACGATCTCCGGCGTCAGGAGGATCTGTCCTCCCTCGAACCGCGGATTTGCTCTGAGCCGGTCAAAGAGAATCCTCTCGTGGGCGGCGTGCTTGTCGATAAGGAGGACGGAGTCTCCCGTCTCCACGAGAATATAGGTCCGCAGCGCCTCGCCGATCACCCGGAACGCCGGCTGCTCCGGCACGTCCGGCGCGGGAGCCGGCGCCTCAGGCCTTTTCATGGCCGGGGCGGCGGGTTCAAAGGTCTTCGGGGCAGATTCCTCCCCGGGGAGATTCAGCGCGGTCTGATGATGCAGGGGCTGAGAGTCCTCAGGTGCCGCGGAACGGCGCTTCTCCCGGGCGGCACCGGCGGCCGGGGCCGTGCGGAAGCCTCCCGATGCGAACCCGGAGCGGAATCTTTCCGCAGACATGGTCTGATAGAACCCCGCATCCGGTTTTGCGGCAGCGCGGTGCGCCTCAGGGGCGGAAGTCTCGGTGACCGGGGCGGCGCCGGTGATGGTCCTGCGCGTGGAGGCGGAGACCTTGAGCTCCGCCGTGCCCTGCTCGTCCGCGAGGGCGGCAAGAGCCGCGTAATATACGCCGTCGAACACCTGTTTTTCCCGGACGAAGCGCACCTCCGTCTTGGCGGGATGGACGTTCACATCCACTGCCGAGGGCTTCATCGTGATGTAGAGGACGCAGCCGGGGAACCGGCCGGGAAGGAGGGCGTTGCGGTAGGCCTGTTCCAGGGCGGCCTGCAGGAGCCGGGACTTTACGTTCCGGCCGTTTACATAGAAGAACTGGCGGTTTCTGTTCCCCGTGCAGCCGCCGGGCGTTGAAACATAGCCCGTGACGGCGATCTCGCCGTCGTTCGCTTCCGCAGGAAGGAGCGTCGCGGCCGCCTCCCGTCCCAGGAGGGTATAAATGCAGGAGTCCACCCGCCCATCGCCAGGGGTGTGAAACTCCTCCTTCCCCTCCCGAAGATACCGCACGGAGATCTCCGGGCGGCTGAGGGCCACCCTGGTCACGGCGACGGAGACCGCCTGCCCCTCGGTGCGGTCGTTCTTCATGAACTTGAGCCGTGCGGGAGTGTTGAAAAAGAGGTCCCGGACGGTCATGACCGTGCCCTCCGGGCAGCCGCAGGGCGCGCGGCCGGTGACCTTCCCGCCTTCCAGGGCGAGGCGAGTGCCCTCCGTGTCTCCCCGCCGGCGGGTGGTGACTTCCACCCTGGCTACGGCGGCGATGGCGGCAAGCGCCTCCCCTCTGAACCCCAGCGTTCCGATGGCAGAGAGCCCCTCTGCATCCCGGAGCTTTGACGTGGCGTGGCGGTAAAAGGCAGTCTCCACATCCTCTGGGGCAATGCCGCTGCCGTTGTCCGTCACGCGGATGAGAGCCATGCCCCCGCCGCGGATCTCTACGGTGAGGCTCGTGGCACCTGCGTCAACGGCGTTTTCCATCAGTTCTTTCACCACGGAAGCCGGCCGCTCCACCACTTCTCCGGCGGCGATCAGGTCTGCTACGTGGGGATCGAGTTTTCGGATCTCCGGCATGGTCGTCCCTCTTTTGCAAATAATATTTCATTATGAATTATACACGGTGCCAATTGTAAATTATACTGGAAAATGGTAAAATTACTGTGAATCCGTTCCGAGAGAGCGGGGGACCCGGAGGACACAGATGAGAACCGAGATCGCACAGGAAGAACTGGACGCCCAGAAGCGCTGGATGGCCATGGCCGCAGAGAAGAACGCGGCACGGCCCGTCCCGCCCCTGGCGTTTGTGGATACCTACGGCTGTCAGCAGAACGAAGCCGACAGCGAAAAGCTCCGCGGCATGCTGCGGGAGATGGGATATGCCTTCACCGACCGGGAGGCCGAGGCCGACGTGATCGTCCTCAACACCTGCGCCGTACGTGAGCATGCGGAGATGCGCGTACTGGGAAACGTCGGCGCCCTCAATCACACGAAAAAAGCAAAGCCGGAACAGATCATCTGCCTTTGCGGCTGCATGGTCCAGCGGCCTGGCATGGCCGACCGGATCCGCAGATCCTACCCCCTGGTGGACGTGACCTTCGGCCCGCACGCGGTGTGGCGGTTCCCGGAGCTACTGTGCCGGCGGCTCTCGGAAAAAAAGCGCATCTTTGCCACGGAGCCATCGGACGGAGCCGTTGCGGAAGGTCTGCCCGAACTTCGCAAACCAGGCCCCAACGCCTGGCTCTCCATCATGTACGGCTGCAACAACTTCTGTTCCTACTGTATCGTTCCCTATGTCCGCGGACGGGAGCGCAGCCGCCGTGCGGAGGACGTGCTCCGGGACGCCCGGGCGCTCTCCGCCGCCGGATACCGGGACATCACGCTTCTTGGCCAGAACGTGAACTCCTACGGACGGGATCTGGAAGGTCCGGATTTCCCGGATCTGCTCCGGATGGTGAACGACGTCCCTGGCGACTTCCGCATCCGGTTCATGACCAGTCATCCCAAGGATGCGGGGGAGCGGCTCTTTGCCGCCATGGCGGAGAGCGAAAAGGCCGCCCGTCATATTCATCTGCCCTTCCAGTCCGGCAGCGACAGGATCCTCGCAGCCATGAACCGCAGATACACCCGGGCCTCGTATCTCGACCGGGTGGATCTTGCAAGACGTTACATGCCCGAACTCGTCCTCACCAGCGATGTGATCGTGGGCTTCCCCGGGGAGACTGAGGAGGACTTCGCGGACACCATGTCTCTCGTGGAACGCGTGCGGTTCGATGCGCTGTTTACCTTTGAATACTCCCCCCGGCCCGGGACCCCCGCCGCGGAGATGCCCGGCCAGATTCCGAAAGAGACCGTGCAGCGCAGGTTCGATGCCCTTACTTCGCTCCAGAACAGGATCTCCGGAGAGCGGCACGCTGCCTACGTCGGTACGGTGCAGCGCGTCCTTGTGGACGGTTTCACCGGAGACGGCCGCGGACCTCTCACAGCGCGCACCGGCGGCGGGCGCCTGGTCCATCTGCAGGGCGGACCGGACCTCGTGGGACAGTTTCTTGACGTAAGGATCACCGCCAGCAACACCTGGGCCCTGTACGGGGAAATCGCGGAAGGAGGCGGTTCACATGCCTGAAGGCACTCCCATGATGCTCCAGTATCACAAGATCAAGGAACAGCACCAGGATTGCATCCTGTTCTTCCGGCTGGGCGACTTTTACGAAATGTTCAGTGAGGACGCCAAAACGGCTTCCCGGGAACTGGATCTGACCCTCACTACCCGGGACCGCGGAGAAAACGTCTCCGAGGAGGACAAGGTCCCCATGTGCGGCGTGCCCTACCACGCCGCCGAGGCATATATCGCCCGGCTCGTAGGCAAAGGCTATAAGGTCGCCATCTGCGAGCAGCTGGAGGACCCCGCCCTTGCCCGGGGGCTCGTGGACCGGGATGTGATCCGCATCATCACCCCCGGCACCGTCATCGACGCGTCCATGCTGGAGGAAGGCCGCTCCAACTACATCTGCGCAGTGCATCTCTCCGCCGCCGGCGCCGCCCTGTGCTTCTGCGAGATGTCCACGGGGGAGATCTGCGCCACCGTCGTGGCCCCCGCCGATCCCGCAAAGATCGAAAATGAACTTCTGCGCTTCCAGCCTGCGGAGGCGCTCCTCAACGCCGCCGCCGCGAAAGATCCTGAGATCCCCGTCTTCCTTCAGGAGCGGTTCGGTTGCCTCCTGCAGTCCCGGGACGCGCTCTTCGATCCTGAGTCCTGCGGCCGGACCGTCTGCGAGCAGTTCGCCGTCCGGGACGCGGCGGAGCTGCAGCTCGGAGGCGAGACCGGCGCCGTATGCGCCGTGGGCGCGCTCATCGCGTACCTCCGGGAGACCCAGAAGACCGACCTCTCCTATCTCCGGCGCCTGGACTTCTACACCGAGGGGAGGTTCATGGAGCTCGACATGCAGACCGTTCGGAATCTGGAACTGCTGCAGACAGCCCGAACCGGGGAGAAAAAGGGCTCCCTCCTGTGGGTGCTGGACAAAACCCGCACACCTATGGGCGGCCGCCTCTTGCGGTCCTGGATCGCACGGCCGCTCCTTTCTCCCACGGTGATCACCCGGCGGCAGAATGCCGTGGCGGAACTGGTACAGGAGACCGTGCTGCGGCAGGAGATCATGCGGTGCCTGCGTTCCGTGGGCGACCTGGAGCGGCTGATCAGCCGGGTGGTGTACGGCAGCGCCGGCGGACGGGATCTCATGGCGATTGCCCTCTCCGCCCAGGCGCTCCCGGAAATCCTGGACCGTCTGCAGGGCAGAAAGAGCGCCCGCCTGCGGGAGCTTCTCTCCATGGATCCCCTGGAGGATGTGCGGGAGAAGATCCTTGCCGCCATCTGCGACGAACCTCCTTTCTCCGTGCGGGAGGGCGGCTTCATCCGTGCGGGTTTCAACGCGGAGGTGGACCACCTCAGGGATCTGCTGGAAAACAGCAGCGGCGCCCTTGCCGCCATCGAGGCCCGGGAGCGGGAGCGCACCGGCAAGAAGCTCCGCGTGGGGTTCAACAAAGTGTTCGGCTACTATATTGAGATCCCCCGCTCCGCATCCGAGGATGTGCCTGCCGACTACATCCGCAAGCAGACGCTTGTAAACTGTGAACGTTTCATCACACAGGAGCTCAAGGATCTGGAATATGAACTCATGAACGCCAAAGACCGTCTCACGGCTCTGGAATTCGAGCTTTTCTCCTCCCTTCGCCAGTTCGTGGCCGAGCAGGTGCTCCGCATCCAGAACACCGCTGCTGCACTGGCGGAGCTGGACGTGCTCTGCTCTCTTGCGGAGACGGCAGTGAAGCAGAACTACTGCCAGCCGGAGGTGGACCTCTCCGGCGTGCTGGAGATCACGGACGGTCGGCACCCCGTGGTGGAGCTCACCCAGGACGCTCTCTTCGTCCCCAACGACGTTCACCTGGACGGGGCGGACTGCCGCACCGCCATCATCACCGGTCCCAACATGGCCGGAAAATCCACTTACATGCGCCAGACGGCTCTCATCGTCCTCATGGCGCAGATCGGGAGTTTCGTCCCCGCCCGCTCCGCCCACGTGGGCATCGTTGACCGGGTGTTCACCCGCATCGGCGCCTCTGACGACCTTGCGGCAGGGAAGTCCACCTTCATGGTGGAGATGAGCGAAGTGGCGGAGATCCTCAAAAACGCCACGAAGCAGAGCCTTCTCATCCTGGACGAGATCGGCCGTGGCACCTCCACCTATGACGGCATGGCCATTGCCCGGGCTGTTCTGGAATACTGTTCCGATCCCCGCAGACTGGGAGCAAAGACCCTTTTCGCCACGCACTACCACGAGCTCACCGACCTGGAGGGCTCTCTCCCCGGGGTCCGGAATTATAACATCACAGCAAAAAAGCGGGACGGCGACATCATTTTCCTGCGGAAGATCGTCCCCGGCGGCGCGGATGACAGCTACGGCATCGAAGTGGCGAACCTCGCGGGCGTTCCGGACGCAGTGATCCGCCGGGCCAGGGAGGTCCTCTCCGCCGCGGAAGCCCACGAGAGTGTGCGTCCTTTGAAGTCCCGGCATGCCGCCGCTCCGGAGCCGGCCCAGGTCTCCCTGGAGGACGTGGCCGGAAACGAGATCGCAGAGATCCTTCGGAACACGAATCCGGACACCATGACGCCCCTGGAGGCGCTGAACCTCCTCTATACTCTGAGAAAGAAGGTCTGACGTTTTATGAAGCGGCTTACCGACACGGGCGCGTTCCCGTTCCCAATGACGCAGCTGGAACGGATCCTGGGCTGGATCTACCTCGTGCTGCACATCTTCGTCATGACCTACGCCGCAGATCTGGTCGCCGTCGTCCTGGAGAGCGGCGGCGCCTCGGTTTCCGGCGGATATCGGATCCTCATCTATTTCTTCCTGGCCTTCCTCTTCTGCGCGATCGCTCTGTTCCGGTACCTTCGCCTCTCGGCGGTCGATCTGGGCGGGAACATCCTCAACTGTCTTCGTTCCCTTCCTCTGTGTTTTCTCCTCTACTATGTGCTGGCGAAACTCTTTGCCTGGCTCCTCTCCCTGCTCCTCACGGGAGATCTTCCCGCTCTCTCCTCTCTCGTGACGCTGGAGATGTCCACAAAACTCAATCCCGGCATCCCGACACTGGCGGCGGCACTTCTTGCCCCGGTGGCGGAGGAAGTCCTCTTCCGGGGCGTTGCCTTCGGCACCCTGCGCCGCCGCTCCCGGATCCTCGCCTACGCGGTCTCGATCCTTCTCTTCGGTTTTTACCACCTGTGGGACAGTTTCCTCTTCTCCTTTGACTGGCGGCTGTTCCTCTATCTCCTCCAGTATGTGCCTGCCGGTTTTGTGCTGGCCCTGTGCTACGACCAGTGCAAGAGCATCTGGGGACCGGTCTTTCTGCACGTGATCCTCAATTTCATCACCGTCACCATCTCCATCGGATAAGGGGGGACCGCCTTGAACTATGCCATCGTAGGCACCAACTGGCTGTGCGAGCTCTACCGGGACGCGATCGCCCTGGCGGGGGACCGCGTCGCCGCCGTGGTCTCCCGCGATCCTGCCCGCGCCAGAGACTTTGCCGGCCCCTCCGGCAGCGGATACGGCTCCCTCTCGGAAATGCTCCGGGATCCAGGGATCGACGCGGTCTACCTCTGCCTTCCCAACACGTTGCATGCCGCGGCGGCGGTCGAGTGCCTCCGCGCAGGCAAGCATGTCCTTTGTGAAAAACCTCTCACCGTCTCCCCGGAACTTGCCAGGGAGATGTTCCGGACCGCCGACGAGTGCGGCCGGGTCCTGGCCGAGGCGGTCATGAGCGCTTATTCCCCCGCCATGCCCCGTCTGCGCCGGGAGCTCGAGGAAGGCCGTGTTTTCGCCGCCCGCCTGGATTACTGCCAGCGTTCTTCCAAGATCGACCGGTTCCGCGCCGGGGAGAGGATCACCTCCCTCTCCCGGGATCTTGGGGGTGGTGCGCTCCTAGACATGGGGGTCTACCCGATCCACTTCGCCGCGAATCTCTTCGGGCGGCCAGAAAGCGTCTCCGCCGCCGCACATTGGGAGGGCGGCGTGGATGTCACGGATGTGCTGACCCTCCGCTACCGGGACTTTGACGTTGTCGTCACCACCTCCAAAGCCTGTCAGAGCCGCATCGGCAGCGAGATTCTCCTGGACGACGCCACGCTTGCTTTCGAGAACGTTTCCGTGGTCATCGGGGCGAAGAAGATCGCCAAAGGCGGCTATGCCGAGGAGATCGACTGCGGGCCCTCTGAAGTCCCGAAAGCCGGACAGGCGACAGGCGCCGTCCGCGGGCTCGTCCAATCCCGGGTGATCCGCGCCTTCGACGCATGGATCCGCGGAGAGGACCCCGGCGGTCTCGCCCATCTCCGGGAGACCTCGCTCATCTGTCAGGACATCCTCCACGAGGCCCTTCGCCAGATCGGGTATCTCCATCCGGACGGCACCGTCTGATCCGGCAGCATCCTGTTGAACAACAATTGAGCGGCTCCCGGTTTCCGGGAGCCGCCTCGTTATTCATCAGGATCGTGTCAGAATTTTCGCCTGTCAGCCCAGAGCCCAAGGGCAGGGTTGGAGATCCAGTAGATTTCCTCGCCGGAGGCGGTGACGTCAAAGCCGTCCTTCCGTTCCGACGGGGCGAAACGGCGCTCCGCCTCCTCATAGGGCATATAATCGAAGCCCGCGCCACGGACTTCCTCTTCGGTCAGGAGCCTGGTGCAGTAGGTGATGCGGAACCGGCCGTCGGAGGATCCGTGGATCAGATGGGCCGCGGCGGACATGTTCTCCCGAAGGTCCTCGTTCTTCTCCACGCAGTCGATCACGTACTCCCTGCCCCGGTAGCCGTACTTCCGGATAAGGGCGTCCACTTCGGGGTCCTCCCCGAAACGTTCCACTCCGGGTGCCAGGACGAAGAGTTCGCCCCCGTCTGCGATGGCCATTCTGGTGCGGTAGACCGCCTTGTTCCCCAGCCAGGTAGACTTGAACTCACCGGGGTCCAGATAGACCACCACTTTTTTCAGAGGCTCCACCAGATTGAGATTCTTCTCCTGGCTGAGCGCCACGGCCTTTTCAAAGCCCGCGCGCCCACCGCCGAGGAACAGTCCCTTCACCGCGAACCCTACGGTCACCGTCAGGGCGTAGTCCAGGGGAAGATGGGAAAGAAAATGTTCCTGTGCGTAGTCGAAGACTCTCCGCACGGGGGAATGATCCCGGCCCATCATTCGTTCCAGCCCGTAGAACGCGCCCATGGCATGGGAGGCGCTGATCATACCGGCGCCGCCGCACCCTACGAAGAGGTTTTTGGAATAATTGGCCATGCCTACCACCTCGTGAGGCACCACCTGGCCCAGGGAGAGGATCCAGTCGTATCCTCCCTCTACGACCCTGCGGTTGACCTCCACGGGGATCTCCTGTTTCCACGCTCCTTCGCTGACCTCAGCGACGAAGTCCGCCGGGACGGTGCCGATGCGCACCACGTCGGTGCGCCAGTTGTGGACGATGAATCGATCGTGGGGCACATCGCCGAACATCTCGTCAATCTCCGCATCCGTCACCGCCACGTGGGTGCCCAGAGCCGGGAGGATATCCACCTCGCAGCGGTCTTTCAGATGGTGCCAGAGGATGTTCGTGAGCTTTCCCGCGCCGGAATGGAAACGCGTATGGTCCGGAGGGAGGAGCAGGACCTTCCTCATGGGGCCGTGCTCGTCTGCGAAGGCGCACAGTTCCCGGCCCATCTCCTCCCAGGAGAGCCCCTCCGGGCTCTTAGCATACAGGGCCCTCATCACGCGGTATAGGTCGCGGCAGTGGTGTCTCCGCCGTGGCCGGTCCAGTTGGTGTGATAGAACCTGCCCCGCTCATCATCGACCCGCTCATACGTGTGGGCGCCGAAATAATCCCTCTGGGCCTGCAGGAGGTTCGCCGGCAGGCGGGAACAGGTGTACCCGTCAAAGTAGCTCAGAGCGGCGCTCATGGCCGGTGCGGGCACCCCGTGCATGGCGGCGGCGGCCACGATCCGGCGCCAGGAGGCGAGCCGGGTCTCGACAGCCTCCTTGAAGAAGGGATCCAGAAGGAGGTTCGTCAGTTCCGGATTCTTCTCATAGGCCTCTTTGATCTTGCCCAGGAAGACGCTGCGGATGATGCAGCCTCCCCGCCACATGAGAGCGATGCCGCCGTAGTTGAGGTTCCAGCCGTAGGTCGCGGCGGCGGAGCGCATGAGAGTATAGCCCTGGGCATATGAGATGATCTTCGCAGCGTATAGGGCGTTCTTCAGATCCGCCACGAACTGCGCCTTATCCCCTTCGAAGGGCGGGACTGAGCGGCCGTAGGCCTTGGCGGCTTCCACGCGCTCCTCCTTCATGGCGGAGAGGCTGCGAGATGCCACGGATTCGGCGATGAGCGTCAGCGGGATGCCCTCGTCCAGTGCCGCCACGGCCGTCCACTTGCCGGTGCCCTTCTGGCCAGCGGTATCCAAGATGATGTCGGCGGTGTACCGGCCGTCCGGCTCCTTGTGGCCCAGAATGTCCCGGGTGATCTCCACGAGATAGCTGTCCAGTTCCGTTTCGTTCCACTCGGTGAAGACCTTCTGCATCTCGTCGTTGGAGAGGCCGCACAGGTCTTTCATGAGCTGATAGCTCTCGCAGATGAGCTGCATGTCGCCGTACTCGATGCCGTTATGGACCATCTTCACAAAATGACCGGCGCCGTTTTCCCCCACCCAGTCGCAGCAGGGCTCTCCGTCGGTGTGGGCGCAGATGGCCTGGAAAATGGACTTTACCAGCGGCCACGCAGCCGGGGAGCCTCCGGGCATCATGGACGGGCCGAGCAGGGCGCCCTCCTCGCCTCCCGAAACGCCGGTGCCGATATAGAGCAGCCCGCGGCTCTCCACATAGGCCGTGCGGCGGATGGTGTCCGGGAAGTGTGAGTTGCCGCCGTCGATGATGACGTCCCCGGGCTCCAGCACGTCCAGAAGCTTTTCGATCATGTCGTCCACAGCGGAACCCGCCTTTATGAGCATCATGACCTTTCTGGGCTTCTCCAGATTGTCCCGCAGCTCCTCCAGGGAATAGCAGCCGATGAAGTTTTTCCCCTGTCCGCGGCCTTCCACGAACCGAGTGACCTTCTCCGTGGTGCGGTTGAACACCGCCACGGTAAAGCCTTTGGACTCCATGTTCATCACGAGGTTCTCCCCCATGACCGCAAGGCCGATGAGGCCGATGTCCGCTTTTTTCATGTTTGCTCCTCCTTGTTGTTATCGCTTGACGCGGGCGTTGCCCTTCCAGATGCTCCACACCTGGTCCTCGTCGGCCGGGGTGGCATAGTCGTTCTCCATCGTGGCGGCCAGAGCGCCGGTGGCCCAGCCGAACCGGATCCACTTCTCGGCTTCCCAGCCCTTTGCGATACCGTAGAGCATGCCGGCCACGAAGCCGTCGCCGCCGCCGATGCGGTCCAGGATGGCAATGCTCCGGGGCTCCTCCACATACCACTGGCCGTCCGCCAGCAGGATGGCGCCCCAGAGGTTCTCGTTGGCACTTACCACCTGACGCAGGGTGGTCGCAAAGACGGATGCGTTGGGGAAGGTCTCCCTCACCCGGCCGATCATCCCTTTGAACCCCTCGATCTTCGACTGCAGATCCTTGCCGCCCGCCTCAGGGCCTTGGATCCCCAGTGCCAGCTGGAAATCCTCCTCATTGCCGATGAGGATATCGGCGGCGCCGGCGATCTCGGTGAAGATGGCCCGAAGCTCCGTTTCCCGTCCCTCCCAGAAAGAGGCGCGGTAGTTGAGATCGAAGGACACGGCGGTGCCGTACCGCTTTGCGGTCCGGGCCAGCTCCAGGCAGAACTTTCCCGTTTGCGGCGACATCGCCGCGATGAGACCGGAAACGTGGAGGATCTGCACCCCGTCCTCTCCGAAGAGTTTCTCCAGATCGTAGTTCTTCGCGTCCAGCGTGCGGCCTACTTCACCGGCACGGTCGTTGTGGACCCGGGCGCCTCTTGGGCCGAAGCCGGAGTCGGCGATGTTGAACTGGTGGCGGTAGCCCCAAGGACCGCCCTGGGGAACTTCCGGCCCTTCATATTCGATGTTTCGGAATCGCAGTTCTGCCTTGATGAACTGGGCGATGGGGCTGTCCTTCACGAACGCCGTAAGGCACTTGGTGCGCAGGCCAAGCGCGGCCGAGACGTTCAGTACGTTCGTCTCCGCGGAGGTGGCGTGCATGGTATACTCCCGGCTCACATGGACGGGCTGCCGGTTCTTCGGCGTGATGCGTACTCCCATGCTGGTGGGCACGACGATGGCGTACTTTGCGGTTTCCTTGAGCTTCAAAGGGGTCCCTCCTCTGTCATACATGTATCCCTGTCTGCCGCTTGTCAACCGGGGCTGTTCCCGGTATAATGACTATTGTGATTATATACCACGCATTCGGTCAGGTCAAACCAAAACTGTCGGAGGAACGGAAATGCAATTCGGCGTCTACTGTGTGGAATGTGTCATCAAACGCTACGCGAAACTTCTGAAGGTACAGAAGGATCAGGAAAAGGCGCGGGCATGCATGCTGGATCTGCTGCGCGCCATGACCGACGCGCCGGAGAACGTGGCAACGCCCTATCTTGTCCACCTGTTCGACGGGATCTTCGGACGGTACTTTCACCGGGAGGACCGTTATGCCCAGATCAAGAAGGCTTCCAATGAGTTCGTCCTCTCCCGTCTGCCGGAGATGCGCCGAAAGGTCGAGGCCGACCCCGATCCGCTGAAGGCGGCCCTGCGATACGCCCGTCTCTGCAACTACATAGACTACGGCCCCCTGGGCGACAGCGTGTCCACGGACTTCCTGGACGGGCTTCTTGCCAAAGCCGACGACGAAGTCATCGACGAGACTGAGTATCAGAATTTCCGCCGGGATCTCTGCTCGGCGAAAAAGCTCCTCTACATCACGGACAACGCCGGCGAGATCGTGGCCGACCGGCTGGTCCTCGAGCAGCTGCGGACTCAGTATCCCTCACTGGACATCTGCGTGTGCGTCCGGGGCGGCGCTGTCATCAACGATGCCCTCCGGGAGGATGCAGAGGTCGCCGGCATCCCGGAGCTCGCACGCATCATCGACAACGGCAGCAGCATCTCCGGCACCCAGATCCAGTTCGTGGGCGATGACATGCGCCGAGAACTGGATGCTGCGGATGTGATCTTGTCCAAGGGGCAGGGGAACTTTGAGACCCTGCACGGGTGCGGGCTCAACGTATACTATGCGTTCCTCTGCAAGTGCGAATGGTTTGAGAAGCTGTTCCACCTCCCCATGCTCACTGGTATGTTCCTGAACGAAAACCGGGTGCAGACTTATGACATCAACGAGTGAATGACGATACACGAAACTGCCCGGACGCAAGCGTGCGTCCGGGCAGCTTAGTTTGTTCCCCTCTCTCAGAGGGGAACGCGGTTCTCAAACTTGTACGGCAGCCCCGAGGCGAAGATGTGGCCAGTATCGGAAAGACACAGGCACCGGGGCGCAGTGTACCCGGACGGCCGGTTCTGGAACTCCAGGACCGTCACACCCGAGTGGGTGATATCGAAGCTTCCCCAAAAGACCGGAGGCGGGACTCTCAGAAGCCAGGAGAGCCAGGTGGTCCCGAAGCCCTGGTGGCAGAAAGCCGCCACCCGCTTTTCCGAAGGCGTCTCGATGCGGTACCGCCGCTCCTCCCGGACGTACCCGAGCCGGGCGAGAAATTCGTCTGAGGCATCACAGATCCGCTGATAGGCCGTCTTCATGTCCCGGAGCGAGAAGCAGGGGGCCTCATACCATCTTTCCCCCAGCGCGGCGACTTCATCGGTGTTGTAGACAGTGTTTTCCTGATGGAACAGCCAGGTGTGCCGCCCGTCTGGAAAGTCCGCGGCCATCTCGCGCCAGGCGAGGTTCTCGCTCATCCAGTCCTCAATACGGACGGGGATCCCCAGGCGATCCGCAGTTGGCTGTGCCGTCTGCTGTGCCCGGATCAGGGGGGAGGAGTATATCTCGTCCAACCCGTTCACGGCCATGCGGTCCGCAAGGGCCTCGGCCTGCCGGTGCCCCAGAGGGGTGAGGGAATCCGGGTCATAAACGGGATCCCCGTGACGAACGATGAGAAGGATCATTGTCTCGCATCCTTTCCCGCTGGATGCCTTGATTTTACCCCGCGGCAGGCACCTGTGTCAACGGGACCTTCCCTGCGGCCTCCAGCATCATCCGTTCCATCCGGTCCATGCACACGGCCCTGTCCAGTTCGCCCCTGGCCATGGAAAGGTACTCCCTTCCGCGCTGCGCGCGCTCCTCGGGATGCTCCAGCCACCAGTCCATCTTCCGGGCCAAATCTTCGGGGCTCCTGTAGTCGAAAAGATTTTTGCCGTCAAGGGCATAGGTACGTGTGGCACAACGGGGAGAATCGGAGATCACCGGCACGAGCCCGCACGCGATGGCCTCCAGGCATGCGATGCCCTCGGCCTCGATCTCTGCCGGGTGTACGTAGAGATCCGCCGTGTTGAGAAGGTCCAGCATCTCCGATCGGGAATGAAACCCGAATACCGGCTTCAGGGGCAGATCCGCGCTCCACTCCTCTATCTTTTCCTGCAGCGGCCCCTGTCCCGCGAGCACCAGCTGCAGCCGGTCCCGCCGCGAGGAGCGCTTCGCCGCCTCGATGAGGATTCTGTGGGACTTTTCCGGACTGTATCGTCCGGTAAAGATCACCACGTCCCTGTCCCGCCACTCCGGGGGGCGCGCTGCAGGACGAGGATGAAAATCGGCATCCACGCCGTTGGAGATCACATACCCGTTGGTAGGCCCGGCCACCGCCTCATAGAGTTCCCGCAGGAACTGCGTGGGATAATGGATGGCGCTGCAGCGCCGGTATGTCCTGGAGAAATACCGGTAGATGAGCCGGTTGACGCAGGGGACCTGTTGGAGAAAGGCATGTGCGCTGACGTTCTCTGCCATGGCGTGGAAGCCTCCCGTCACCGGGATCCCCCTGGCCTCGGCCATCTTCGCCGCCAGACGGCCCATCCCGAAGCCCACCATCACATGGACGAGATCCGCTCCGTCCAGCGCCTGTGCCAGCACCGACGCATCGGGTTTCGCACAGACCACGTTGTTTTTGGCGATATATCCGTTGAAGGGACCGAGGTTCCTTACCGGCGCCAGGAACACATCCGGCTCTCCCCGCAACGCTTCGTCTGCACAGACGATCCGCACCGTGTGGCCGCGGCGTTTCAGAGATTCGATAAGATTCACGGCCGCCAGGGTCGTCCCGTTGTTCAGTTCCCCCAGCACGTCGCATACCACTGTGATCGTCATGACGTCTTCCTCTCCCGGTATTCGATCCAGGCATAGCTCTGTTCCCGTTCCGCCGTCCCGCGCATCCACTCGAACGCCGCGTCCCGCATCGCTTTACGGTCATTATAGTCCTCAGGCCGCAGCACCGGACCGAGAATGATCTCCGCCCGGGGCGGCATGTTTTGAAAGATTTTCCGCCTGCGGTACACCACCACATACGGCACTGCCGGGACGCCCAGCCTCATCGGAAAGGCAAACGATCCGTCGGGGAAGGGCCGTATCCCGTTATACCACGGCCATATATGTGCTTCCGGGTAGATTGCCACCGCGCGCCCCTCTCCGATGCGGTCTTTCAGCGCCTTCAGAAAATGGATCTTCCCCTCCAGGGTCGTTCCCAGCGGAACAGCCCCCATTCGCGCTACGACATACCGGAGCCCGGGGATGGAGACCGCTTCCTGTGAGGTGATGATATCGCACCGGCGGGGAAACGTGAGAAGCGTTGGAAGGAATGCGTCTGCGGTGTCTTGAGTATGGTTTCCGTAGAGAAAATACCCGCTTTTCAGACCCCGCAGGATCTTGCGGTCCCGGATTCGGTATCCCAAAGCGGTCTTGCAGAAGAGGACCGCCACCGGCGTTGCGATGAGGCGGTAGAACACGAACGCCAGGAATCTGCGGATCGGTCCTCCGATCCCGTAGTCATAGGATCCGTCGATCTTTGTCGCATCGATTTTCCCTTTGCTTGCGGCGAAATCGTCGTGCAGGGGATCCGAGTACCAAACGATCTTCTCCCGGGGCATGCCATCGCCTCCCGTTTGCATTTTGGCACGCCTTCCTCCCAGGCACAAGGACGCGGAGCGGGAACCGTGGGAACCGTTTCGGGAGCGGATTCTCTTGATTCTACAGAAGTGAGAAACGGAGTAAATCCTTGACGATTCCGGCAAAACCCGGTATAATGGCGCCATGAATGACGTAAGAGGCGTGATTGCCGCAAATCTCACCCAGCTGCGCAAGCAACGAGGCCTGACACAGGCAGGCCTCGCGGAAACGCTTGGGTATTCGGACAAGGCAATCTCCAGATGGGAACGCGGAGACACGATGCCCGACATCAGTGTCCTTGTTGAGGTTTGCCGTTTTTATGGCGTCACCTTGGACGATCTGGTTCATCCCGGCTGTGGTGCCTCCGCGCCGCAGAATGCAGCAGCGGTGGGCGAACGGATCACCGTTTGCTCCCTCATGATCGCGGTGGTGTGGTTCGTTGCCACAGTCCTTTTTGTCTATGGCACCACTTTCCGTCCTGGTGCAAACTGGAAACTGTTCATCTATGCCATACCGGTGTCCTTCTTCGTAGTGTTGCTCTATAACCGCCGGTGGGGCATTCCCAAACTGAACGTCTACCTCTCCAGCGCTCTTATCTGGACCCTTCTTCTGGCAGTGTACATCGGTTTCCTGTCCTACAACCTCTGGCTCATCTTCGTCATTGGTATCCCGGCCCAGATCTGTGTGATCCTCTTCCATCGAGTCCGGCGTCTTTCCCGTAAAGAATCCTGACAACCGCACCTTAAATATACATACCATAAATATACATATAGCGACCCCGCCTGCGACGAGTCTGCAGACAGGGTCTTTTTCGCAACAGCGTCTTCCGTCCCGGCATATCCACGGCGCCGAAGCCGCCGGAGTTCTGTCCGATTTAACAAAAAGTTCAGGAGCCGCAAACTGCAAGCCCCCGAACCATGGTGGACGCTAAGGAACTCGAATCCCTGACCTTCCGCACGTCAAGCGGATGCTCTACCAGCTGAGCTAAGCGTCCTTATCAACGGAAGATATTATATCCGCGGAGCGGCAGATTGTCAACACTTTTCCGGGATTTTCTGCGCTTCGCCGTGTTGTTTCGTCCCCTCAGTTAATTCCCAGAGCAAGATCCTCAGCGGAAACTTTCGGAGGTGTGAAATGGATCTCTTCACCTATGCGCTCGGATTCTTCAAAACCGGCGAAACAGAAGTACTGGTGCCGGACCTTACGGGCGGCGAAACAGAAATGACCGTCACGCTGAAAAAGGAAACCTTTGCGGGTCTGTAGTTCGACCGTGTCCGCATCCTGTCCCAGTGGACCTGCGCAGAAGCGGGCGAAGAAGGTTATCTGTTCTATCCCGCAACGGGCGCCTACGGCTGCACCCTGACCCGTTTCGCGGAAAGGGAGGACGCTGCGTTTGATTCCCTGATTTCTGCAATGCCTGTCGCAGGCCTCGGCGGAAGCGGACGCGCCTGTATGGTGCACGTCATCGGTATGCAGGATGAATGCCGGTTTCATGTGGAAGTGAAACAGAACCGATACAGTCTATTCCCGGAATTCGTGCTGGACGGAGACGAACCGGACGGGGATCTGACCGTGCACTACCGCCTGATGCCCGGCGCCGGATATTCGGAGATGGCGCGCGAATACCGCGCATATCAGCTGGCCCACGGCTGCGTTCCTCTGAAGGAAAAAGCAGCGCTGCGGGAAGCCGTGTGCTATGCCGCGGAAGCGCCGGAAATCCGCGTGCGCGTGGGCTGGAAGGAAGTGCCGACCCCGGTGCGCCATCAGACAGACGCCACGGAACCGCCCGTTCTAATGGTCTGCGACGTGGAAAAGCTTCGGAAGTTGACGTTGGCCATGAAGCGGCACGGGGTGGAAAAAGCGGAAATCTGCCTCGTCGGCTGGGGGAAAGGCGGCCATGACGGGCGTTTCCCGCAGCAGGTGCCGTCCGATCCAGCCTTCGGAGGCGACGAAGCGCTGAAGGAATGGATCACGCAGGCACAGGACCTTGGATATAAAGTCGTCTGCCACACCGGAAGCTACGAGGCCTATGAGGTGGCGGATAATTTCGATATGGACCTGATGGTGCACAGGCGTACACCGGACGGATTGCTCCGTCCCGCTCTCAACGAAGCCTACGCGCGCAACGGCGGCCTGTCCGGTGGTTTCCCGTATCTGCTCTGCCCACAGACAGCTTATGAGAAATACGCCGTGGAAGAATTGCCCAAGGTTCGCGCGTACGGTTTTCAGGGGTTGCTTTTTGTGGATGAACTGACGGCATGCGTGCCTCTGAAATGCTCTCATCCCCGACATTCGGTCAGCAGAACGAAAGCCGTTGAATACTACCGAAAAATCGCACAACTCTGCACACGTCTGTTCGGCGGCTTCCAGAGTGAGGCTTGGATCGATTCCTTTATCTCGGACGTGGATTATGTGATGTACACATCCTTCTGCACCCAGCTTTCGGCGAAAAACCATCCGTTGTTTGACGCGGGAATCCCTCTCTGGCAGCTCGTATACCACGGCATCGTCCTGTCTAACGCAAGCTCGACAACCGTGAACTATCCCATCAAGAATAAGGATGAACAGTTGCTGTATTTCGAATACGGTTCCCGCCCGCTCCTGTACATCCACAGCAAATTCGGGTCCCACAAAAACTGGATGGGTGACGCGGACCTGTCCGTCGCGGACGATACACAGATCGAGCGCTCTGCCGCCGTGATTGCGCAGGCATGCCGGGAATGGGAGCCGCTCATGGCGCTTCAGTATGAATACATGGACCACCATGAAGAGGTGGAAACGGATCTGTTTGAGATTATCTATTCAGACGGTACGCATATGCTGGTGAACTATGCGGATACTCCCCGGGAATGGCAGGGACACAGCGTGGACGCAAAAGCGTTCATCACCTGGAAGGATTAAACCGGACCGATTTGTGCCAAAAGGAAGGGCTGCTGCAGAACACGGAAAAATCTGCAGCAGCTCCTCCTGCATGGCCTTACGACCCGGAACTGATGCTACCGTAATATAGCGACCTTCTGCTGAAGGAAACGATCGTGGATTTCACGCTGATTGCTGCACCATCATAGACAAAGAATCAGAAGAAGGAACGCAATCCTGATGCCCATCAGGTGAAGAACGGCAACCAGTGGTTCTTCGGATATAAAGGGCATATCGTTGCAGCCCGGGATGCTGGACTGGTCAACAAGGTTGAGACGACCGCAGCCTCCGCACACGATACGGCGCCGGTTCCAGACTATACTTGAGAGTCTGGAAGAAGAAGTTTTTGGAAACCGCGGATATATCTGCCTTCCCGTTCGCCTCATTACATCGCTTCCTTTTCACACTAACGTCCTGCGCTCTTTTCGCAGTGGATCTTGCTCTATAATTTTGCGGTTCTGCCCCCTCTCAGATTCGCCGCATTTTTGCGTTGACAGAATGGTTACAATGTTGTAAAATTTAAGCACTAATGGGGCGTGCCCCTTCTGGAATTCATGAAAGATCTGGAGGAACTACGATATGTCTCTCATCCCTGAGGTGAAGTGCAGCCGGTGCGACCGGATGTATCCTGGTCTCCGTGCGCGCTGTCCCTACTGCGGGGCGCGCCGCAGCGAGAAAGGCAAACGCGCCGCCGACGAGAGCAGTCTTTGGAAAATGATCATCGGCATCGCCCTGCTGGCTATCCTTCTGATTGCCATCATTGTGCTGATTGCCACCTCTGCGCGTGAGCACCGGGAAGAAGCCGCTGCGGCCTCTGCGTCCGCTGCCGCCGCCGAAGCGGCCGCCAACGCCACGCCGACCATCCGCGTCACCATGCCTCCCGCCGATTCCCCCAGCCCCACGACTGCAGTGATCTCTGTGGAAACTCTGCAGCTGCGCTACGGCGGCGAGGAGATCGACCGCGTAGAGGGTGACGTAGATTACCGGTATGACGTTACCATCGGCAAAACAGAAGAGCTGCCCGTGACGGCTTACGTTGTGCCTGAGACCGCCGCTGCTTCCGTTACCTGGACTTCCGGAGACACCAAGGTCTTCACCGTCGAGGTGGATGAGAATGATCCCCTCTCCGCCGTCATCCGGGCCGAAGGCGAAGGCGAGGCCTACCTCACCATCTCCGTGGACAATTCCAACGCCTTTATCCGTGCACTCATCCGCGTTGGCTGACATCCTCTGACTTCCTCTATAAACCATGGCGGCCGGGAACACTTCCCGGCCGCTTTTTTGTGGACGAGTCCCTCCGTTGATTGCGGGCCCCCTAGATTTGGCCTGCTGTGCCCAAAGGGTCGCAGTGTCAATTTCGTCCTCGATCAGACAGAAAGAAAGCCCGAAATACTTCGGGCTTTCCTGTGGGGCGCGTCTTTTCCCGCGCCCGCCTTCTGGCAGGGGTTGAAGGACTCGAACCCTCGGCACGCGGTTTTGGAGACCGCTGCTCTACCAACTGAGCTAAAGGTGCGGATGGAGGCGTTGCCGCCACGTTTCCGTGACGGCAACGCGTCTCTTTGGCGCCTCCTGTAGGACTCGAACCTACGACACCGCGGTTA
>JAEEGL012211978.1_pt1 | contig 27894 bp, 19 predicted proteins | sample 9134231 | NCBI WGS metagenome assembly JAEEGL01 (sample SAMN16246548, study PRJNA631951) | gut metagenome | biome: gut microbiome; feature: rumen; material: fiber-attached | host: Bos | place: Iran: Karaj | collected 2018-10
ATGCCAACTAATGAAAAACATTTAGGCGGAATTGTCCCGCCTTTAAAAGATTCTTCTGGATATGTCCCGGTAAAACCACCAAAGAAATAAAGGCCATTGAAGGTTTCTAAATTTCTCTGTTTCTTGCCTGATATTTGCCTGTATATTCCCTGTTTCTCTGCGTAGGGAATTTGAAGTGTTTTTGGCGGATATTTCTCAGAAGAGAGATAAAATTCTCACAATGCTTTAGAATCCAAAGGATAAACTTTTCAAATGCCTGTTTTTTGCCTGTTAATTGCCTGTTAAACAGGGAATTGCGCATTGCCACTCGGCGTTCTAAGAACCCGCACCCCATCAAAAATTGCTGCCCCAAATTTTTTTGCCTAAAAAGACCTACTTCGTTGTTGCTCGTTTGCTTGAATACCTCCGCCCTTACGGGCGCGTTCCCGCCGGTATACTGCACAAACTCGCGCCTAGAATTAGGCCTTTTTTGTTGAAAAAATTATCCGCGCTTGGGCAAAACGATAGTCCCTTCCGGTCCAAATTTTTTTGCCTAAAAAGACCTACTTCGTTGTTGCTCGTTTGCTTGAATACCTCCGCCCTTACGGGCGCGTTTGCACCGCTTCGCCATGTAAAAACCCACCGCAAGGGTGGGTTTTCAAACAGTTATAAACATCCCGGGATATTTTAATCGCCGCGACAGAACGAACTGCACGTTCCGTTCATCTGCCAAATGTATTTACCGCAGCAAAGCAAAAAATTCCAATCAGCGTGATGAATAAAAGTTTTTTCATTGGAATACTATCCTTATCGCAGCGGCAATCCTCTATCCAAGCGCTCCTTTAACCTCTCGGAGGCCAGTTGGGGATTTACCGGCAGCGGAAGCGATGACGAAGATTTACCCGCTATTACGCCAAGGTTTTTAAGTATATCGCTAAGCGCATTATCCATTTTCATCATGGCATCATCTGCCTTGCGCATGGAATTACCAACCAGGTAACGGAGCGACCATTGCACTCCCTCCCCTTCTGCTAACAACTCCCGGGCTTCTTGCTCAGTTATTTTTGGCTGATGATTTGGCTTTTGCGGTGCTTTAAGCAGATTAGACACTTTTTCAATATATCGCTGGCACAAATCCCAGGTAATTGAATAATTCTCATAAGTGCTGTGGTAAATCGGCATATCGGGATTGCGGGCGTACACATCCGCATCAAAAGCAGACGAATAACCTCCCCTAAAAAAGGTATGTTCGTCCAACTTAGGCACGACGGATTTAATTTCATCTACCCACGGCATTTGTCCATCATATCTCCTGGCAGGCATTTTGGGAGAGCGCACTTCCCTGGCAACTGCCACAATGTTTTTGGCAGCGGTAGCTTGTTCGGCACGCAGTTTTATCTTGGCCATCCGGGCATTATCCAATCCCCGCATGACGAATCGGAATAACGGCTCTGTAGCAGGGAGCTGGAGGCCTTTAAATTGTGCATGGGCGAACAACGGTAAACATGATAACGCCAGCACAACCGACATTTTTTTCATAATAACTCCTTTCATAATAACTCCTTTCATAAATTTATCTTTCACACGCAAAAGCGTGAACGATCCGGTTTACTCTGTAACGGGCTTAAAGAGATCTTGCACTTCCATTGCCGTAAACACAACCACCGGGCCCTGCGGACCGTTCATTTCAATATAATCGCCTTCGTTGACGATTTTGCCGTCGGGCAATTCAAACGATTTTACCACGCGTGATAATTCGCAGTATTTTTTTCCCAAATTGAACGGATAGGTATGTTCAAACGTTTGGGAACGGGGCTCCAGATTGTTACTGTTAATTACGGACGGTGCCACCGGTTGCGAAGTTTTTTTGGAGCGCAATTTTCCTTCCATCGTTTTCGTGGGGACCAATCTGATGGGGTTCTCCTCCGGCAAAGCACTCGGCACCACCACCGGGTAAACCTCGTTGGAAAGAAACGCTTCTCTATATTCTCCCAACGTCATAGCCGATGTCGCCAAAGTAGCACTACCGTGGGGGTCAAGATCCAGATCTGCGTGCTGGCTTTTTACAAACACATCCGAACGACCGGCTACATATGTATCATCCGTATCAATATACCGAAACAACAGGGGATGTTTGGGGACATACAAATCGGTACCGTCCTTGGCTGTGTACAAATCGAACCAATCGGAATTCAAGTATTCTGCAAGCTCCTCTTCATCAAAAGCATCTAGTTTATCAAGGTTTTCAGTTACACCATAGCGAAGCGTGCCGCTGGCATCAACATACAACTCCACATAAGTGGGAGAGGTATATGTTTGCCCACCTATCGTCAGCGGATAGGTGTTAATCGGTACGGCCAACCGAGGTTTTCCCGTATGGTTAATCAAGATGGGCTCACCGAAAAACTCGCCCGCATTCTCCGAAAACATCAACTTCAATACATCATCCCCTACAAGGGACAATTTGCGACCCATAAAAGTTTTTGTGGCTGCTCCGCGCGCTTCAGCGAGTTCTTTGCCCCGCTTTGCAATCCCTTGAATAGTGGTCTTTACATAACTTTCCCAAGAATTGATGCCAAAATTTTCACGCCCGAAGGTGTCATCCAAACGGAAGGTGGAGCCCTTCGGCAACCACCATTTTTCCTGTTTTACAGTGCCATTGGGTCTGCGACGATCACGCAGCACATAAAAATCACGCTGTGCAGTCACAAATGGGGCTTTGTCAACGGACAGGGTTTCCCCCGGGGCAAGTTTTACAAATTCATCCGTGGAGAATGGCAAATAGAGGTCCATTATAAACAGGGCACGCAAATCATCTAGCTTGATATACGGGTTTATGCTATCATGTATCCAGGAAGCACGGGCCACATCCGCAAGCATCTTATCGGGATTATTGATTGCGTTTTTAATGAGTTCCAAACTATTTATTGCAATGGGATTTTTAGCATTTTTCCCCAACGTGCGCAGGGTCACCCCTTTTAACATCTGGTTGTAGGGCTGCCGGGCCGCTTTTGCACGCTCCATTTGGGCAAGCACTGTCTGGGGGAGTTCAAATCGCGGTAACCTCCAGTTTATTTCCGCATGGCTCAGAAACGGCAAGAACAACAACGTACCAACAACTAACATTTTTTTCATAACGATTCCTCTATTAAATATAAATCACTGGGCACGTAATTAAAAAGCGCGCACATAATTGTTACGGAACACAGCACCCGAATAAACAATAATTTTTCCGTCCCTATCTTGAACATAATCCTTTTTATTTGCAACTGTGCCGTCGGGCAATTTAAACCCTTCCACAACCTCCCACACAACAAAGCGCTTGCGACTGTTACTGCGGTCGTGCTTATCGTAAAATACGGCCGGTTCGCTATCCACCCATTTCGGGTCGATTCCTTTCGGAATCCGGTTTGGCACCTTGGCATCCATTGAGACACCCTTCGGCTTAACAGGTTCCTGTAGCGGTGCAATGTTCGTTGTTTGGGAAGTTGCAACCGGCGGCACGGGGGTTGCTTCTTCCGTCCGTACCGGTGCCGTAGGGGTCCGCGTCGCAGATTGCTTGGGAGTGCGCTTGTACCCCGGCATAGAGGGAAGCCCCCGCTCTTTGGCCAAACGGTCACTCTCCGCTTGCAGGTCTTCTATGGTAATAGGTTCCATGCCTACTTTATCGTACACGCCGGAATGGTATCCAAAAACATGGTACACATCATCCATACTCCATCCGAGCCGATCGGTAGAAAGTTCCACTCTCCCCACTTCATCCAAGTCAAAAACTTTCCAAGAGGTAGATTGCTCCGGCAAGTTAGCCAACAATTCCTCTTTTTTCGGCAGTTCCACTTTTGCCGCTTCACAAAATTCGTCAAGGGAAATAGCTTCATCCACTAATTTCAATATTTGTTTCGTTCCTTTATTCACAATGCGCAACGTATTTTGCGGGGTGAGGATACGCAATCCTTCGTCCCGCCAAAGCATCAACATTTTTGGATGATAAACGACTTTACCGTCGGCCGCCCGCTGGGAAACAAAAAGTTCCATGGGCATGTGTCTGACCTCCTCTATTCTATCGTTGACCGGTTTAAGAAATTGGAACTCTTCTATCGGGCTCGCAAGATATTCACCATACAGCTCATCCTTGCTGCCGGCTCTCGACACGCCGAAAACGGTTCCCGCCGGATACGTGTATGCTCTGCCATCCATAATACGTAACGGAATACGCGATACCATAGCCGGCTTGTAGTATCTTCCTGCCGAGTTCATCATAAATGCCGGGCTAAACACTTTGTCCGCCTCCGGGGAAGCCATCAAATCGGTAACTTCCTGCAAGGTGAAAGTAAAATCTTGAGGCAGTAAAGCTTGTTTTACCTGTGAGCGCAGCTCCTCCGCACGCAGACCGCCGATTAAGTGACGTCTGCTCGCAACGTATTCAATCCAATCCGATACAATGCTCGTACCCGCCTGTGGCGCAAGCTTACCTGCCAACTGCACTTCGGATCCTGCGGGGATAAATACATCCTCGTAAATGTTTGGTTCATTTCCCGAGACGTTCACTTTCACGTAGAAATCCTGCTTAGTGACAACGGTTGGGCGTTCCCCTTGTGTATACTGTGGGAGCGTAACAAATTCCGTTTTAGGGTCGGACCCGTAAGCATCTACAAAAAATAAATCCATCAAATCTTTGTCCGTCACCAGCGAGGAAAGCTCCCCCAAACTGGAACCTTGTGCACGGTGCAGTAATGTTTTAAACTGTTGCGGGTTGGCCGCCACGAAGTTTTCCCTTGCGGAAAATCCCTTCCGCAGTTGTGCCACTTTTTCCGCCACACCTTTTATACCTATACCTTCGCTCACATCTAAACTAAGCAGGAGCCCCCGGTTTAAACTTTTCCAGGTCGTGGGGGCATTTTGGAGTGCCTGTCTGGCTTTGCCCAACACTATTGGGGAAAGTTTACCGCCGTTTGCATAGCCGACAAGCGGCATACACAGCGCGAGTAAAACAATTATTTTTTTCATTCCTTATACCTCTCTTATTATAGCGGAGCAAAACACTCCGGTTACAAAACTATTTTATTTTTTCAAACATCCGCCCCACTTTCTTCAACCCGCGCACCGTCGCAACTTTCCAGGACGCGTCTACACAGTCATGGGGGAAACCCTTGTGTATCATTGGCAAAATTTCCTTACTCCCCTCCCGGCGCAACAACAGTTGCGTTATTAGGGAATGTAACCATCACAGCGGTTGGTTGCGCGTTGGCAGAATGTCGTTCGGGGTGTTGTACCCCGGCAGGGATGAAAGCCCCCGTTCTGTGGCCAAACGGTCACTCTCCGCTTGCAGGTCTTCTACATTGATATTCCCCCCCTCACTTAATTTTTTATACACCACCGAGGAATACCCAAAGGCATTGTATACATCTTTCCAACTGCTTCCGAGCCGCTCGGTAGAGAGTTTCACTCTCCCCACTTCATCCAAGTCAAAAACTTTCAAAGAGGTAGATTGCTGCGGCAAGTTAGCCAACAATTCCTCTTTTTTCGGCAGTTCCACTTTTGCCGCTTCACAAAATTCATCAAAGGGGATACCTTCATCCACCAGTTTCAATATTTGTCTATCCCCTTCCTTCACAATGCGTAGCGTATTTTGCGGGGTAAGGATACGCAATCCTTCGTTCTCCCAAAGCATCAACATTTTTGGATGATAAACGACTTTACCGTCGGCCGCCCGCTGGGAAACAAAAAATTCCATGGGCATGTGCCTAACCTCTTCTATCATAGCGTTGACCGGTTTAAGGAATTTGGGGTTGAATATCGTGCTTGCAAGATACTCACCATACGCTCCACCCTCGTCGCTGGCGCTCGACACAGTGAAAGCGGTTCCCGCCGGAAGCGTGTACATTGTGCCATCCGTCATACCTAACGGAATGCGCGATACCACAGCCGGCCGATAGTATCTCCCTGCCAAGCTAACCATAAAGGCAGGACTAAACACTTTGTCCGCTTGTGGGGAAGCCATTAAATTGGCAACATCCCGCCTGGTGAAAGTAAAATCTTGAGGCAGCAAAGGTTGTTTTACCTGTGCGCGCACTTTCTGCGCGAGCTGACCGTCGAATGAGCGTCGTCTACTTGCAACGTATTCAATCCAATCCGAAATAGGGACCACTCCCCGATCCGGCAATAACTTTCCTGCCAACTGCACCTCGGACCCTGCAGGGATAAATACATTCTCGTAAGTGAGTTGTTCATTTCTCCAGACGTCCGCTTTCACGTAAAAATCCCGTTTCGTAACAACGGTTGGGCGTTGCCCTTGCGTATATTGCGGGAGCGTAACAAATTCCGTTTTGGGGTTGTTCCCGTAAGCATCTAAAATAAATAAATCCATCAAATCGCCACTCGACACCAACGCGGAAAGTTCTTCCAAACTGGAACCTTGGGCGCGGTGCAGCAACGTTTCAAACTGTTGCGGGTTGGCCGCCACGAAAGTTTCCCTTGCGGAAAATCCCTTGCGCATTTTTTCAATTTCTTTAGCCACACCTTCTATACCTATACTTTCACTCACCTTTAAATCAAGCAGCATCCCCCGGTTTAAACTTTTCCAGGTCGTGGGGGCATTTTGGAGTGCCTGCCTGGCTTTGGCCGACACTTTTAGCATCAACTCACCGCCGTTTGCATAGCCGGCAAGCGGTAAACACAAGATGAGCAAAACAATGATTTTTTTCATTCCTTCTACCTTTCTATCGCGGTGATTTACTGGATGCGATTTTTGTTTTTCCCTTTTGAAATGGGGGTGAACATCCGTTGTACATCTTCCGCACTACGCACCGATATTCTGCCGCCTGTTACATCAATATAATCGCCGGGGTGGGCCGTTTTCCCGTTTGACAAAGTTACCTCTTCCACTACTTGATACATAATGTATTTGTTGTTTCCTTTGTGAAAGCGGGGATTAAAATGTTTAAAATTATATCTTTCCGGTACCGGATTGATTTTTTCCGATGATTTTAATGTTGCTATTTCTTCCTCTGTCGGTATGGATACCGTGGGTTGCTGTTGGGGCGTTTCCACTTTTTGCACATGTACAACATAAGGAGCATTCCCCCGACGCGCATCCTTTTTTTCCGCACCGTCGTGTTTGGAAGCTGTGATTTTCGGTTCTTCTTCGGGAACCCTTCTTTGTGGGCTGAAAGTGCGGGTCTCCTTGGGTTGGCTCCAACGTCGCAAATCATCAACGGTGATGTCTTGACCTTGTTTTAAACGGTTCAACAATTCCTCGTTTCGCCCGAAAAGGGCCTTGACCACGTCCAGCGCATCAAATGAATGTTGCATCACCTGCGTATCCCCCGTTTTAACCGGCGTTATTTTTGAGGCGTCATAAACCTGGGATTGTATGTCCTTGTTTTCCGGCAATTTGGCCAGTAACTTCTGTGCATCCGGCAGCGCTGTTTGGGCATCTTCTCTAAATGCTTTTGCGGTCACTGCGTCCGTAAGCAGTTCCCAGTGTTGCTCTCCATCTGAATATGTACGAAGGGAAAGCACATCCTGCGGGCCGATGATATAAAGCGTGGGATTGCCGTCCCACAACATAAACGTTTTGGGTCTGTAAACCACATCCCCTTTGGGGGATCTCTCTTTATCAAACCACTCCAGGGACACTGTTTTATCATAATTTATGGCATTGACTAGGTAGAGAAGTTCATTCATTTTTACCGCCCAATTCGGTATCGTCCGTTGCGCGTAATACTTTGCGGAATGGATGAGATACACCAAGCTCCCTGCCGGATAGTGGCGTTGATATAGGGTCCCAACTGCCAGCGGAACACGGGTAAACATGGCCGGCGTGACGGTGTCTCTGTCATTCACTAAAAATACCGTGGTAAAGAGTTGGTCTGCCTGCGAGGAAAAGACCAATTCTTCCAAATCTTTCTCGGTGAGGTACATCGTCTTCGTAAGGTGCGGTTGTTTGGCTTTTTGGCGCAACGCCGGGTATTCTTTTCCCCTGCGTTGCATACGTCCATACAAATGGTTCAGCCAGTATCTTATGTCCATTTCGCCATCATCCGGGAACAACTTCCCGAGTACTTGCACTTCGGATCCTTCGGGAATAAGTAGTTCAACTTCCTCCTTTTTGGAGTTTTGCGTTTGCACATAAAACGGCTGCTTGGTGGTAACAAACGGACGTATCCCTGCTTTATAAGACGGGTACGAAAAATATTCGTGGGCTGCCTCGGTACCAAATACATCGTTAAGCATCAAATCCTCAAATTGGCTCTGCGTTAGCGTATCGGAAAATTGGGAAGCATAAGAGGAAAACAACGCCACATCCCGCAACTGTTCCCACGTTTGCGGGTTTGCCGCAAACAAAGTTCGGCGGCCATCTATTGCTGCTTTCAATGCAGCAATTTGCCCGGCCACTTGAGCTTCGCCCTCTGCACCTTTGGACAGCAGAGAAGAGCGAACACTCATCTCCATCAAAGAAGGCAAACTGCGCGAAGGGCCGGCGGCATTCCGCAGCGCTTGCAGTGCCGCTTTGCCAACCCCCGGTTTGATATCTCCCGGGGCTGCGTGACAAATAAGCGGGAGGGAAAACAACACACTTAGCAGGATTTTTTTCATAATACTCCTATACGGTACAAAATAACACCCTTATATATATGGGAACCCCCTATATATAATGGGAACTCCCTCTTATTGAAACAAAATTGATATTTACGCACAAGGGTCTTTGGACCTATGTACGGCCTAGGTCTATTGGTCCCCAGTGTGTCACTTTGTTGAATACCTTCATTTACATAAAGGTATTTATTGTAAAATAATAAGAGCGTTTGGCGAGATTTTTATGACAAATTTGCCGCAAGATTTTTGCACCTACACCGCCGATTTGTTCGGCCCCGCACGTTGGCAGCGTTTTTTGCAATCTTTTCAAGAAACGCCCGCCACCAGCATCCGTTTAAATCCGTGGAAAACCGACGGGGAAACGATTTTTTCAACGACCACCCCCGTACCGTGGTGTAAACACGGTTATTGGCTCAGCGAACGCCCCGATTTTACGCGCGACCCGCTCTTGCACGCGGGCGTGTATTACGTGCAGGAAGCCGGGTCTTTATTTTTGGACCATGTGTTGCGCACGTTTGTTTCTTCCCCGGTGTTAGCGCTGGATTTATGCGGCGCACCCGGCGGAAAATCCACCTTACTGCGCGCCGCGTTGCCACAGGGCTCTATGTTGGTATCTAACGAGCCGGACCGCCGCCGTGCCAATATCCTTTTGGAAAATATGCTCAAACAAGGCCACCCGGATGTACTTGTTACACACAATTACGCGCACGATTTTAATCAAACGGGTTGGCAGTTTGACGTTATTGTAACGGATGTGCCGTGCTCGGGCGAAGGGTTGTTCCGCCGCGATGCGGACACCGTAAACGAATGGAGTTTGCAAAATGTTCATTTCTGCCAAAAACGCCAACGCCAAATTTTGCAGGATATCTGGCCTTGTTTGCGCGCGGGCGGTTTACTGGTGTACAGCACGTGTACATTCAACACACACGAAAACGAAGAAAACGTACGGTTTATCGCACAGGAATTAGGCGCGGAAATTTTGGAAGTGCCCACACAAAATGCGTGGAACATTACGGGCTCGTTATTGCCCGGTTGGAACGAGCCGGTGTACCGCTTTATCCCCGGTATTACAAAAAGCGAAGGCCTTTTTATGGCGGTGCTGCGCAAAAAAGGAACGCCCGCCGCGCCCGTTTTATTGCCCGCGTCCGCACGCCGCTACGCGCAAACGCACCGGCTGATTCACGTATTGTCCGACGGTATCCCTACCTTTGAAGAAAAAGGGAAAGAAAAAATCCCCTCCGTGGCGCAAGCATTGTCGCTCACGGCGCCGTTGCAAGATTATCCGCATGCGGAGCTGTCGCTGGAGCAAGCGCAACGGTATCTGCACCGCGAAAGTTTCCCCCTCCCCGCTTCCACCCCCAAAGGGTTTGTGTTGGTAACGTATCAAAATCATCCGCTCGGGTTTATGAAAAACTTGGGCGACCGCGCCAATAACCTCTATCCCAAAAATTGGGCCATCCGCAGTTTGTAAAAAGCCCCTATGCACAAATAAAATCTTTGGAGGGCCCAAAAAACATCTAGGTCTTTTGGTCCCTTTTTTTTAGGTACTTTTTCTTCCCGTTCCTGGGTCCTTTGACCCTGGTTTTATCACTTTATTTCTTTTACACTGATAATAAGGAGAATAAATTTATGAACAAACGTTTCTTATCTGTTGTATCACTTATACTTTGTTTACTTGCACAAACAAGTGCTTGGGCATATACCCCGTTGGCTGCATCCGTACAAAGAAAGGCCGCAGCCGCCCGACGTTCCAACCAACAAGCAACAACCAAAACGCAAACGGCACGTCAGCCGCAGGCAAACCCCAAAACGCAAGCACCGGAAAATAAATGGGGCGATTTGCCCGTTATCAGCTACAAAGCTTTTGAAAAGGCAAATGAGGAAACAAAGATTATCAACAATGAATTTCGTGGCTATCTTGCAGACCTCTACGGCGACGAGATTCTTACGGGAACATTTCATGAAGGAACCCCCGATTATGCCGCGTTGACCAAAGGTGTTAAATACGTCTATATTGTGGAAAACGGAGAGGAACGCACCTCACAAGAAGCCGAAAAAATCATCCGCACCATAGTCAAGGATAACTCCGGCAAAAAAATCTTGTTGGCCTCCAGTTTTTTACAAATTCCGCATCCGCTTGTCAATCCGTTGATGCCACATGATAATTCTTTTCATTTCTCGATAGATGCAAACGGCGTGAATGATGTAGCCGAAAAGTTGGAAATAGATACCCTTGCTTTGGGGGAGGAAATTATCCAACTCAAAGATGCGGCCAGTATGTTGAAAGTAGGGGATACCTATGTCTGCCCTGACATTGACGAACCTATCCTTGAGGACCTTATTTCCCTCTACGGCGATGAAATAAAGCAATATGCACTTGATATACTGTCGTCCGGCAAGGATGGGATGGCCTTTCAAATTGCCCGATCCTTGATGTCCCCGGATGTCATAAAAAAAATTTATAAGCAGATGTGTCAAGAGCCGGCATGGGCCGAAATAAAAAAAGATATCTCTGCCCCCGAAATGGAACCACTCGTTGCCGCATACATCGCGCGCACACTCCCTACTCCGGACGGCTTCGACCCCGTAGACGGCATCTATCCCGGCGAGAATCGTACCACTTATTTACAGTTATTTAGTGAGGTAGCACTCTTTACGTACTTAAATCAATACGTCCAACAAAGTGCGTTGAGCAGAAAACAACTAAATCTCAAGGCGGCTCAACTGATTAACAAAGTAAAAGACGACTACGATATGATAATCATTTGGTGTGACTTCGGTACGATGTCTCAGATGTCCCCCTCTTCCCTAGACATGTTGATAGGGTCTTCCGACGCAGTTGCTTTTGAGCTGAATAAATCCCCCTCCGAACAACCGCAAGCAAGCAAAGACATATTTGATGATGCGGTATATGAACGGCAGTTACTGGAAGACATCTCGGGGTTCGAAAATTCGGGTCTATCGGGTCTATCGGAAGAACAGAGGGAAAGAGTCGCCAAAATCGAAAAAGCATACGAAGACATTTATAAGAAAGCAACAGGTACATTTTACCTTGAAGTCGATGAAGAGACCCTTGACTCAAAGAAAGACAAAAAAACACTGCAGAAAATGGCCGAGTTGATAAGAAACGTAAAAGAACCCAAAAAGCAGCAAACGGAACCGGCCCGTTTCCCCGATATGCCACGCAAATATATAGATATATACTTTAAATAGCATATACCGGAGCCAACCCTTACGGTTGGCTCCGACAGGAGAAGTAATAGTATGAACAAACGAGTGTTACCGATTTTATTTTTCATGGGTTGTCTGCTTACGCAGGCAAATGCCTGGGCAGCGCCGTCGATGAAAGAACTCAAACAAACCATTGCCCAACAGGCCACCCAAGCACGCCCTCAAACCCTAGATAACACTTGGTACGGTTTGCCCATTATCAGCTACGAAGATTTTGAAAAAGCAAACGAAAAAGAAAGAAAGACCAATGAAGAGTTTACCTATTTACAAAATAAACTCATCTACTATTCCAGTAGAGAAATAGCTCAAGGCCTGCCCGACTATGCAAAATTAGCCAAAGACGTCGGAAACAAAGACGTCCGGTATATCTATATCGGGGAATACCATGATGAACCCGCCATTGAACGAGAAATCAAAGCGTTTATCACTGCGATTGGACAACAAAATCCCGGCCAGAAAATTTTGTTGGCCACCGAATTTGCAAGGATTTCTCATCCGCTCCGTGTCCCTTTACACCATGTGAAGAAAAACAGTCATTTTATTGACGACTTTTATGGCATCAAACAATTTGCCAAGAAGCAAAAGATGGACATACTGGCCTTGGATGATATTATTTTTCAAAAAACAAACAACGGCTTCTTAATGAAGGTCGGCAATCAGTATGTCCGCGAGTCCGACAGTGAACAACTCCATCGCGATATCAAATCTCTTTTTGAAAAAGAGATACTGCAAAGAGTGGCATTCATACTGCTCAACAAAAAGGAGTTGTCTAAACTTGATATTACGGTATTTACAAAACCGGATGTCTTTTTAAATAATTTTGATATTTTGAAAAAAAATCCGCAACGGTTATCTTCCGTACAACAGACGGAAGACCCCGGGAACGAAATATTTTATGCCGGGGTTGACTTCAAAAAACAGAAATACAGGGAAGGGGAAGTCCCCCCGGAGTATATCGATTCCATAAAAAAAGATACTCCAAAACTGACAGAACTTGAATTTGTACACAATATGCTATGTGGCAGTGATTGGGGCGTGACACAACGCAACTACCAATGGGTCCAGCGAATCAGCGAAGTGGAAAATGATTACGACATCATAATTATTTGGGCCGGATTAGGCCACCTGGAGGAAGATTTGCCTCATTCGCTCCCTTATTTATTGCGCTCTCCCAACGCAATGATGGTGGAGTTTAAAACCATTACCTCACACATGGATGAGGATGATAGGGAGCTTTTTGAAAAGGGATACGAATTAGAGTCGCGGCAATGCCCCCCTCTGGAAGAAAACGACGATGAAACAACAACATTGACAGACGAACAAGCAGAAACACTGCGCAAATGTACCCCGGTTGACTCGCAAAAAACATATTACCTAGAAACCGAAAGGGATCTTCAAAAAAACAGAGAATCGCGCAGCCCGAGAACAAAAGCCATCAAACAGAGAATGGCCAAAATAATTGATGAGGGGCTTGAAGAACTGCCCCAGTTCCCCGCAAAAAACATAAAAATATATCTTGAATAGCCCCATCCTCATTGGACGCAACCGGATTCTTTTTAAAATAAAAGCTCCTGCCGGGCCCGCGGGCCCACTAAGCAGGATCTTTTTATTTGATAATTTCTCGTCATAACCCGTCGTATTTTGCTATACTATAGTAGAAGGTGTTTTATGAAGAGATTTATTTTATTTACTTATTTGCTGTTCATAAGTTCGTCCGGTTTTGCAGGGAGTGTAACAAAACCACCCACCATTGATTTTGGTTCAATGGGGTACATCCTTGACAGTACCGATGGATTCAACACCGTTACGATATCTGCTACCGGAGCTGTCTCCACAGGAGAAACAGGCCCTCTAACCGGATTGACGGGCGGAAGTGCTGGAACGGCCATTATCGGCAACTTTAGCTGGTTGGAATCTCTCTTTGGTTCCACCGTTACTTTTCAAACAAACAGGTCAACGGTTTCCACTACGATAACCACTGCGGGATGCGGTTCCGTTGTTATCGACAATTTCACAACTACCGGCGGCGCTACCTCTGCCACCGGGTCCGCCCGCAATGACAGCGAATCCTTCCCGCTGGGTGCCAAACTAACTTTAAGTTCGTTCTCCGGCAGCGGAGGTTGTACTATTTCAGGCACTGTTTCGGGCCCTGTGCAATTCAGAGTCGGAAACACAGCCCTCGGAACCAATTGGACAAATGTCCCTGTCGATATTATCGTTCGTATAGAGCCGCGCCTTTCACTCCGGCATGATCAAAACGCTGCTTTGGACTTTGGTAATATCTGCCGCAGCAGTACCCAACAAACAATTACGGTCCGGGCCGACGGAACAGCTACGCCCACCAACACACTCTGTCCGTTGACAACCACCCACGCGGATTCGTTCACCGTTACAGGCAACACCGGGCAATCTTTTGACGTTTCATTACCTGCCACGGCCTCCATAAGCAACGGTTCCGATACACTTACGATTGACAATTTTACTTCATCCTGTACCACAAATTGCGTATTGGAAAACGGCGCCCACACATTTACTGTCGGGGGCACATTGACTGTACCGGGCGGTTCGTCGGTTGGAGAATATACCGGGTCTTATCCCGTATCGATTACATATTAATAGGAGATGATATGAAAAAAGGAATACTTTTATTGGCACTGTTCAGTATGGTTTCATCTGCCACAGCCGGGATTATGATTTATCCCAAATATTTATTTTTTGACGATAAAACAAAATCCGCGGAAGTCACACTGATTAACTCAAGCGCGTTGGAAAGCTCCAACTACCGGGTTACGTTGTCTTTCAAAAAACAAAATCCGGACGGGTCTTATACGGAGGTAGATGAGAAAGACATCCCCGCCGCCAGCGCCACCCGCTTGTTGCGCTACAGTCCGCGCTCCGTGATGCTTAAACCTTCCCAAAGCCAAACCATACGTGTTTTAAAACGCATCCCCGAAGGATTAGAGCCCGGGGAATACGTGGGATATGTTACTTTCACGGAAGTATTGCTTGAAAAACCTGCCACCAAAGAGTCCTTAAAGCCCGGCACTTTCAGCGTCAAAATTACGCCGATTCCGTCTTTCTCTATCCCGGTATTTGTGCGCTACAAAGTAAAAGAAAACGCACCTGTCTCTTTGGAAACAAAAGGACTTATCACCAAAAACGATATCACTTCCTTGCGTGTTATCATGCACCGTCAACCCCAAGAAACACGCACTTCCGTACGCGGTGATTTAACCGTATGGGATGGAGATGAAATGATCGGATACATCAAAGGGCGCTACATGCTGCCCGCTACCGAGTCGTTGGAAACGCAAATTCCGCTGTACCTCAAAGATGCCGTTACCAACAAAGAAGGTAAAAAAGAAAACAAACCGCTTACCGCCAAGGACCTCAAAGGAAAAACGTTAAAAGTGCTCTTTACCGAGACGGATGAAAACCAACTTCAAAAAGATAAACTTTTATCACAAACAGAAATTAAATTATAAAAGAGGCGTCCCTTGTCGTTGCTGCGTAAACTTTATTTGCTTATATACGCTGTGCTCTTGGCTACATTGCCAGGAGCACCGCTTGCGCATGCACAAATTTCGCAAGACAATTTTATTATTATTAACGCTTATTCGGGCCCGGTAATTATTAATTCCGCGTTAGAAGCCCTGTACCAAGACAATCGTTTATTCCTCCCGGCTACCTATTTATCGGACGATGTGGAAGTTCCCATTACTTACAATAAAGCAGAAAATGCTTTAACCGGATGGCTTGAAAACCACAGCAATACCGTACGGGTGGATTTCAACAAGCATACCGGCCGGGTAGGGAAAAACATGTTTGACGTATCGCAAGACGACTACTTGTATTACGACGATGAAATCTACCTTTCGATACAACTGATTGATAAAATTTTAAATACACAAAGCGAATTTGATTTTGCCAACCAAAGTTTAAAAGTTACTTCCGCCGGGAATTTACCGTTTGATTTGGAACTCTCCCGCCGTCAGAAACAAAAACGTTTTGACCAAGTGGCCAAAGAAAAAGAAGCCGCCCGACAGCAACAACTCAACAAAGATGTTTACACACAATCCGATTGGCTGCAAATGCCGTTTATTGATTTATCGGCTCGCTACAGTGTGTCCAAAAACCAAGGGCAACACACCGCCGACAACTTAAGCTACACCGCCAACGCATCTTTTTTGACCGGGGGCTTCGATTCCGAATTTAACGCCTATTCTTCTACGATAGATGACTCTCCCGTCCTTACGTTTAAAACCGCACGGGAAGATGAAACCGGACACATTTTAGGACTATTTAAACATTTGGAAATGGGCGATACGTATTCTTATTCCAACGCGGAAAACTCCTCCAACACCCCCGGCGTTGGGTTTAAAATGTCCACCGAGTCCATCCTCTCGCCCGACGATAAAACTTATACGTTCCGCGACGCATTACCCTTAGGGTGGGAAGTGGAACTCTACCGCAACGAGGAATTACTGGGGTATCAAAATCAAAGCAATAACGGCTATTTTGAATTTGCCGATATTCCGCTTTTGCTGGGTAAAAATAAATTCAAATTAGTGTTCTACGGTCCGCAGGGCCAAACCAAAGAAAAAGAGGAAATCATTTTCTTTAACGGCAATATATTAAACCGCGGCAAAGGCCGTTTGCGCTTAAACTACATTCATAAAAACCGTTATTTAATTCAAACACGTCCGTCCCCCCGCTCCTCGTCCCGCGGACACAATGCTTTTATAGAGGCAGGGTACGGGCTTACCGATTTCTTAACGCTTAACGTTTCCGCCATGGCAGATTCGTTGGAGCTCTACGAAGATTGGCCGCCGCAGGAGATGTACCGCAAAGACAAAGAATACGTGGCGGGCGACTTATCATTGTTTGCGTACGGTATTTTTTCCAGTATCGGCACGGTAGTAGATTTGGAAAAATCCGTCGCTACGTTGAATTTTTACGGGCAAACTTCGCTGTGGGATTGGGACGTTGCATTTGAACACATCCACTACGGGCGCGCAGTCCTGTCGCGCAACTTGTTTAATAACACCACCATGGAAAACGAAACGACTTTGCGCGTGAATAAAGTGCTTTCGCCTTTTCATTTAATCAGCATACCGTTCTCGTATTCGCTGCATCACTTTTCCATTTTAAACCATGCCGGCACACAAACGGAACACACCGTTTCCGTTTCGCAAACGCTACCTTATAATATCTATCTCAACGCACAGTACATGCACTACGATTATTATAACGGTTCGTTCAACCGTCAGCTGATGTTAACGGCTAACCGCATATACGGTCCGTGGACATTGCGCGGCAGCACTACGTACAATTTCACGTACGACCGCATGTACAATGTGGAATTTACCGCCCACCGCTCACTTAGCGATCGCTTGAAATTCGGTGCGCGCTACGCGTACCAATCGCGCAGTTTGTCCGAACACAATTACGAAGGGTTATACTCCGCCAATTTAAGTTATCTGACCAAATACGGCTACCTTTCCTTTGAAGCGGGCACCTCTAACCGTCACAATACTTACGCATTTATCGGCTACAACGTTTCCTTTGTGCCCGATTGGCTCAACCGCAGTATTTACACTACCGGCAGCAAAGTGCAAGGCACGGGAGCGATTTCTTCCTTCGCGTATATGGACACCAACGGCAACGGCCGGTTTGACACGGATGAAGAAACTTTGCCCGCGGCAGATTTTACCGTTAAACCCCACGTAAACGTGTATGATTCGCACAAACACACGAAAGAAGGCAACACGTTGCTCACGCACGTATCGGCCTACCGGGATGTTGACATTGATGTAGACATCAGCAACGTGGATGATACGCTTTCCTTATTAAATACCGCCGGCACACGCACCATCAAATTGCGTCCTGCACAGGTGATGTATCTTTCGTTCCCCATTGTAGGCACCGGGGACTTGGAAGGCACCGTATATAAGGTAGATGCAAAAGGCAAACGGGTTCCCTTCCGCGGGGCTCTGGTCAACCTATATAAAGACGGGCAATTGGTGGGCAATAAAGTGTCCGAATATGACGGCTATTATTCGTTCCCGCAAGTACCGCTGGGCACCTATCAAATCCGTTTGGATGAATCACAAGCAAAAGACCTTGAACTACACCAACAAAAAACAATTACCGTTGCACTTAAAGAAATCGAACAATTTGAAGTGCGCGATATGGTACTGGTTCCAAACGCCCGCAAGCAAGCACGCACAACACGCAACAAAAAATCGTCTGCGCGCAAAACACACACGCGCACCGCTGTCAAACGACAAGCAGGAACAACGCGCGCGGCACAACACGCCAAACAAAGTGCAAAAACAACTTCCGCACAAACCGCGAAGTCCTCACAAACTGCCGCGCCAACTGCGGTGATGACCGCGCAGCAACCCGCGCATCCTTGGTGGGACCAGATGAAACAAAAAGCCCGTACGTACTACCACCGCTACCAAGGATACAAACAACGGTTCCTGCAAAAAATCAAAAACGATTGATCGTTGTAGGCGTTTTATCGTCGTAGAAAAAACAACAACGGCCGCTAAATTTCCAAAATTTCCTCGAGAAATACAAAAAATCGCCCTTGAAAATTTCCCATTTTCTGTTATAATATAAGTGTACTCGTTTTTTTACGACGAGCTATAAGGAGAAAAAATATGAAAAAACTAATCGGATTGTCTATGTTGTTAGTTTTCGCGGGCACGCTGTCCTATGCAGCGAAAACGGATCCAGTAAATGGTACCGCCAAAGCCAAAATTGTAGAGGCTGTGACGTTGACCCATGCGACTGCGGATGCTTTGAACTTTGGTATCATCGTCAAACCGGGGCAAGCCACTACCGTAACCGTTGGTGCAGCGGCTTCTAACCCTTCAGTAAACGATGGTGACGGAGTACAACACGTAGGCGGTGAAACTATCTCTTCCGATAAATTTACCGTTTCCGGTTTAGGTGATGCTCAATATGCAGTCAATTTGCCTACCTCTGCCGCCACACTTAATGGCTCTGTGTCTGGTTCTATGACTGTGGATACGTTCACAACCAACGCTGCGGCCAGTGGTAACACTGCTTCTGAGTTCTACATAGGTGGTACGTTGCATATCGGTGCCGCTCAACCGGTCGGTGAGTACACTGGTAGCTATCCGATAAGCATTACCTACTAATTGTATCGTTCTACAAAAAACACCCCCAAATCGGGGGTGTTTTTTTATGTACAAATAAGGGACCACTTAAAAATTACTTTCCGGTGCGGCCCCGTTTTGTAAACGGTTTGCCTTCACGGCAAAGCGGGCAATTTTCAGCCGTGTACGTTTCCACCGTCAAGTGTACAAGCGCTTCCGTACGCACGCCAAAATCGGCCTTGCCGCCGCTGCGGTCCACCAACAACCCCACGCCGGCTACCTCACCGCCGTGTTCGCGCACCACTTGCATCACTTCACGCACGCTACCGCCCGTGGTGACCACATCTTCCACCACCAACACCCGCATACCGGGCGGAATTTCAAAACCGCGTTTTAACGTCATTTTCCCGTCAACCCGTTCGGCAAAAATAGCGCGCGTGCCCAACGCTTTGCCTACCTCGTGGCTTAGCAAAATTCCTCCCGTTACCGGCCCGATTACCAATTCAATATTGTCTTTCTCAAATCTGCGTGCAATTTCCCGGCAGAGCCGTTCGGTATACGCGGGATGTTGCAATACATTAAATTTTTCCACATACACGGGGCTGTGCAACCCGCTGGTCAGCAAAAAATGACCGTGCAAAACGGCTTTTGTTTCTTCCAATAATTTGAGAACGTCTTTTTCCGTTAATGTTTCCATAGTTACTCCTAAGCATTACAAATTTCTTGTTGAATATTCCGCGCAGCATCCTGCGGATTGGCCGCTTGTGTAATCGGGCGGCCCACCACCAAATAATCGGCCCCGTTTTGAATAGCTGTGGCCGGAGTTGTAATGCGGCTTTGGTCTTGCGTGGCCGCACCGGCCGGGCGTACCCCCGGTGTTACAATCAAAAAGTCGGATCCGCACGCTTGGCGGATTTTTTTGGCTTCCTGCGCGGAAGCTACCACGCCGTCCAACCCCGCTTGCTTCGCTAATTTTGCAAGCGACACTACTTGCTCCGCCACGGATGTGCGATAGTTAAGCGCGGAAAATTCTGTTTCGTCCATACTGGTTAGTATCGTTACGGCAATCAATTTAGGTGCCGCAATTCCCAACGCTTGCGCTTCTTCCCGCATGCTTTGCTTGGCCGCTTGCATCATTTTAAGCCCGCCCACCGCATGCACGTTAATCATATCGACGCCCAACCGCGTGAGCACCCGCACCGCGCGGGAAACCGTGTTGGGAATATCTTGCAATTTCAAATCTAAAAAAACTTTTTTTTGCTTTTGTTTAAGAAACGAAATCATTTCGTTCCCAGCCGCGTAGTATAATTCCATCCCCACTTTGTAATACGTTACTTCTTCCCCGCACGCATCTACACATGCTTTTGCATCTTGCAACGTCGGGAAATCCAACGCAACAATCAATTTATCTTTCATCCTTTTACTCCTTGGGAATACAACATGCTTTTTTTGCCCTGCGGCAACGCCACCCCCACAATATCTTGCAAATTGGAAAGGTGTTTTTCTTCGCAATAGGTTTGTAAATCTTGCGTTAGCGTGTGCACCGTATCGGGCTGGTACAAATTCGCTGTGCCGACGGCCACCGCCTTCGCGCCCGCCATCATAAATTCAAGCGCATCCTCCGCACACGTAATCCCCCCCATGCCGATAATCGGCACCGCCACGTGCTGCGCTACTTGGTACACCATGCGCACCGCCACCGGGCGCACCGCCGGACCGCTTAGGCCGCCCACGATATTACCCAACACGGGTTTGTGCGTGCGGATATCAATTTTCATTCCTAACAAAGTATTGATAAGCGAGAGCGCATCACTGCCCGCTTTTTCGGCGGCTTTGGCCAAACAAACGATATCGGTTACGTTAGGGGAAAGTTTGGTAATTACCGGTTTATGTGTATTCTTTTTGACCGCACGGACTACTTCGGTAATTACCGCCGGATCTGTGCCAAGCGCCAGTCCGCCTTGTTTGACATTGGGGCAAGAAATGTTGATTTCCACCGCGCAAATACCGTCTGTATCCAACGCGCGGGCCACCTCGCCGTATTCCTGCACGCTGTGGCCGTATATATTGGCAATCACGGGCACTTTATAAGTACGCAACTGCGGTAAAATATGTTCCAAAAAATAATCGCATCCCGGATTTTCTAACCCAATAGCGTTTAATACGCCCGACGGTGTTTGCGTTACGCGTTGGCCGCGGTTTCCTTCCCAAGGGCGAAGCGACAACCCTTTTATACACACGGCGCCCAATTCTTCCAACGGCACCAACTCCGCAAATTCCCGCCCGAATCCAAATGTGCCGGACGCCGCAATCACCGGCGTTTTAAGCGGTATGCCGGCCAAATTCACGTTAAGTAAATTCACCATTCTACCTCCTGCGCCCAAAAGACAGGGCCGTCCGTACATACTTTTAACCGTTTTTCGCGCCCTTTACACGTGCACGATAAACACGCCCCTAATCCGCACGCCATATACCGCTCAAGCGACACTTGGCATGGAATTTTTTGCGCCGCACACGCTCCGGCCACCGCTTGCATCATGGGAGAAGGCCCGCAAGTATACACGCGGTCATACCCTTGCGTAAGGAGCGAAGGCAACGCGGCCATCACGGTTCCGCGCGTACCGCAGGAGCCGTCGTCGGTTGTTACGAATATTTTTGCTACAAACGGGCGATATAAGTTTTGCCAAAAAAGTTCGCTTTTCGTACGCCCGCCCATCAACACGTCTGCTTTTTGCGGCCCTAACAAAGAGGCCAAAAATAATAGCGGTGCAAGCCCCGTTCCGCCCCCCACCAACAACGCACGGTGACACGTTACATCAAACCCGTGCCCCAGCGGGCCCAGTACGCTAAGCGTATCGTTTGAAGATAAGGTAGTGAGCGTGCGGGTGAACGCGCCGATTTCGCGGTAAATAATATCTACTGTACCGTTTTTAAGGTCTGTTGCCGCCACCCCAAACGGATGACGCAACAGCGAATTTCCCGACGATATTTGTTTGATGTGCACAAATTGCCCCGGTTGTACTTCCCGCGCAATTTGCCGGGCCCCCAACCGCAACAAATGCGTATGTGCATCCAGCGGTTGCTGTAAAAGTATAGGGGATTCTTCCAGTATTTTTGTCATTAAACTTCGCGCTCCCATTCCAAATCCTGCAATGCCAATACGCGCGGTACGCGTCGGCGCATGGCGCGCAATACTTTTTGTAAACCGCGGGCCGTATCAATGGAAGTCAAACACGCAATCGAACGTTCCACACTGGCGCGGCGGATTTTAAATCCGTCTTTGGCCGCGCTGGACGTATGATTGGGCGTATTGATAACCAACGCAATATGGCCTGCCTTAATATCTTGAATTAAGTTGTTTTCCCCTTCGTTTACTTTAAGCGCGGTTTGCACGGGAATACCTTGTTCTTGCAAATATTCCGCCGTACCGCTGGTGGCCAAAATGGAATAACCCAAATCAATAAATCCCCTTGCAATTTGGGCGGCTTCCGGTTTGTCATCGTCATTGACGGTCATTAACACCGTTCCCGTTTGCGCAATGTGTATACCGGCTGCCAAAAATGCTTTGTAAAGTGCGCGGTTATATTGGTAATCGCACGCCATGACCTCGCCGGTGGATTTCATCTCCGGGCCCAGCACCGTATCTACGTTGGTCATTTTGTTAAAACTAAACACAGGCGCTTTGGCCGCGTAAAAATTGGGAAACAGTTGCAATCCCGGTTTATACCCTTGTTGCTTGAGCGAAAACCCAAGCGCACATTTTACAGCTACTTCCACCATCGGCACGCCCGTTACTTTGCTCAAAAACGGCACCGTGCGCGAAGAACGCGGGTTGACCTCAATCACATATACTTTGTTATCCCGCACAATGTATTGCACGTTCATCATGCCTTTGAGGTGTAACCCCAGCGCCAATTTGGTAGTGTAGTCAATAATTTGCTGAATGACGTGTTCGGTCATATCGCGCGGCGGATAAACGGCAATCGAATCGCCGGAGTGAATACCGGTTTTTTCAATATGTTGCATAATGCCCGGCAGAAATACTTCTTTTCCGTCGGAAATAGCATCCACTTCCACCTCATCCCCCATGACATAATGGTCCACCAGCACGGGATGTTCGGCATTCACCTTCACAGCGTAGGTCATATAACGGGCCAGTTCGTCCTCTTTGCAGACAATTTCCATCGCCCGTCCTCCCAGCACATACGAAGGGCGCACCATAACCGGGTATCCGATTTCGCGCGCGGCTTCAAACGCTTCTTTCGTTGTAAAACACGTGCGTCCTTGCGGCCGCGGAATTTGGTACGAAGTCAGGAGTTCATCAAAACGGCGCCGGTCTTCGGCTTGGTCGATACTATCCACATCGGAACCCAAAATTTTCACACCGGCTTTGCTTAGCGGAGCCGCCAAATTGATAGCGGTTTGTCCGCCAAATTGCACGAGTACTCCGTCGGGGTTTTCTTTTTCCCACACACTGAGTACATCTTCCGTTGTCAGCGGTTCAAAATACAAGCGGTCGGAAATATCAAAATCGGTAGAGACGGTTTCGGGGTTGTTGTTAATGATGAGCGTTTCATACCCCACGCCCTTCAACGCGTGCACACTGTGCACCGAGCAATAATCAAACTCTACCCCTTGCCCGATACGTATCGGCCCCGATCCTAACACCACTACTTTGCGTTTGCCGGAAACGGGCACTTCATCCGGCGCGCTGTAGGTGGAATAATAATATCCCGTATCTTGTTTGTGCGCGGTCGGATAGGTATTCACCATCCGGTACGCGGGAAGAATTTGATACGTGTGGCGCAACGCACGGATTTCTTCTTCGCTCCGTCCGGTCAAGGTTCCGATTGTCTTATCGGCAAATTGAAATTGCTTGGCTTTCTTCAATAATTCCGGCGTGAGCGGCCCGGCGGAGAGTTCTTTTTCCACCGCCACAATGTTGCGGATTTTATCAATAAACCACGGATCAATTTGCGTAGAATCGTAAATTTCTTGGGTGGTAAAACCGCGGCGCAGGCCTTCGGCAATGGCAAAAAGGCGTTCACTGTCGGGCGTGGCAATGGCGGCGCGGACTTCGTCATCCGTTTTGGATTTGAGTTCGGGTTGTTCCAAGTGAAGCCGCCCGATTTCTAACGAGCGTACTGCTTTGAGCAACGCACTTTCAAACGAATATTCCAGCGACATTACTTCCCCGGTTGCTTTCATTTGCGGCCCTAACGTACGGTCGGCCGTGCGGAATTTATCAAACGGCCAACGCGGAAATTTTACCACGATGTAATCTACTTGCGGTTCAAACAACGCATGGGCTCCCGGAGACATCGGTGTAGCAATTTCGTCCAACCGGTACCCCAGTGCAATTTTGGAAGTTACTTTGGCAATCGGATACGCGGTAGCTTTGGAGGCCAAGGCCGACGAACGGCTCACACGCGGATTGACCTCAATTACGTAATAATCGGTAGAGTTGGGTTTAAGCGCCAATTGTACGTTGCACCCGCCCACTACACCTAACGCACGCACAATGTCCACGGCCGCTTTGCGCAGCAGTTGCATTTCTTTATCGTTTAACGTCAGCGCCGGCGCCACTACAATTGAATCCCCGGTGTGAATCCCGACGGGGTCTACGTTCTCCATCGAGCATACAATTAAGCAGTTATCCGCCGCATCGCGGATGACTTCAAATTCAATTTCTTTCCACCCGGCAATCGAGCGTTCCACCAAACATTGTCCGATCGGACTACAATCCAACCCTTTGGCAATCATGTCGGACAGCTCCGCGGCGTCTCGTGCGATGCCGCCGCCCGTACCGCCCAACGTATAAGCCGGCCGTATGATAAGCGGATAGCCGATTTGTTTTGCAAAATCCAGGGCCTCGTCCGCATGGGTAACAATCACACTTTCGGGAACGGGCTGTGAAATTTTTTCCATGGTTTGCTTAAAACATTCGCGGTCTTCCCCGCGGCGAATGGCGCTTAGCGGCGTACCCAATACGCGCACCCCGTAGTAAGACAACACCCCTTTTTCTTCCAACGCCATGGCCATATTCAAACCGATTTGTCCGCCCAACGTTGCCAACAGGGAATCGGGGCGTTCTTTTTGAATCACGCGCTCCAAAAAATCGACCGTAATCGGTTCCACATACACACGGTCCGCAATTTGCGTATCGGTCATAATGGTGGCCGGGTTGGAATTAACAAGCACCACCTCTACGCCTTCTTCTTTTAACGCGCGGCAGGCCTGTGTGCCGGCATAGTCAAATTCGGCAGCTTGGCCGATTACAATCGGTCCGGAACCGATCACCAATACTTTGCGTACATTGCTGATTTTTGGCATATTATAACGCCTCCGTTTGTGAGGCAAATTGAACGAATTGATTGAATCTTAGTTGCATTGAATTTCTCCGTTTTCCATCACAAATTTTCCGGCCAACAGTGTAGCCACTACTTGGCCTTTGCATTTTTTTCCTTCAAAAGGGGTGAATTTTCCGCGCGTGTAAAAACGGTTGCTGTCCACCGTCCATTCGCGCGCGAGGTCCACAATAGCAATATCGGCCACCGCACCCGGCCGCAACGTGCCGCCCGGCAACCCGAATAACCGTGCCGGCTCACAACTCATCTTATTAATTAAGGTAGATAAATCCATTTGGCCGGTGTGATACAAATCGGTCAGCAACACACCCAAGGAGGTTTCGAGTCCCGGGAATCCGTTGGGCGCATAGCGAAACTCCACATCTTTCTCTTCGGATGCGTGTGGGGAATGATCGGTCACAATGATATCAATGGTACCGTCCAATACGCCTTGGCGCAACGCACGCACGTGCTCCATACTGCGTAGCGGCGGGCTGATTTTAGCGGCCGTATTAAAACCGCTGCACGCTTCGTCAGTGAGCGTAAGATGATGCACGGCCGCTTCGGCCGTCACATGAACACCTTGCTTTTTAAAATGTCGAATAAGGTCCACCGCGCCTTGCGTGGAAACATGGGCAATGTGGACGTGCGCGCCCGTGTATTGGGCCACCAAACAATCGCGCGCCACCGCCATATCTTCCGCCACCGAAGGTACCCCCGGAATCCCCAAGCGGGTAGATACAATGCCTTCGTGCATAAAACCTTGTGTGTTGAGTTCTTCGTCTATCGCGTGTGAAATAAGCGGTTTATTTAAGGCCTTGGCGTACTGTGCGGCCAACAAGAACACGCGTGCGGAAGATACGTGATGTCCGTCGTCCGAAAACGCCACGGCGCCGCGCGCGGCCATATCGCCCATTTCGGACAATTCTTTTCCTTCGCTGTTTTTCGTAATGGCGCCGATTACTTCCACATGTGCAAAACCGTGCTGCTCAGCGCGGGCTTTCACGCCGGATACTAAAATAGAGGAATCAATTACCGGTTTTGTGTTGGGCATGCATGCCACGGTGGTAACACCGCCGTGTGCGGCAGCTTGTGTGCCGCTTACGATATCTTCTTTGGCTTCGTAACCGGGCTCGCGCAAATGGGTGTGCATATCTACCAACCCGGGAATGACCGCAAGTCCTTTTGCGTCAAACACGCGCTCACACTTTACATTAATATGCGGGGCGATTTCTTTAACATGTCCGTTTTCCACCAGCACATCGGCCGTTGTATCAAGAGATTGGGAAGGGTCTACCACGTGCCCGTTTTTAATCAAAATTTTCATTGTTCGTTTCTCCCTGAAGTGTCAGTGCCAACAGCGCCATGCGCACGGCCACGCCGTTTTCCACCTGTTGTAAAATGGCGGCTTGCTTGCCGTAAGAGGTTTGCCACGCAATTTCCAACCCGCGGTTGAGCGGGCCGGGATGTAAAATCACCGCATCGGGGCGGGCAAGTTTCATTCGTTCTTCGTTAATGCCAAACAACCGTGCGTACTCCCGTGCGGAAGGGAACATCCCTTTTTGTTGGCGTTCCAGTTGAATGCGCAGCACATTGATAACCGAGGCCTCTTTCAAAGCATCTTCCAAACGCGCGTGGACCGTTACGCCCAATTGTTCTGCGTGGCGGGGCAGCAACGTGGCCGGGCCGCATACGTGAATATCTGCGCCGTATTTCGACCACAGCGCAATGTTGGAACGCGCCACGCGGCTGTGCAAAATGTCGCCCACGATTACCATTTTGCGCCCTTTGAGTTCGATTCCTTTTTCGCGCAAGGTAAATAAATCCAATAGTGCCTGTGTGGGGTGTGCATGTGCACCGTCCCCGGCGTTAATGACAACGGGTGCCAATTGCGCGGCGGCCCACCGGGCGCTTCCTTCCACCGGGTGGCGCAACACCAGTGCATCACAATGCATGGCTTGCAGGGTTAGCAACGTATCGCGAAAACTTTCCCCCTTTAAAACACTAGAGGCAGATGTTGTGAAATTAATAACATCTGCCCCTAGGTATTTGCCGGCTAATTCGAAAGAAGTTCTTGTTCGGGTACTCGGCTCACAAAATAAATTAATGATAGCTTTCCCCTTGAGATATGTGCTCTTTTTTGCTTTTTGTCTAAGCCGTCTTTTCATGGTATCGGCTGTTTGGAAAATAAGGGTGATTTCTTCCCGTGTCAGCGTGGAGATATCCAGAATATCCTTCCCGTGTAGCAAGTTCATACGGCCTCAATGCTCCTCAACTTAGGCGCTCAAAAAATTTGCCTAAACTAATTTATGCTACCAATCTGAGAAAAAGATGTCAAGTTTTTTAAATCCGCTCTCCGTGCGCCCGCCTGTAGAGTCCAAAATCTAAAATAGGTCCAAAGGCCCAGGTGCATATAGGCCCAAGGCCCATGCTTTTTATAGGCCGAAATTCAACGTATTTCTGGGCCAAAGGGCCCTTTTTTTTTCAGGGTTCTTTTCCTATTCTATTAAGGAAGGAAAAAGTAGGAACACAAAAACAAGGAGAAACTTATGAAACGCAACACAAGCAAGGTATTGGCTCTCTGTATCCTCTCGGCACTTTGCACATTG
>JAEEGL016629192.1_pt1 | contig 27893 bp, 27 predicted proteins | sample 9134231 | NCBI WGS metagenome assembly JAEEGL01 (sample SAMN16246548, study PRJNA631951) | gut metagenome | biome: gut microbiome; feature: rumen; material: fiber-attached | host: Bos | place: Iran: Karaj | collected 2018-10
GAGGACATAGTTCAGCCCGTCATAGTAGCCCTTTTCACGAAGTCCGGAATGGGAAACGCTGCGGCTGAGCTCATCGCTGACCCGCGCCTCGATGACGTAGAGGTCATGGGAATTCTGATAGGCATCGGCATAGTACTTTTCCAGGGCGTCCTTGTGGCCTTCCACATAGACGTTGATGCTCTGACCGTTGTAGTCGACGTGCTCAATGATGCCGCGGAAGGCTTCGAATCTCGTCTGATACTGTCCGATATTATCGGGAATGCGGGGTCTTGTGATCCTCTGCGGTTCAATATTGCTGTCGTAGATTCTCGGAGCTTCCTCTTCTTTTCTGACGTCTTCGTTCTTGACAGAATCCAGAGAGGAGAAGATATCGTCGATGTCCATCTTCTTCTGCTTCTCGACCTGTTCAACGAGCTTGAACATATCAATATCTTTTCTGGTCATTTCTTGACCTCCTTGAACGGCGTCTCTACCAGGCCGTCCTGTTTCAGCAGCGATTGCAGCGTATTGATGTCTGCGTTGAGGTTCATATAGTCGCTCTCGTGCAGAGAGTTGTAGATCGTCTTCAGTGCTTCATTGATAAGCTTGATCGTCTTGACCAGCTGCGTTTCACACTTCTTGAATTCGTTGTCCTTGATGGCGGAATCCGAGAGGCGCTTGTAGTTTTCCAGAATACCCGTCAGGATCGGCAGATAGTACTCATAAAGCTTGTTGAGCTTGGGATCGACCGTGCCGTCTTCCCTGTCGACGATATCGATCTGCTTGAGCAGCTCACAGGTCTGATACAGACCGTTTGTGACTTCCTCATTGGACAGACCGCTGTTGAGGGCGTTGATCTGATCGATGAATTTCTCTGCATCGGAGAAGCTTTCCTTCTTCTTCGGTTCAGGTTTCTTCTCCTCTTCCTTCTTGACCTTTCCGCCCTTCTTTGCCAGTTCGGCCAGAGCCGAAATGACCTTGTCGTAAGCATCCGGATAGTAGGACTTGAATTCCTTCAGCTGGCAGATCTTTTCGTCATGATAGGAGATGTAGAGGTTGTCGACCGTCGTATAGGTGCCGCTCTGCGTCGAGATCGATACATTATCAAAAAGGATCAGAGAGACATTGTTCCTGAAATACTCCGAGAGAACTTTGTCGATCTGTGAATACTTGGAATTCTTCACGTAGCTGTCCGTCTTTCTGGCATGAACATTGGACTGCTGTCTTCTGTTTCGGGAATTGCGGTCCTCTTCACCAAACAGCATGCGAACAAACTTGAACAGTGTGTAAAATACAAATGCGGTAATTATCGTGGGAAGCACCAGACCGAATATCATCATGCCGCCGCTTTCAAAAAAAGCGTCAAGCAGGGACATGATGATAATGAATCCGAAAATCCCGATTCCGCCTCTTCTTCTTCTTCGTCTCATAACATTATAATTATATCATCATGTGTTTGGTAAACGAGTGCTAAATTATACACAAAATATACATTGCTTTTCAGTTTTTTTATATAATAAATGTAAAGGAGGTATTCTGATATGACAAAATTTGAGGATACTGTAAAAGAAATGGAATCTCAGGTTGAAGAACTTGAAAACGATCTCGCCGAAAAGGTAGAGAAACTTGATGAAGCCGGAAAAGAAAAGGCAAAAGCACTCGTTGAAAAGACTGAAGAAGCTATCAAGTCTTCTATAGAAAAAGTCAGAAGCATAATCAATGATGTTCAGGAAGATGAAAAGCTGGACGAATTCCTTGACAAGGTAAAAGCTAAATCAATGGAAGCCGTCGACTTCACAAAGGAAAAAGTTTCAGAACTCACAAAGAAAGCCGATAAAGAAAACAAGCTCGACAAGCTTGGCGAAGATATTCTGGCCGAATTTGACAAACTGAAAGAATCCGATGCTTTCAAGAAGACTGCCGATTTCCTGAATGACATCTCCGCCAAAGTCAACGACTATTTCAACAAGCCGGAAGTCAAGGACGTCATCAACAAGGCGAAAACAACTACGATCAACATCGCTGAAAAGGGTGTTGAAGGTCTCAAGAAAGCTCTGGAACCCAAAGAAGAAGTTCCGGCAGCTCCTGAAGCACCGGTAGAAGAACCCGTAGAAGTTCCTGTTGAAGAAGAACCGAAAGAATAATTAAAGATTCCATCAACTTTACAAAGCCCGATCCGTCTGGACCGGGCTTTTCTTTTTTTACAGTTTCAATAACCTTTGATATATCTCATCGGGATCGACCTCGATGCCGTCGATATATCTCTTATGGATGTTTCGGTCATCACCGATGTAGCAGAACCTTTCGAGCGCATCCGCCAGGGATGTTTCATATTCCTCATCCAGCATGTTGTCTATGACGAGAGCGTTGAAACGATATCCCTTCTCGATTTTACCGACATGGTCAAAAGCTGAACCGCCCTCGACTGTCGCCATATAGAAGGCGTTCGTCAGTCTGATCCGCTTATAATCTTCCTCGTAGAATTCCTTCATCTTGGAGATCTGCGCAGCCCTGGCAACCTGACGGTAGATCCCGAGGTAGTGCCCGCCGCCGACATCGGAACCGATGGCGATCCTGATCCCGGATTCATGAAGCGCCGATACCGGCATGATACCGGCAATGATATTTGAAGTGGCATCCGGGCAGTGGACGCAGATGCCGTCATATTTCTTCAGAATTCTCTCTTCTGTTTCCGTCGGGAAGATGACGTGCGCGAAGATCTTCGGACCGCTTCCCTCCAGCAGACCGCACTTTTCGTAAATCTCGCCGTCCGATTCGCAGTCGGGATACAGCTCCTTAGCCCAGGCTGCTTCTGCCTTCGACTCCACAAGATGAGTCTGCACGCCCAGATCGTATTTCCTCGCCAGATCGCCCAGCGAGTGCAGCAGTTTCCTGGAACAGGTCGGCGCAAAGCGCGGCGTCAGAATCGGTTTTACCTTTTCATCGTCACAGTGATTCAGAATGAATTCTTCTGTCTTTCTCAAAGACTCTTTTGTCTCATCGACATAGTATGCGGGAGAATTCATGTCCATGTTTACCAGCCCCGTGTAGGCATAGAGACCCGCTTCTTTCAGCATTCCATAAAGGATATCGCAGGCATCATAATGAATGGTCGTAAACAGGGACAGCTGGAAACTGCCGTGTCTGATAAAATCCCTGACCAGTCTGGCATATACGCTTCTGGCGTATTCGTGATCTCTGAAGTTGGCTTCCTGCGGGAAGGTGTGATTATTGAGCCATTCGAAAAGCAGGCAGTCCATGCCGATGCCCCGCTGCGTGTATTGAGGGGCATGCATGTGCAGATCCGTGAAGGCCGGAATGATCAGCCTCTTTCCGTGATCAATGAGTTTTTCATCTTTATATTTTTCATCAAGCACTTCAGTCACTTCTTCGATAAAACCATCCCGAACGACAACATAAGCCTACTTAAGAACGCACAGTTCATCGTAAGATCTGGAATAAATGATATTCCCCTTGTGAATGCTGACCATCGGATATCCTCCCAATTTATAGGATTATTATATTAAAAAACATCATCGTCTGATGATGTTTCTTCACTATTTCTTTTCAATGCACAACATTGTCACATCGTCGAAACATTCAGCGTCTCCGACATATTCCTTCATTCTGACATTGACGCCGTTGAGGATCTGCTCGGGCGATCCGTCTTTGAATTCGTTGAGCGCCTTCAGCGTTCCTTCAAAGCCGAACATCTTATTGTTCAAGTCGCAGGCTTCCGGCAATCCGTCAGTATACAGGAAGAGCTTGTCCCCTGTTTCCATGACAAATTCGTAGTTCTCATAAGCCGAGGTATTCAGTCCGCCGATCACGAGTCCGTGGCTGTCTTTGATCAGCTCGAAATCATGGCCTTTCTTCATGAGGATCGGATACTCGTGTCCCGCATTGCACGCGATGACCTTGCCGCTGTTGACATCGAGAACGCCGAGCCAGATCGTCACGAACATCTGTTCGTGGTTCTGGGAACAGATGATCTTGTTGATCCTGCTGAGCACTTTGGCGGGATCACGCAGATTCATCAGCTGAACCTTGATCAGGATCTTGGAACCCATCATGTACAGCGCAGCCGGAATGCCTTTGCCGGAAACATCGGCCACGACCAGCGCCAGGTGATCCTTATCAATAAAAAAGAAATCGAAGAAATCGCCGCCGACTTCCTTTGCCGCATGCATGGAAGCATAGATGTCGAATTCCTCGCGATCCGGATAAGCCGGGAATGTGTTGGGCAGGAAACTCAGCTGTATCTTGCTGGCAAGATCCAGTTCGGTCTTCATGGCCTGTGTCTTCTTGTCTTTCTCGTGCTGATTGATGACCATATTGCGGCCGGTCCGCGCAATGTTGCGGGAGATGATGGCCGCAATGAAAAACATCATCCATTTCGGCAGATATGCATAAAGCAGCGTGTTCTTTCTCAGCATCTCCAGAGAAGGATTCGCATTCTTAACGGCCGTGCCCAGAAAACCACCGGTCGAGGTGAACGTGACGCCTTCGGGCATCGTCACGATATTAAGATCGATCATGCCCTTCTCTGCACCGAGATAGGCCGAGATCAGAAAGGCAACCGTCGAAAGAACGATTGTGAAATCCGTCAGCCTCTTGGAATAGTATCTCGATGAGAAGACGGCCGGAAGCACCATCATGATTGCCGCCTTGTGTGTCAGCATCGTGTCGAGTCCCGCATAGACCAGTACCATACAGGAAACGATCAGATACTTCAGCCACCAGGTCTTCCGTTCGGCTTTCCGGGAAATGAACACCAGAATGACGATCGCAATGACGCCATAGATCGTCGGCGGCAGGATCGTTTTAAGGCTCAGAGGAAATACGCCGCTGACCGTCAGTATGAAAACGAGAATAAGAAAAGCACCGCTGGTCAGCAGCACCGTCTCTCCCAGCCTGTTGGCGGCGATCTCATTGTCGTAGAACAGATCGTAAGCGGAAACTTCGCTCTTTATTCCTTTTTTGATGCCTTTGAATTTTGTCGACATGGCTTTGTTCAATTACATTATATTATTATTAGTTTCCAAAATACGATCTGACGCTTCTTTTATATGTTTCATCAGGTATAATCATATTCAGAAACGATCCTTACAATCATCATGAAAAAACTCCTGTTTTTACTGTTTCTGTGCTTTGCGATTCCGGCCGTCCTTCTTCGGAACCCTTTTGCGGTTAAGAAGAAAGAAGAAGTTTCCGTACAAAGCGAAACGGCAAAGCAGGCGGAAAGCAAAAAAGAAGAAACACCTGTTTCTGAAGAAGAGAAAAAGGAAGAGCCCGCGAAAGAGGATGAAGGAGACGGCAGACAGATCTACAGGATGCTGGATTTCGACCGAAGGCTGATCCTCAACGTCGGTGAACAGGACGACTCGGTCTGTTCCATCTTCTGCCTCGCCTATGCCAAAGGAATCCTCGATGAGGACTACAAAGCCGATCCCTACGACTACTGGGATGAGGGTGCGGTCTGGCACTGGGCGCACTACGGAGACATCGCAGGAGCCGATCCCCTCAATAAAGTGCTTCAAAGCGCATACGACAAGATCGAGGAGGGTATGCCGGTACTCTTCTATGTAGACGGCACCTACGCCTACACCGTCAGCAAGACTCCGCAGCCCCGCACATCGCAGGAACACTTCGTGCTGATCATCGGATACAGGAAAGATGCGGACTATGATGACCTGAAACCTTCGGATTTCTATGCGGCCGACCCCTCTGCCGGCTATAAAGGCAGCGAAGATGCCTACATGCCCTGGTGTTTACTGACTGACGAGAGCCCGCTCATGATATCCGGGGAGTACGCCCTGTATGCGCCAATCGATTCCGATAAACATGTAAAAACCTGCGATGCCTATGCAGACACGTCAAGATGGGATTCGGATATTTCCGAACCGATCCATCCCGATTATGTCAAAAGCGGCAGCTGAACAGAAATCATAAAAAAACCGATCACTGAAATGTGACCGGCTTTTTTATTTTTTGGTTCTACAGTTCCTGCAGCTTGCCGTCCTTTAAGAGAACCCGCTGGTCGGACATGGCTGAAACGGTATCGGAGTGGGTGACGACGATGATCGTCTTGCCGAAATCGTGGGAGAGCTCCTTGAAGATGGAGATGATCTCCTTTTCGGTTGCCGTATCCAGGTTGCCGGTCGGCTCGTCGGCAAAGATCAGGTCGACGTTGCTGGCGAGGGATCTGGCGATGGCGACACGCTGCTGTTCACCGCCGGAGAGCTGGTTGACCATGCGGTCCGCCTTGGTCCGCACGATGCCGAATCGCTCAAGCAGATTGTAGGCCACGTTTCTTTTGTCCTTGGGGAGCGGATTGTCCGTCTCCGACATGGCCAGCAGGACATTCTCTACAGCAGTCAGATAGGAGATCAGGTTGTACTGCTGGAAGACAATCGAGATCGCATTCCTTCTGTACTTGTGAAGTCCGATCTCCTTGATGTTTCTGCCCTTGAACCAGAATTCGCCGCTGTTAGGCGTGTCGAGACCGGCGATGATCGATAAGAGCGTCGTCTTGCCTGATCCGGAAGGACCCAGGATCGTATAGAACTTCCCCTCTTCAAAGCTGAAGGAGAGGTCTTTCAGGATCTGTCTCTCGTATCCGCCGTCGATGTATGAATAATTGATGTTTTCAAGTTTCAGTATTTCAGACATAAGCACCTCCTAGTTCTGATTCATCAGGATCTTCTTCGGATTGTACCGCATGATCATGAACGAAGGAATGATGACGGAAATAAGCACGATGCCAAGTCCCAGAACATAGATCTCGGCAATGATGAGCGGAGAGATCTTCACTTCGTACTCGGAAATCAGATCTTCGATCGTGATGTCGGTCGTATAATCCGTATCCCAGAGGCTCGTGTATTCATAATAACCGAGCTCGTCTTCGTTTCCGTTGACATCGCTGGAGGCGATCTGGGCTTCCAGAACGACGTTGCCGATCCTCTTCGCAATTAAAGAGCCGGAGACAACGGAGAGCGAGAAACCGATGATTGCGACGATCGCCAGTTCAACGAAGAACTGGGCGATGACCTTCAGTTTGGATGCACCGACTGATAATAATACACCGATCTCGTATTCCCTGGTCTTGAGCGTCAGAGCCGTTACCAGGGTGATGATGACGATCGCATTGATGACGACCAGCCAGACGATGAAATCCGCATACATGCTCAAAGTATCCAGAGGCTTGGCCAGTCTGTTGAATTCATCGTTGTTCGCATCCAGTGAGGTGAACTGTGAGAGGGTGTTCTGATAATCCTCGACAAACTGGTCGACATTGAGCGGATCATCGAGTAAGAGCGTCACATCGTTGATGTACATGTTCTTTTCCATGTTTTCAACGCTCGGACGGTTATCCGGGTTCTGATAGTATTCCTCATCCGGATACACCTGTGCAAAATAATCATACTCTTTCTGCTGCATCGCCAGCGAAGCCAGATAGACCGATGTCGAAGGCATCAGGATCATGTTGTCCGGGTTTTCGTAGGGTGAAGCGTAATCGTAGTTTGGCGCATCAGGCGTGAGCGGAGAGTTATGGGAATAGATTCCGATTACTTCCAGTACGACATCCAGGTCTTCTTCGGAGATTCCGGCATTGGCATAGTAGTTGGACATCCAGTTCGATGCGAGAGTGATCGAGTCCCCTACTGATATGCCGTTGACCTGAGCCAGCGCTTCGGAGATCAGACAGACCAGAGATCCGTCTTTGATCTCTTCTTCGTTGTAGAAGCGGCCTCTCACGACCTTGTAATCGCCTTCTTCAAACTCGATCATGCCCGGGTACATGTTGGATTTGATAAAGAAAGTCGGCTCCTTATAGGTCTCGCACTGCATGACGCCGTCTGCATCCATGTAGCAGGAAGTGCCCTGATTCTCCTCCATGTTCTGTTCACGGGAGTTGTTCAAATGAACGAAGTCCAGTGAATTTGCAGAATCGATGTACCACATGTTGGATGAAATGGAGTTGGCGATCTTCACGCGGGGATCCGAGAGGAAAGTCGTCACATCTTCGACTTTGATGCGCGGATAGTTATTGTAGAATTCCTGCAGTTCGTCTTCATCCGTGATCGTATCGGCATAGCGCCAGATCTTGTCATAGTCGAGCTCGTAAGTAACGACGGCCCGCATCTTCTGACGGGTCAAAGTCTTTGCGCTTTCCGAAGCGCTGGAGACGCCAAGGCCAATGATGACCAGATTTCCGATCAAAAAGAAAGTAAGTACCAGCAGGATCGACTTCGAGAGCCTCCTGGTCACGTTCTTGAATGCTCTATTGATAAAATTCATATTTGCTCCTGTTATCAGTTTTTGTTGCTGTCATCACTGATTGTGATATATACGATGATATCCTCAGGCAGATAGGTTCCGGCCTTGATCGTCTTGCCGTCCCATCGTTCGACGGAGATCATTTCGCCGTTCTGTTTGCCGGCCATGTAGGAATAGGATACCTCATAGGTGATTCCTGCCCAGTCGCAGAGCGCTCTCGCCTCTTCTTCGGTCAGGCTGCAGTTCTGCAGATCGGCCCAGGTGAGCGGCGTGATGCCGTCTTTCCTGAACAGATCCTTCGGATCTTCCAGAAGGATGTTTCTTCCTCTGGAGATGTAGACGTTGAGTGTTCCGCCGACATAGACGGCGTTGTCATAGCGTACGATCTTGTTGACCGGGATGTCATCGGAGAATTCCTTGATCCTCTTGACTTCAATATCGGCTCCCAGATCGTTCTGTTCGTCCTTCCAGTCATGCAGGCCGTTGCGGTCGTGGTATTCTGTGCCGACAAAGCTCGCCGGGACATCGACGATGTTGCCCAGAGACATTGTCAGCTCGATCAGTTCCGCCGGATCGATCAGAGAACCGGCAGCCAGGGACTGGCTGAGGACGACATCCTTGGTTTCAGAAGAGTAGATCGCCTTTTCCATATCGATGTAGGCTGTCGGATTCTTTCTGACCCAGGCGTCGACCTGTTTCTTGGTCCAGCCGATCATATTCGGCATATAGATGGCCTGCCCCTTGGAAACGACGACCGTCAGCGTATCGCCTTCCTTGATCGTCTTGCCGGCAGCGATGGATTGCGAAATGACGTAATCCTGTTCGATCTTGTCCGAATACTGTTCAATCTTGTTGAGATTGATCTTCTTCTGCTTTGCCCAGGCTTCAACTGTGGCATATGGCTTCTTCTCGAAATCTTCGACCGAAACCTTGCCTGCCGGTGCCGGTCCCTTGGAGACGTTGATCTTCAGGGTACAGCCGCGGGTGAAGGAATCGGCATCACAGCCCGTGAAGGCATAATCGATGACGCCGTTTTCGACCACTTCGTCGCTGTAGGCTGTGACTGTTTTGGTTTTGAGAAGCTTGTTCTGGGAGATCCACTCCTGGATCTCGTCTTTTGTCATGGATTCCAGATCGGGAACTCTGATCTTCTCATCGGGGTCCGGTCCCAGTGAAAGCATGAAGTTGAGTTTCACGTTGTTTCTGACTTTCTTTCCCGGAGCGACATTCTGTTTCAGAATGGTTCCCTCATCGGAATCGTAGTCGTACATGTCGTCGAAGATGACGCCGCTTGCTTCGATGCCCTGCTGTTTGACCCAGGCTGCGACATCGCTGCGCGTCTTGCCCACAAAGTCAGGCATCACGATCTTCGGCGCAAAGAAGAGAAAGTAGGAAGCGATGCCCAAAAGCAGAAGGACGATCGCTGCAATGACCAGCGCTTTGACATTGAGCGGCTTCTTCTCCTTTGTAACCGGTACTCTTTCCTCTTCTTCAAAGCTGGCTGGCTTGCCGGCGTTGGAAAACTGATCGAGGAAATTCTTATCATCAGGCATAACTGCACCTCCTTTAATAATCTTCAATCTCTATCATTATAAGCCTATATGAGGAGAATTCTCTTTAATAATCTTCTAAGAATTTCTTAAGCATAGGTCACATGTACTTTTATTCCTTGTAATACTGCTGTGTCAGAATGAGCGATCCGTCGCTTCGCATGCGATATTCGCTGTCTTCTGTCATGAAGTATACTTCGACCGCGCTGTCTTTTGCCAGCTGTCTGATCGTTTCGATATCCAGGGGACCGTACAGCTGATACTGGTAGTAGAGATCCCGTTTCCTGTCGCTGATCGATATGTTGGTGATGAATTCTTCGCGGTTCTCTCTTTGATCGTAATAATCTTCGATCGCCCTTCTTCGCAGTCCGTCAACGATGTCCGATGTTTCGGGATCCATCGGTCCTTTGAAAAGTTCGTTTACGCCGCGATCCTCGTTGATCAGCACTCTGACATCGACATAGGCCGCTTCTTTGCCGGTCTGTTCAAAGATATACCTGCCATAGTCCGGATAGTATTCATCAGCCCAGAAACTGATCGACACATAATCGTTTCCCTCAGCCTTGCGATACAGATCATAGAATCCGAAGCCCCTGCTCGTACGGCAGATGGAGGCGAAGCACAGAGAGACGATCATCATGGCGATGTAGAATACCGGCAGTTTGTAGGAGAAATAGAGCTTGCGGCGATAGACGAAATAGGCTGTGACATAGGCGGCAAACAGAAGCAGGTAGAGAATGAAACTCTTTTTTATGAAATCGGTCAGATTGCTGTACACCGTCGCATCGACGCCGTAGATTGTCGAGATCATGAACAGGCTCATGACGACATAGGCGAGTATGACGAAGGGATAACAGAAGAAACCATTCGAACGGCTTTCCGCCCTTTCGGCTTTGCGCATCACGTAGGATCTTCTGAGAATGTAATAGAATACGCCGGCAAATAACAGCAGAACGAAGATGTAGTCAAACGTCACTTTCGCTTCCGATATCATCTTTATCAGCATGTCAAATGACATGTAGACCGGAGAGATATAGCTGATGGCCTTCAGGTCGATGTAGTTGAGACCGGCGACATAGCTGTAAAAGAAATTGTTGATGATCGCGTAGATGGCAAGCGGCATGAAACTGTATGCCCCCATCATGATGACGCCGTCGATCAGATTGTTCGCCAGCAGGTAGATGCCGAGATTGAATACGGTCATCACCGCGCAGGCAAGAAACGCTTCCATGAGCGCGCCGATCAAAACGGAGAATCCCAGAGATCTGTGCAGAACGTAGCCGACGATCGACATGGCCAGCGGAATGTAGATGACCAGGATCGAAAACAATAGCCCGCTGACCAGCATCGCCCTTCGCGATACCGGCAAAGAGAAGTAGGCATCAACGGCTTTTCTGTCGTGGACATGATAGAAGACGATGACCGGTATGACAAACGACAGAACCGTGACGGTAACTGCTTCAACGATCAGGCTCACCTGCCGGTTTGTGGTTCCGAAGACGTTCAGCAGCGTGGTGATGAAGATGAACAGCAGCAGATACCGCTTGGATCTTATCAGATATTTAAAATATTCACGGGAGAACATTATCTGTTTCCTCCTTCGTGTTCATAGATGAACAGCTCTTCAAAGTTGACGTTCAGCGTATCCAGGATCAGCGGATGAAGCTCTCTCAGCTTTTCGCAAACCTCGTCGCGCTCGCCCTTGATGACCAGGGAGTAAACGGAGCCTTCCCTTGATTTATGAAGCAGGTCGAACTGATCAAAGAAAGATTCGTCGATCTCTTCAGAAAACGCCAGCTGATACTTGTTGATATACTGTTTGGACTCCAGAAGATCGCCATAGGTCTCGATCTTTCCGTTTTCCAGAATGCCGAAGGAATCGCAGATATCTTCCAGTTCCTTCAGATTGTGCGAAGAGATGATGACGCTCGTTCCCTCTTCTTCAACGAATTCATAGAGAGACTTCTTCAGAGTGAGGCGGACCAGCGGATCCAGTCCGTCAAAGGCCTCATCCAGAAGCAGGAGCTTCGGCTTCACGGACAGCGCAAACAGCAGCATCACCTGCCTCTTCATGCCCTTGGAGAAGGAACTGACCGGCTTGTTTTCATCCAGGTTGAAAAGACTCAGTGTCCTGCGGTAGCGCGCTTCGTCGATCCAGTAGAAGGAGCCGTAGAATTCCTTGAGCGTCCTGATGGTCGAAGAAAACGGATAGAAAGGATCGTCATTTACCAGAAAGATATCCTTTCTGATCTCTTCATTCCTGTATGTATCTTCTTCATTGAACAATACATTGCCGGCATCGGCTTCATAGATGCCTGCAATGCAGCGAAGCAGCGTCGATTTGCCGGCGCCGTTGACGCCGACCAGACCGAAGATCGATCCCTCAGTAATCTCCAGATTCAGGGAATCGAGGACTGTCTTCTTTCCGAACGATTTATTTAAACTGTTGATTTTCAGCATGTTTCCTCCTTGTCGGCAATCCTGTCGACCAGCCGATGCAGATCCTCTCTGCTGAAGCCTTCTTCCTTCAGCGCATTCAGGATCTTCAAGGCATCTTCTTCCTTCTTCCTCGCGTCATCCGCAGGGTTGCCGGCAACAAAGACGCCCTTTTTGTTAAGGGTATATATGTAGCCGTTCTTTTCCAGCTCCTGATAGGCCTTCATGACCGTATTGGGGTTGATACCCAGTTCCAGTGCCAGATTCCTGACCGAAGGCAGCTTGTCGCCGGGTTTCAGTATTCCTGCTGTTATGAATTTTTCGATCTGTGAGCGGATCTGTTCGTAGATCGATTCCTTGCCTTGCAGGTTTATAAGGAACATCAGACACCTCCAATCTGTATTAACTGTATTAATTGTATTATCTGTACTAATAAATGTCAAATGATCCTTAAACCGCGCATGTTTTCATACAAAGATCAAAAACAAAAAAACGATGAATCCGATCATCGTTTGTCTTTTTTTATATCGAGAGCTTCCGCTACTGATCCAGCTTGTCGAAGTCGAAATCCTTGAGGGCCTCATAGAGAGCCAGAGCTTCGTTCCTGTTCAGCGTGATGCCCTTCTGCATCTTGTCTTCTGCCCGGTTCCATTTGCGGATATCGAGTTTCGGTCTGCCTGTTCCGTAGGTGATCACGTTGACTTCACAGGTGTAATCGCCGTTTTCGGAAAGCAGCGCCACTTTATCGTTGATCTCGTATCTGAATTCTGCCATGTTTATACATCTCCTTTTTCTGACAATTCAAGATAATCATATCGAACGCTGTGAGTCAAGTTCAATAGAAGTACATTATTCTTTTCCTTTGATCAGAGCGAGCGTGATGTCGTTGACATTGGTCCCGGTCGCACCGGTGATGATCAGGGAATCGATCAGTTTAAGTCCGTGGTAGGAATCGTTGTCCTTCAGGATCGTCTCAAAGTCCCCGCCCCTTTCAAGCAGTTTCTCATAGGAAGACCCGTCAGCATATCCGCCTGCCGCATCCGTCGGTCCGTCCGTTCCGTCGGACCCCAGCGACATGATCAGCACGTTGTCCATACCGGAGAGCTTCCTCATCTGGGAGAAGACCAGCTCCTGATTCCTGCCGCCAAGACCCTTTCCTTTCACATGGACGATCGTCTCGCCGCCCATGATCAGAGCGATATCTTTTCCATCATCAAGATGTTCGAGGATCTTTTCATAAAGCAGATCTCCGGCCTCCCTTGCTTCCAGGTCGATGTGATCCGCTAAAAGAATCGGTTCATAGCCAAGCTTCTCGGCTTCCTCCATCGCATTCCGGCACAGGATCCTGACCGAACCGATAAGGATGCTGTTGTTGTTGTCGGCCTTACCCGGTGCATTATTCGCTATGATGTCTCTGACTTCTTCTGAAATATCCAGCTGATAGCGCTCAATGATCGCCAGCGCTTCTTCCGCATTGCTTTCATCTTTGACCGTCGGGCCCGAACCGATCGTGTCGAGCCTGTCCGAGAGGACATCGGAAAGAATGATGGAGTATATCTTTGCCGGCCTGCACAGATCAGCAAAGCGTCCGCCCTTGACCTTGGAGAGCTTCTTGCGGATTGCGTTGATCTCATAGATGCTCAGACCCTTCTTTAACATCTGCGCATTGAGCTGCCTGAGCTCGTCAAGCGGGATCAGGGGGCTTTCAAACAGGGCGCTGGCGCCGCCGGAAAGCAGAAAGATCACGACGTCATCCTCTTTCAGGTTCGAGCACATCTCTATCGCCTTTTCCGTGGCGATGATCGAATTCTCGTCGAGCAACGGATGACCTGCCTCATAATTGTCGATGTTCTCGAGCTTTTCCGGAATGTGATGATATTTGGAGATGATGATGCCCTTCTTTACCTTGACGGTCTCGCTCGCAGCTTTGGCCATCGAAAAAGCTGCCTTGCCTGCCGCAAGCAGATATACTTCCTGATTGATGGACAGATCTGTCAGCGCCTTTCTGACGCCCTCGTCGGGAAGACAGCGGCTTATCGCATTCAGACAGATCTTCTTTGCATCATTCAACATAGATCTCAATATGGTCGAGTTTATCCTGATCGATCGCAAACAGATCGCCATAGAGAACGACGACATTCTTTTTCTTGCCGATCTTTTTGCCAAACGCACAGGCGTAGCCGTTTCTCTCGATGTATTCGCCCTTATACAGTTCGCAGTTTTCCCTGACACTGTCCTTGAGTTCGATACCCGAGAGCCTGTAGGAGACATCCGGATAATTGGACAGATAGAAGACCAGGCGGCTGACACCGGCCTGATTGGACGATATCGGCTTCTTTGTATTGTTTTCAATATCGATGTCTGCCAGATACTCATCCCAGAAGAAGACTTCCCTGTCCTTGAGTATCTGATGCGCTTCAATCGTTTCCGGCAATTCAACATCAAAGATCAGCCGCATGTATTCGACGTCGTCGTATCCCGGCGCAATCGTAAAATCGCCAAAAGAGAAGATGTAGTAATCTTCTCTTTCAATCGGATGCGTACAGCCACCGATGAGGAAACTCATCAGCACGATCAGAAACAGTTTTTTCATTTTTCTATACTTTTGGAAGCGATGATATCGACATTCAGACCGAGGATATCCTTGACGACCACATCGCCCATGGCAATGGGTGCCCTGGCGCCCACATCTTTCAATTGCCTCATCGCGTCCATGATCCTTCCCTTGGGAAGCGGACCTGATGAAATGACCGGCAGACGATGACAGTTTTTCGAATCGATGGAGACCGTCGTCGTCAGCATCCGCAGAGGATTGGTCATTTCACTGCTGGCATAGGCGTAGCCGCGGGGGCAGGCATTGCCGCTCACCGTGATCTCTTCGCCGTTCTTATTGACATCCAGATGACAGCCGCGGGGACAGTTGATACAGATCAGTTTCATTCTAATACCTCCCAGTGCAGTTCGCCTTCCAGACTATCCAGTTCTTCCTTTTTCAGCAGGACCTTCTGCATCTCGCTGGGCACGATGCCGAGCTTCTTTATCTTTCTGTCGAAGCCGTTGCCGTAGATGTGGATATACGATTCCCTGAATACCCGGCTGACTCTGAACATGAATTCGATATCCTTCCCCTTATGGAAAGACTGCGGAACCATGTAGGATACGCCGTTGCTGACGGAGTTGACGACGACTTCTGTCTGAGCCGCCTTGCCCAGAACGTAATCGGCAGCCGCATGTCCGGCTTTTCTGCCTTCTTGCGAGACATAGTCCACCAGGTCGTGAACGTGCAGGGCGTTGCCGCAGGCGAAGATGCCGTCAAGATTCGTCATATAGTTGTCATCGACGATGGCGCCCCTGGTGCGCGCATCGAATTTCACGCCCAGATCTTCGATCAGCGTGTTTTCCGGGATCAGACCGACGGACAGCAGCAGGCAGTCGCAGTCGATGCGCTGTTCGCTGCCTTCGATCTTCCTGAATTTCTCGTCGACCTCGATGAGCGTTATGTATTCAAGCCTGTCTCTTCCATGCACCGCCTCGACGGTGTGCGAAAGATACAGGGGGATGTCAAAATCCTCCAGACACTGTTTTATGTTTCTGGCAAGTCCGTTGGAATAAGGCAGCAACTCGGCGACGCCGATGACCTTTGCGCCTTCCAGCGTCATCCTTCTGGCCATGATCAGGCCGATATCGCCCGATCCCAGAATGAAGATCCGCTTGCCGACCAGATAACCTTCCCTGTTCAGATACTTCTGCGCCGTACCGGCTGTATAGATGCCTTCGCAGCGGTTGCCTTTGAGACCGATCGCACCGGCGGGTCTTTCCCGGCATCCCGTCGACAGGATGATCGCATCGGCTTCAATGTGCCTGAGACCCTGCGGCATCTGCACGGTCACGGTCTTTCCTTCAATGGCGGTGACCGTCGCGTCGTAAAGGATCGAGATGGCCTCGTTGTCTTTGATCAGATCGTAGTATTTCTCCGCATAGGCTGGACCGGATAGTTCTTCATTGAACGTATGTAATCCAAAACCGTTGTGGATGCACTGCTGCAGAATGCCGCCGTATTCGCTCTCCCGCTCGATCAGCAGGATATCGTTGAGTCCGTTTTCAAAGGCGCCCAAGGCGGCGGCGATGCCTGCCGAGCCCGCGCCGACGATGATCAGCTGATATCTTTCCATTAGAGATCCTCCTTGGCTTTCGCCATCAGGACATTGGAGTGATCGCCATCCAGCAGGATCTCTTCCATATCTTCATGCAGCTCTTCCGCCAGGATCTTCAGAACCTCCGGCTCGCAGAAACCGCCCTGGCATCTTCCCATGCCCGGACGGCATCTCATCTTGACGCCTTTGATCGTCCTGGCACCGCATTTTCTGCGGATGACGTCGATGATCTGTCCCTTTGAGATCTTCTCACAGCGGCAGATGATCTTTCCGAAAGAGGGATCTTTCTCAATCAGTTCATTGATCTGTTCATCGCTCATTTCGGCCATATTGATGAAGGGCTTGCGCCTCAGATAGTTTTCTTTCACCCTGCAGTCAGGAAATTTCGGCATCAGGATCGTCTCGACGACATCCTTGGCGATGGCCGGAGCTGCCGTGAGTCCCGGGGATTCGATTCCCGCGACATGGATGAAGCCGGAGATCTGTTCATCCTCCCTGATATAGAAATCCTTCAGATCGATGTGCGGACGAAGGCCGGCGAAGGTGTGGATCAGCTTGCGGTACGGGACATTCGTCATCGTCTTGCCGATCTCGTTTTGGACGTAGAAGAGACCATCGCCGGTCGAATCGTCATCCCTGTCTTCGCATTCGTCGGAATTGGGTCCCAGCAGTACGTTGCCATGGACCGTCGGCACGGCCAGAACGCCCTTGCCCCTGGGTCCGGGAACCGGATAGATGACGTGCTTCACAAAAGAGCCGTCGAGGTGGTCGAGCACGAAGTATTCGCCCTTTCTGGCTTCCACTTTATATGGCGAAGGTCTTAGCATTTCCGTGATCTCGTCGCAATGGGCTCCCGCGCAGTTGACGATACAGCGGGTCTCAATCTCATCGTTGATGACGAAATGACCGTCTTCTCTTGCGATCTTCTTTACTTCATAGCCCAGCTTCAGCTCAGCCCCGTTGAGCATCGCCTCTTCCATTGCGGCGATCGTGACTTCCCAGGGGGTGACGATGCCGGTCGTCGGGAGTGAGAGAACCTTGCTGATGCGATCCGAGAGATTCGGCTCCTGTTCCCTCGCCTCATCCCCGCTTAAGACTTCGTAGGGGATCTTTCTTTCCTCGCACTGGGCAATCAGAGTGTCAAGCGTCTTCTCCTCTTCTTCTCCGCCGGCTGCGACAAAAGCGCCGATCGGAAGGTAGGAAACCTGCAGTTCCCTGCACAGATCAGGATACATCCTGTTGCCCAGCAGATTGTACCTGCATTTCAAGGTGCCCGGTTTCGGATCATGTCCAGAGTGCACCATTGCCGAATTGGCACCGGTAGCACCTTCAGCTACGTCGTTCTCCTTTTCCAGAACCAAAACCCCGAGATCGAATTTGCTCAAAGCATGAGCGATAAGGGAGCCTGTTATGCCTGCCCCGATTATTGTTATATCTACCATCATTTTCATTATAAAATATAAAACCACCGCTAAAACACTCAAGTCGATTGAAAGATCGGACATCGATAAAAAACTGTCATGTGGTAGAATACAATTGAAAGATAAAGGAGCTATCGCAGATGAAAGAATTCCGCTGTATCGTTGAGAATCCGATCGGCATCCATGCCAGACCGGCTGCCCTGATCGCACAGCTGTGCGTCGGACTCAAGAGTTCCGTGACAATCGAATGCAACGGCAAGACCGCCAGCGGCAACGATGTCCTGCAGATCCTGGCCCTGAGAGCCAAAATGAACGATCTTCTCAAAGTGAGCGTTGAAGGACCCAATGAAGAAGAAGACGTTGAAAAGGTCAAGGAGGCCATCTGCAGCTGCTGCATCGAAGAGAATGATACCGGCGTTCTGAAGATTGCCTTCTTCGGAACAAAGGACTACGACCGCATGTTTTTCTCCGAGCTGTCCAAGGACAAGGGACCCGGAACCTACAACATCGAAATCGACTATCTGGAGTCGAGGCTGACCAAAGAGACGGCAAAACTCGCCAGAGGCCACGACGCCGTATGCATCTTCGTCAACGACGAGGCGCCGAAAGAGGTCATCGACATCCTCTACGAAGGAGGAATCAGGCTGATCCTGCTTCGCTGTGCCGGCTTCAACAACGTCGATCTTGCAGCCTGCAAGGAATACGGCATCAAGGTCGCCCGCGTTCCCGCCTATTCGCCCTACGCCGTCGCCGAGCACGCGATGGCCATCATACAGGAAGCCAACCGCCGCCTGCACAGAGCCGACCGCAAGGTCAGGGACAACAACTTCGCCCTGTCCGGTCTGCTGGGCGTCGACCTTCACAACAAAGTATGCGGTGTCATGGGCACCGGCAAGATCGGTGAATGTTTCGCCAGGATCGCCAAGGGTTATGGCATGACCGTCATCGGCTGGGATGCCTATCCCAACTGGCGTCTGGAAGAGGAAGGACTTCTGACCTATGTCAGCAAGGAAGAACTCCTCAGCAGGGCCGACCTCATTTCGCTGCATGCCCCGCTGATCATGGGAGAAGGCGGTACCTACCACCTGATCGATGAGAAAGCCATCGCCATGATGAAAGACAGAGTCATGCTGGTGAACACGGCCAGAGGACCTCTGATCGACGTCGAAGCGCTGATCGCCGCCCTCAAGAAAGGCAAGTTCCAGGCTGTCGCTCTCGACGTATACGAGGGAGAAGACGCAAACGTCTATGTCGACCGTTCGGATGAGGCGCTGACCTCTTCGATCACCGCTCGACTGCAGATGTTCCCGCAGCTGGTCCTGACCTCCCACCAGGCCTTCTTCACCAGAGAAGCCATGCAGGCGATCGCCGTTCAGACAATGGAGAATGCCCGCAACTTCAACGAAGGAAACGATCTGGGTTCGGCCGAAGTCAAGGCCTGATCGGAAATAAAAAGCCATTGAAAAAAGCTCTTTGACAGAGCTTTTTCTTTTTGCCTTCTTTTTTCCTTACTACTTGTCTTCTTTCAAGAGACGGAGGCCTTCCTTCAGATAGTCGGAAGAATTCTCGTAGCGGTATTCGGACAGTCTGTCCCTGATCGCGTTGAGTTCGCTCGCCTTGTAGCCGAGCTCCTTGAGCGCCGCCAGGGCGTCATCGACAAGTTCGGAAGTCTTGAGCGAAGATTCCATCTCGTAAGGCTTGATTGCCTTGAAGTTGTAGGCCGTCGACATGTTGATCCTGTTTTCAAACTGCAGCAGGAACTGGTATGGATCTTCCAGCCCGCTCAGATCGCTTTCTTCATAGGCCTCTCTCAGGTATTTGACTGAATAGAGATACTGATCGATCAGATCGCCGTTGCGGTCCCTGACAGTCGTGAACGCCGACATGACGACCTGTCTGATATAGGGAGAAACGTTGAAGTAGCCGCTGCTGAGGAAAATGCCCAGGCTCAGAACCAGTCTGGCGTATTCTTCCCGCATCTGCGCAGCCGTCTTTCTCTTGGTGACGATCTTGCCGTTGTTGTAGGCGGGATAGTCGCGGGAAAGCTCTTCGATCTCCGGCAGATCCAGGTCGACGTAGAGGGTGTCGTCCTCCAGCTCGTAGTTGACTCTGACATCATAGGCCAGTTCCAGATTGTTCATGAAGGAGGAGACCATGTTTTCGATCGTATCCTCATCGCCGTCGATCGCATAGGAAAGCAGTTCCTTCTTTGCCGCGGATTCCAGAGAATCAACGTATTCTTTGAACTCTTCCGCGTCCATGACCGGTGTGGCGTACTTGTGCAGGTTGACGATCGCTTCGAGGTTGTTTTCGTATTCCTCCACGGGATCGATCGTCGTTTCGATCATCTCTTCTTCGTTTGCCGCAATTGCCGGTACGTTTTCCTCATAGACTTCCTTTTTCTTCAAAGAAGACTGTTTGGAAGCTTCGGACGCCGCGATGTAGGTCTTCTTCTTTTTCTCTGTCTTCTTGGTCTCTTTCTTTTTCTTCTTTGAACCCAGCGACAGGATCTTCTGCCGATAGGAAAGGCCGGTACCGTTGATGCCCACGGCAGCCGGCGAAAGGTTGAGATAGGCTCCCTTGCTGCCGACGTTGACCGATGCGCCTTTCTTGCCGATGGTCGCACTGATGCCGTTTTTTGTGAAATTGACTCTTAGGAAATTGCCGATCTTAATCGATTTCGCAAATCTGATTCCCATAACTTTCTCCCTTATCCGTTAATCAATATAGTAGACGCGTCCGTCCTTGCGGGGTGCCGCTTCCGGAATGTCGCCGTCGATGTAGCCGATCGCACAGTGACCGATGCCTTCCCATTCGCCTTCTACCCCGAGATCTTTGAGGACACTCTTGAACTCATCCGTCTCAAATTCCTGTCTTGCCCGGTTGATCCAGATCCCGCCAAGGCCCAGTGCATGCGTCGCCAGAAGCATGTTGCCCATGACCAGAGCACCGTCATAGCGGCAGTTTGGATTGTCCTTCTTTGCCAGTACGATGATGATGACCGGTGCGCCGAAGAACGGATCGAAATCTTCACTGTAGCCGCCGATCTGCCGGTTGGCGATCGTCAGTTTTTCGATAAGTTCTCTGTTTGTGACAACAAGAGACAGCGTTGCCTGCAAGCCCTTGCCGTTGGGCGCATAGAGACCGGCTTCCACGATCTGGCCGATCGTCTCTTTGTCAGGCATCTCGCTCCTGAATCGGCGGATGCTTCTTCGCTCCCTGATTGCCTTCAATACTTCGTTCATAGAAATCTCTCCATCAGTTTTTCCGTCCGGGCTTTCGCCTGAACCATCATATCCTCGTCTTCAATGTGATGGGCGACCATCGAAATGATCTCACCCACCTCAATGAATTCCTCTTCTCTGAATCCTCTGGTCGTCATGGCCGGTGTGCCCAGACGCACGCCGCTGGTATAGGCCGGCTTTTCTTCGTCAAACGGGATCGAATTCTTGTTGACAGTGATGTTGATCTCGTCGAGCCTGGTCTCCAGCTGTTTGCCGGTGATGCCCAGTGAATTCTTCACATCGACCAGGACCATGTGATTGTCGGTATCGCCCGACACGATGCGGAATCCCTCTTTCTTCAGCGTGTTCATCAGCGCCTTGGCGTTCTTCAATACCTGCTTCTGGTATTCCGCAAACTCCGGCTGCATCGCCTCGTAGAAACAGATGGCCTTGCCGGCGATGACGTGACACAGCGGTCCGCCCTGAATGCCCGGGAAGACGGCGCGGTCGAGCTTCTTCGCGTACTGCTCCTTGCACAGGATCAGACCGCCTCTGGGGCCTCTGAGCGTCTTGTGCGTGGTCGATGTCACAAAATCGGCATAAGGAACGGGGCTTGGATGAAGTCCTGCCGCGACCAGCCCGGCGATGTGGGCCATGTCCACCATCAGATAGGCGCCGACTTCATCGGCGATCTGGCGGAAGCGTTCGTAATCGATTAAGCGGGGGTAGGCACTGGCACCGGCGACGATCATCTTTGGCTGGACCTGCTTCGCCAGTCTTTCCAGTTCATCGTAGTCGATCATTTCGCTTTCCCTGTCGACGCCGTAGCTGAAACTCTCGTAGTCGTTTCCGGAAAAGCTCAGTCTGTAGCCGTGGGTCAGATGCCCGCCGGCATCTAACGACATGCCCAAGATGCGGTCGCCCTGTTCAAGCACACTGCGGTAGACCGCCATGTTGGCGGAAGAACCGCAATGGGGCTGCACGTTGGCGTGTTCGGCATGGAAGAGCTCGCAGGCTCTTTCGATTGCCAGGGCTTCCGATGCGTCGACGTTGACACAGCCACCGTAATACCTCCTGGAGGGATAGCCTTCCGCGTATTTATTCGTAAGGCAGCTGCCGACGGCATCCATGATATCTTTTGAACAGTAGTTCTCTGAAGCAATCAGTTCAATGTTGTGGCGCTGTCTGTCTTCTTCAGCGGCGATGATCTTCTCTATCTGCTTGTCTTTCATTTCCACTTCCTATCTTTTCAATTTGACGACATAACCCGTCAGGATCAGAAACATCCATGATAATCCCGCAATCAAAAGAACTGTTTGACTGCAACTCCTCAGAAAATCCGCAAAGAGCGAACCTGCGATAATCAGCAGCAAGAGGCTGAAACCTTTATTCATATGTCTTCTCCTGAATTCTTCTGTCTTTATTATATCCCATACCGTCTTCATCCTGTGATGCGGATACTCAATATATGAAATGATAATATGCTCATCAATCCCTCATCATCGCCGGCTGGTCTTGTCCTTTTAAACTGCTATAATGGAATTATGAAGAAGATTTTCAGGTTTCTGATTCCCATCCTGGCAATCACGGTGCTTCTGTTTTTCTCGCTGGGTCTCTTTATCGGAAAGCAGGATACACCCCTGCAGCCCTCTGATCCGGCTATTGTCGAACCGACTGCTCCGGTCGAAGAAGAAAAGATCGCCGAAGACGGCACTTATACGTCCAAGGAGGACGTAGCCCTCTATCTTTTCACCTACGGCAGACTGCCGGAAAACTTCATAACCAAGTCTAAGGCCAAGAAGCTCGGATGGGACAATTCCAAGAAAAACATGAACGATGTCTGCAAGGGCTGCAGCATCGGCGGCGACAAGTTCGGCAACCGGGAAGGCCTTCTGCCCGACAAGGAGGGACGCGTCTACTACGAGTGCGACATCGATTTCGACGGAAAGAACCGGGGCACCAAGCGGATCGTCTTTTCCAATGACGGTCTGATCTACTACACCGACGATCACTACAACAGCTTTGAATTGCTATATGGAGAAGAATGATGATCACTAGAACACTGGATATCAGGCAGCTGAACGAGGAAGGTTTCGAGTATCTCAGAAAGATATTCCGCGATCCGGCATTTGAAGGCGACGACTTTGATTCCTTCTATGCCTACCTGAGCTATCTTGACGACACGGAGATCGTCGTTGAAAACTATACGGAAATGAGCGACTTCTCCTGCACGATCCTGCGCCTGTTCAATGATGTGAACGAAGACTATGGCAATCTGATGCTGAGCTTCGCTGAACTCTATGAAAACCGGTTTAACAATAAGATCGTGCTGGATATCGAGGAACTCAAAAGAAGCGGACACGACTATCTGAAGGAACTCTTCGACTTCCCCGACTACTACGGGAAGAATCTGGATGCCCTCTATGACTGTCTGGGTGATCTGAGCGATACGCAGGTCATCGTCATCAACTGCGACGACCTCGACGATTTCTCACTGAAGGTTTTGAAAGTCCTCGATGAAGCCGCTGATGAATACGGCAACATCAGGATCTCCTACGAATACGAAGAAGAGTGACGGATGTCGCTCTTTTTGATTGGATTCTTCGTTTCGTCTATGAATGAACATGAACTATAATGATGATAGGATCGGGAACATCCCGATATGAGGAGAAAACATGGAAAAATACGCATGGAAAGGACTGATCGCCCCGGGAATGATCGAGGAATACATCCGCCGGCACAACGAGATCTGGCCGGAAATGATCGAGGTCCTCAAGGAAGCGGGCATCGTCAACTACACGATCTGGAACGTCGGAAACGAAGTCTTCGGCTACTACGAGTGTGAAAAAGGAGCGGACTATGCCGCCAGGATTCAGGCAGAGAGCCCCATCGTCGATCGCTGGAACGAATACATGAAGGATGTCCTGATCATGGAGATGGATCCGATCACCGGTGCACAGCCGCTTCTGAAAAAGGTCTTTGAACTGGATTAAAAACACACAGCGAACTGTGTGTTTTTTTATTGTTTTTCTGATCTTAGATCATCGCCTCATCCCAGGCTGCCGGGATTTCCAGACCGAGGAGCTTGAAGACGGTCGCAGCGATGTTGCTCAGACCGAATTCGCCTTCCCTGATGGCGACGTCGCCGGCGTTATAGATGATGAACGGAACCTTGTTCAGGGTATGAGACGTCTTCGGTTTGATCGGATCGGTCTCCTTCTTTCTCTTCTCGTACATCTCGTCGGCGTTGCCGTGGTCAGCCGTGATGAGCAGGATGCAGTCGTTTCTGTCACAGGCGTCCATGATCCGCTTCAGGTTCAGGTCGACGGACTCGACGCCGATGATCGTTGCTTCATAGTTTCCGGTGTGACCGACCATGTCACCGTTGGGGAAGTTGGTGCGAAGGAACATGTATTTCTTCGAATCGATGGCTTCAACCAAGAGGTCGGTGATGTCGGAAGACTTCATCCACGGACGCAGATCGAAGGTGCACAGATCGGATTTGATCTCGACCCAGGTCTCGAGGTTCTCGTCGAACTTCTCACTGCGGTTGCCGTTCCAGAAATAGGTCACATGGCCGAACTTCTGGGTCTCGGAGATCGCATAGGTGTTGACGCCGTTTTTCACGAAGTATTCGGACATCGTATCCTTGATTGCCGGCGGATTGACCAGATAGTGATTCGGGATATGCAGGTCGCCGTCGTATTCCAGCATGCCGGCGTACAGGACGTTGACTTCTTTTGATTTATCGAACTTGTAGTTGTTGTTGTCGAATGCTCTGGAGATCTCCAGTGCTCTGTCACCTCTGAAGTTGAAGTAGATGACGGAATCGTGGTCTTCGATGGTGCCGACAGGCTTGCCATCCTCGACAATCACGAACTCCGGCAGATTCTGGTCGCTGACGCCGAGTTCCTTGCGGTAGGTCTCGATGGCCTCCGTAGCGCTCGCAAACTGTCTGCCGATGCCGGCAACGTGGCAGTCCCAGCCTCTCTTGACCATTTCCCAGTCGGCTTCGTAGCGGTCCATCGTGATGTACATTCTGCCGCCGCCCGATGCAATCTTCGAATCGAAACTGTCGTCATTGAGCGAAGTCAGCAGTTCTTCCAGCTCGTCGATATACTTCAGACCGGAAGTCTCCGGTACGTCTCTGCCGTCCATCAGGACATGAACGCGGACTCTGTTGATTCCCTCCTGCTTGGCCTCAGCGATCATCGCCTTGAGGTGGGAGATGTTGGAGTGGACGTTGCCGTCTGACAAGAGGCCCAGGAAGTGCAGGGTGTGGCCCTTGGCGTTTTCGATCAGTTTTTTCCAGGTCTCACTCTGATAGATGGAACCGTCAGCGATTGACTCGTTGACGAGCTTTGCGCCCTGCGAATATACCTGACCGCAGCCGATCGCGTTGTGGCCGACTTCGGAGTTTCCCATATCGTCATCGCTGGGAAGACCGACGGCCGTACCGTGGGCCTTGATCTTGGTCCAGGGATAATTCGCCTTCAGATAATCAAGATTGGGTGTATAGGCGTTTTTTACAGCGTTTCCTTCGACTTTATCGCTTTCGCCGACGCCATCCATTACAACCAGAACTACAGGTCTGTTATTCATATTATTACCTTCTTTCCTGCTTCAATCTTAACATACATGGAAGTATTAAAAAAGCGCATCACTTTGGCTTTTTACGTCATATCGGTATCAACAGTGTGCGCCTTTTCCCGCCTGAATTCAGATAAAAAAGACCATTACTTTCCGTAATAGTCTCTGTACCATGCGGCAAACCGGTCGAGTCCGTCCTGCAGGGATGTCTGCGGTCTGAAACCGTAGTCCCTTTCAAGCGGTGAAGTATCGGCGTAAGTCACGGCCACGTCGCCCGGCTGCATCTCGACGAGCTCCATGTGAGCCTCGATATCAAAGTCCTGAGGAAGCAGTTCGTACTGCCTGAGGCTTCTCGCCAGCGTGTCGACGAAATCCATCAGGTTTTCAGGGTGGCTGTTGCCGATATTGTAGAGATTGTAGTTTTCCTTCGGACCCTGTTCCATGATCCGGACGATGCCCTCGACGATGTCGTCGATGTAGGTGAAGTCTCTCTTACACTTTCCATAATTGAAGATGCGGATCTTCTCGTCGTTCAATAGCTTCTTCGTAAAGGAGAAGTAGGCCATATCCGGACGTCCTGCCGGCCCGTAAACGGTGAAGAAACGCAGACCCGTCGTCTTCATGCCGTAGAGATGCGTGTAGGTGTGAGCCATCAGCTCATTGCTTTTCTTGGTGGCGGCGTAGAGGGAAACGGGATGATCGACCTTGTCATCGGTCGAGAACGGCACCTTCGTGTTGCCGCCGTAAACGGAGGAGCTCGACGCGTAGATGAAGTGCTCCGTCATGTGATTCCTTATGACTTCAAGCAGATTGTAGAAGCCGATGATGTTTGAACTGATGTAGACATCGGGGTTGTCGATCGAATAACGCACGCCGGCCTGCGCCGCCAGGTTGACGACGATGTCGAAGCGGTATTCCTCGAAGAGTCTTTCCAGAAGGTCTTTGTCGCAGAGATCGCCTCTCACGAAATGAAAGTCCCCGTTCAGATCTTCAATCTGTCTTAAGCGGTCTTCCTTGAGCGCAACATCATAGTAGTCGTTCATATTGTCGATGCCGACGATGCGGATGCCCTCATAGTCATTGAGCAGTCTTTTGCAGAGATAGGAACCGATGAAGCCGCTGCTTCCGGTGATCAGGATCGTTTTCTTGTTCAGCATATCTCTATCATACAACATTCTCTTCTATGTTACAATTCATAACATCAACATATTCAATATTGATTAATCATGTTATTTTTTATAACATTAATGAGGAGGATATACCATGAACAGAATCAGAAAGGAAGTCCTGGCCAAAACTATAAAGACAAAAAGAGAAAAGCTGAACCTGTCGCAGAGCGATCTGGCGGAAGCTTCCGATATCAACCGGGCGACGATCTCCAAGATCGAGAACGGCTCCTTCATGCCTTCGATCGAACAGCTGGAAAATCTGATGGAGGTGCTCGGCTTCTCCATCGACGATCTGAAAGAGAAGGAAACGGGAACAGTCAAGGAAAGAATCATTCAACGAAAAAAAGTCGCCGTCGCCGGAACCGGCTACGTCGGACTGTCGATCGCGGTCCTTCTGGCGCAGCATCATACGGTCAAGGCCGTCGACATCATCGAAGAAAAGGTGAAGCTGATCAACGAAAGAAGATCGCCGATCCAGGATGATTATCTCGAAGACTATCTCGCAAACAGAGAGCTGGACCTCGAGGCGACGCTGGACGGTCCTTACGCCTACAGCGATGCCGACTACGTCATCGTCGCCGCACCGACCAACTACGACCCGCAGAAGAACTTCTTCGACACTTCGGCGGTCGAAGCGGTCATCGATCTGGTCAGACAATACAACAGCAAGGCCTACATCATCATCAAGTCGACGATCCCGGTCGGCTATACCGCCAGGATCCGGGAAGAAAAGAAGGATGAGCGAATCCTCTTCTCGCCGGAATTCTTAAGGGAATCCAAGGCTCTCTATGACAACCTCTATCCTTCCCGCATCATCGTCGGCACCGATCTGAAGAGCGAAGAAAACGTGAAGGCCGCTGAGGAATTTGCGGCAATGCTGGAGGAAGGCGCCATCAAAAAAGACATCGAAAAGCGGATCATGGGCTTGACCGAAGCGGAAGCCGTCAAGCTCTTTGCGAACACCTATCTCGCTTTGCGTGTCTCCTACTTCAACGAGCTGGATACCTATGCGGAAACCAAGGGTCTCGACACGCGTTCCATCATCGACGGCGTCTGCCTCGATCCGAGGATCGGCAGCCACTACAACAAC
>JAEEGL012752662.1_pt1 | contig 27892 bp, 22 predicted proteins | sample 9134231 | NCBI WGS metagenome assembly JAEEGL01 (sample SAMN16246548, study PRJNA631951) | gut metagenome | biome: gut microbiome; feature: rumen; material: fiber-attached | host: Bos | place: Iran: Karaj | collected 2018-10
TTCCTGTAATCTGAGTGACGATTTTGTTGAATCCGCCGACCTCAGTTTCCTGAGCCTCGACATTCTCGTACTTCCAGCCCTTGCGTTCACACAGGAGGATGTACATTTCCCACATGTCGCGCACGAAAAGAGAAGCCTCATCACCACCGGCAGCAGAGCGGATTTCAAGGATGATGTTTTTTTCATCGAGCGGATCAGGCGGAATCAACTTGAGCTTAATCTGCTCCTCAAGCTGGGGAACCTTTTCTTCAAGCTCCTTAAGCTCCTCACGGGCCATTTCCTTCATTTCGGCATCATCTTCGGCCGTAATCATCATCTTAGAGTCTTCGATTCCCTGCAGGCACTTTCTGTATTCATTTCCGACTTCAAGGACGGCTGTAAGAAAACCGTGTTCGCGCATAACGTCCTTGTACTTTTTCTGATCTTTTACCAAGTTCGGGTCTTGAACAAGCTCATTCACCTCAACAAAACGAGCGTCCAATTCTTTTAATTTCTTCAATAAGTCCATAGCGAAATATTCTATCAAATTGCAGAGATTGTGAAAATATGCGTAAAAATGGCGTTTTTTAGTGCGCAAAAAGATTGTGCACATCTTAATATTTAAGACTATTTTATGAAAGAAGATTTCCGTCTAGTTTTTGGATTTTTCTAATCTTTCTTACCCTTTCTTACACTTTCTTAACATTTTATGTAATTTTCTACTATACTTTAGTGTACAAAATTCCACAGCGTAACAGTGACATTCTTTCCGCGGGTACGAAGATAGTAAGTCCACGCTGAGTCAAGATAGGTTGCCGGCATCTTTCCCCCATCAATATAGTAAACTTCCACGTCATTTCCGTCGTCATCTTTTGCATCCCAGTTAAGCTCTTCTATATAACTTGTTATTATGCCTTCTCCAAAACTAAAGAGGGAAACATTGCCGTAGGTATTAGAACTGCTCAATTCAACAGGATCGTCTATAGATTCCTGAGTATAAATCATGAGCGTTACCGTTCCAGGCAAATAATCCCTGTAATCAAAATCATCCATAGTGTCCAGATAGTCAAACTCATTCACTTTTTCGCTGCAGACCATGGAAATCGTCATCGGATAGATTTTTAATTCATCGTCAGCACTAATTTTTGCTATAGAACTTCCCTTGTATGTCGAAATTGAAAGCATCGAATCTCCACCGAGGTATTTAGTCATTACGGCAACAGCATCAAGCTGATATGTGCCGTCGGCAACAGTAAACGGATAGGCCGTGTCAAAGTGAAAATTCTGCACGTTCTGATTGAAAAAGCCGTCAATCTGCCTTATTGAAAAGTTTGAGTATTCATACCACTCATTTCCAATATTAGCATCTGCATTAAAAAAATCATAAAGCTCAGATTCCCCGGAAGGTTTTGAGACAATGGCAAGAGAAGAAGGAACATAGATGGAAAATGTTTTTAGGGAATCGGATTCATTTACAGAGCAGGATGCAAAAGTGAACGCAAGAAAAAATGCCGCAAGGCAAAATCCAGCACGGGAACGCAATTTCATTCCAAACGAATCTTCTCGCATAAAATCCTCCTTATTTTGATTATAACTTGATGTAAAGCATTTCTCAAAGAAAAATGTATACAAAACAATTGTATACAAACTAATTTTCAAATTTCTTATTGAAAACTTCCTATTAAACAGTTATCATTAAGAACTCTAATAAAAAAAGTGCTGATTGTGGATCTTTCAAAACAGACATCCGCATCAACACTCCTATAATTTTTAAGGAAGTTCCCAATGGAAACAGCAAATACAGTATTTACTCCTGCAGTCACACCAATCCGTATTGGTATTGATGTCGGCTCTACAACCGTAAAAGTCGTTTGTCTCGATGAAAACGACAAGATGATTTACGGTGACTATCAGAGGCATCGTGCTGACATCCGAAACACTATCATAACTGTTGTCACACAGGCCTTAAACGAAGTCGAAAAAAAAGCAAAACTTGGAGATAAGCATACTGTTTCCGTAAAAGTCACTGGCTCGGGCGGTCTTTCTGTCTCACAGTGGCTCAATATTCCTTTCATTCAGGAAGTCGTTGCGGCTACAACTGCCGTCAAAAAATTGATTCCTCAGACCGATGTTGTAATCGAGCTTGGTGGTGAGGACGCAAAAATCACTTATTTTACAGGCGGCGTAGAGCAGCGAATGAACGGTACCTGCGCAGGCGGTACAGGTGCATTCATCGACCAGATGGCTGCCCTTCTTGAAACTGATGCTCCTGGCCTCAACAAACTTGCAGCTGGATGCAAGCAGATTTATCCGATTGCAGCACGATGCGGCGTTTTCGCAAAGACAGACGTTCAGCCACTCATTAACGAGGGCGCACGACGAGAAGATATCGCAGCTTCTATTTTTCAGGCAGTAGTAAATCAGACAATCTCAGGACTTGCGTGCGGTAAGCCGATTCGCGGTCATGTTGCTTTCTTGGGTGGTCCGCTTCACTTCCTCGACCAGCTTAGAGTACGCTTTATCGAAACCCTCAAACTCAAAGATGATGAAATAATCGTTCCAGAAGACAGCCAGCTTTTCGTTGCGGCAGGCTCAGCTTATTCAGCAGAAAAAGTCTGCAATCCGCTGTCATCTTCAATGCAAAAGAAATTCCTCACAATCGCAGAATTCCGCGACTCGCTCAAAAATCTTGAAGGGGCTGAGTTAAGCGAAGTTCAGCGGCTGGAACCTCTTTTCGTTGATGATGAAGACCTGGCAAAATTCCGTGAGCGACATGGCGAAGACAAGGCAAAACGTGGAAATCTCAACGAAGAACACGGCCCTCTTTTTCTCGGTCTGGATGCAGGATCAACAACAACAAAGGCAGTCCTCGTAAACAAAAAAGGCGAAATCCTGTGGGATTTCTACGATGTAAACGCAGGAAATCCTGTTGATTTGGCTGTCCGCGTCCTCAAAGACTTATACAAAATTCTGCCGGAAGACTGCTATATTGCACGTGCCGTTTCAACCGGTTACGGTGAAGCCCTCTTCCAGGCAGCATTGGGCGTTGACGCGGGCGAAGTTGAGACAATCACTCACTACCGCGCAGCTGAGTTCTTTGTCCCTGGCGTAGAGTTCTTGCTTGATATCGGCGGTCAGGACATGAAATGTCTCCGCATGAAGGACGGTGCAATCACTTCCATTCAGCTAAACGAAGCTTGCTCTGCAGGATGTGGTTCATTCCTTGCAAACTTTGCAAACTCAATGAACCTCGACATCCGAGAATTCTCAAAACGAGCGCTTCTCGCTAAAAAACCGGTCGATTTGGGCAGCCGATGTACAGTCTTCATGAACAGCCGCGTAAAACAGGCTCAGAAAGAAGGTGCTACAATCGACGACATTTCGGCAGGTCTTTCTTATTCTGTAATCAAAAACGCACTTTTCAAGGTAATAAAACTCCGCCGTGCTTCAGAAATCGGAACTAAAGTCGTAGTTCAGGGCGGAACTTTCTATAACGATGCAGTCTTGCGTGCATTCGAAAAAATCGCTGGAGTAAATGTATTCCGCCCAGATGTAGCTGGCCTCATGGGTGCTTACGGTTCAGCACTCATCGCTTACGACCAGTGGTGCGACCTCACGGCTCCAAAACCGGGTCAGGAACAGAACTGGGTTCCGCCAAAAATCGTCTCAAACATCGCAACTCTTGAGCAGCTTGAGCAGTTCAAGGTTGATCTTGAACTTACGCGATGCGGCGGCTGTCAGAACAACTGTCTCCTTACAATCAACACTTTCACAACCGGCGGCCAGAAACGTCAGTTCATAACAGGAAACCGATGTGAAAAAGGATTGGAGCGTCATCAGCTCAAAGACGAAAACTCAAAAACCGTTGATGGCTCAAACAAGGCAAACACAGGCGTTGAATCAACCGGCTACGAGCTTCCAAATCTTTTTGACTGGAAGTACAAGCGGCTTTTCAATCACTACATACCTCTCAAACCAGAAGATGCTCCGATGGGAAGCGTGGGAATTCCACGAGTCCTCAACATGTATGAGAACTATCCGCTCTGGTTTACGATTTTCACAAAGCTGGGCTTTCAGGTTAAAACTTCTCCGCGTTCAAGCCGAATGATTTACGAGCGTGGAATCGATTCAATTCCATCAGAATCAGTCTGCTACCCTGCAAAAATTTCTCACGGACACATGGAATCGCTCCTCAAAATGGGTTGCAAATTCATTTTCTATCCGTGTATTCCATATGAAAAACTTGAAGACAAGGGAGCTGGAAACCACTACAACTGCCCTGTCGTAACTTCATATCCGGAAGTTTTAAAGCACAACCTCGACACAATAAACGAAGCTCAGGATTTGCTTTTCATGAATCCTTTCCTTCCGATTTATGACTTGCCGCGCCTGCGTGAACGCCTCTATGAAGAGCTTCACAAGCATTTTGCCACCCTTACAAAAGAGCAGGTTTATGCTGCTGTTGATGAAGGCTGGAAGGAGCAGGAACAGTTTAAGATTGACACTCAGCGTGCTGCCGAAGAAGCTCTTGAAGAACTTGTCGTTACAGGCGGCAACGGTATCGTACTTGCAGGACGACCTTATCACCTTGACCCGGAAATCAACCACGGAATCCCGGAAATGATTCACGGACTTGGCCTGGCAGTCTTTACGGAAGATTCTGTCGCTCACTTAGGCTCAATCGAACGTCCTTTGAGAATCATCGACCAGTGGACTTATCACAACCGATTGTACCGCGCGGCAAATTTCGTTGCAGGAATGCCTAACCTTGAGCTTGTCCAGCTCACTTCATTCGGCTGTGGACTCGATGCAGTCACTGCAGATCAGGTTGACGAAATCATGAAATCAAAGAGCCGCATGTACACGCTCATCAAGATTGACGAAGGAAGCAACCTCGGTGCAGTTCGAATCCGAATCCGCTCTCTTATTGCAGCTGTCAAAGCCCGTCAGCGCAACCGAAAGCATCTTGCAACAAAGAGCGCGGCATATCAGCGCGTAATCTTTACTGAGGAAATGAAGCATGATTACACGATTCTCTGTCCTCAGATGTCACCGATTCACTTCCGCCTGTTGCAGAAGGCTTTCCAGTACTCAGGATTCAACTTTGTCGTCCTCGACTCTGTAGACCCAAAGGCTGTGGATGCAGGTCTTAAATTCGTAAACAACGATGCATGTTATCCTTCAATTCTGGTAACAGGCCAACTTATTGAAGCTCTTGAATCAGGAAAATACGACATCAATAAAACCGCAGTCATCATCTCTCAAACTGGTGGCGGCTGCCGTGCAACAAACTACATAGGATTTATCCGCCGTGCTTTAAACGACGCTGGCTGGAGTCATATTCCTGTAATTTCACTCAACGCTTTGGGCATGGAAAAAAATCCTGGATTCACATTCACTCCAGGAATGGTTCACAAGGCAATGATGGCTGCTTTCATCGGCGACCTTCTCATGCGCGTCCTTTACCGCGTCCGACCATACGAGGCCGAGCCAGGAAGCGCAAACCGCCTGTACGAAAAATGGAACGCAAAAGCGGAAGAGATGCTCAAATCAAACTCAATCTTCAAATACCGAAGGTTGATTCGCGGCATCGTGCGTGACTTTGACCGTCTGCCAATTCTTCCGATTAAAAAGCCTCGCGTCGGCGTAGTCGGTGAAATTCTCGTTAAATTCCATCCGACAGCAAACAACGACATGGTAAATGTAATCGAAAAAGAAGGTGCTGAGTGCGTAATGCCAGACTTAATGGACTTCTTGTTCTACACTTTCTCTGACGGTATATTCCGCTATAAAGAGCTTGCATTCCCTAAGGCCGAAGAGAGAAACGGAAAGATTGCAGTCTGGGCTCTGGAACTCTATCGTCGCTATATGAAAAAATGCCTGCGAAAGAGCCGCAGATTCGAAGCTCCTAACTCAATCTGGGACATGATGAAGAGCGTTGAAGGACTCATTCAGACAGGAAATATCTCAGGTGAAGGCTGGTTCCTGACCGCCGAAATGGTAGAACTTATTCACTCAGGCGCACCAAGCATTGCCTGCGTTCAGCCGTTCGCATGTCTTCCTAACCACATCACGGGCAAAGGCATGATAAAAGAGCTGCGACGAAGATTCCCGGAGTCAAACATCAGCGCAATCGACTACGATCCGGGTGCATCAGAAGTAAACCAGCTCAACCGCCTCAAGCTACTCTTGAGCAACGCTCCAATCGGTAAAAACCCTGACGAGCTTCCAAACGGCAAAATCTGGACAAAAAAAGGTGAGGTAGAGCCGATCATCCAGTACGCTTCTGGTGGCGCGCAGTTTGTAGATGACGATCCAATCGATGCAAAAAATGCCGTTCCTGCGACTACGGCTGTATAACTAAAAAAAGGATGCAAAAAAGCTTAGTTTTTACAAAAGAAGCTTTTTGCATCCTTTTTTTTCTGCAGTCCAAACGCCTTTAAGAAAGATCAGAAATTAAAAACGATGACCTCATCTTTATGCCTTACTGTAATTTCTTCCACTTTGAAACAGTTGCCCTTGGACACGCTGATTTTATCAAGAATGCTTTTTTCAAGAAGTTTATTGATTTTTTCCTTATAAAAAAGAAAATCCCGTTCATTCATTTTGCATGATAACCTTACCAAAGCTTTTTCTTCAGACTTGCTTCCGTCAAAAATAAAGAAAACGTTCCCATGAAGTTGAGGATTTTTTGCCAAAAAGTATTCTGTTCCATCCTCCTGAAGCCTAAAATAATCGTTTTTTAGAATGATTTCCGCCTTTCTTAAAAACAGATTCCAGTCTGGTTTATTTTTTGCGGTAATGCCGATTTCAAAATCGGTGTCAGCATGAAAATTATTGCATGGCAGAAGCAAAAGTTTTAATCCGTCGATATTTACCTGCCAGCCCCTTCCTGTTTCACCAGTCTGATCTGTAATATCAATCTCTTTCGCCTCAATTTTCTTTTTGGTGCACATTTCAATAAAAGATTGAATTCTGACTTCACTCAGAAAGAGACTTATGCAATATAATTTCATTATGCTTACTTTCTTGCCACGATTACCATTGTGCGTGCATTTTGATTGTAGGGACTAAAGTCAAAGTCGCCGTAAATTTCTACGGATTTAAAGCCGATTCCAATCATGATGCGCTTAAGTTCAACTGCAGAATAAAGCCGCTGAACAAACTCGTGCTCAATCCGCTCTCCAGTCTCGTTGTCAATCAAAATCCATCTTGAGCGCAAGCCTTCCCATGCTCCGATAACGCCAAAATCAGTCAAGACGGTCTTTCCAGCCCTCTCAAACCACTCTCCTTCGGTAAAGTCCTTGATTGCAATTTCCCGACTCAGGTTTTCCAAAATGAAAAATCCGCCATCCTTTACACTCTCAAATATGCTTTTTAAAATCTGCACGTCTTCTTCCACCGTGTCGCAGTATCCAAATGAGGTGTACAAATTTATTGCGCAGTCAAACTTCTTTTCGCTTTTAAAAGTGCGCAAATCTGCCTTTATCAGCTCCAGGTCAACTCCCTCGGCAGTTGCGCTTTCAGCCGCGGCATCAAGCTCGCTTTGAATGAGGTCCACGCCTGTAACTTCAAGTCCAAGACTTGCCAGTTCTACCGCTATGCGTCCCGGCCCACAGCCCGCATCAAGAATCTTTGCTCCTTTTGAAAGCCCCGCAATCTTACATACGCTGTCAGCAACACTCGGAGCTTCAGCCCAGCGGGCTGTATCGAACATGATTGGACCGTAATTATTCCAAAAATCTTCTTTTTCAAACCACTCTGTTTTATTTTCATTCATGAATTGAGTTCTCCACAAAAAAGCAATTAAGGCATATTATATCACAAAAAAATCATCATCTCTCCCCAAAAAACAAGCGATTCGTAAAAATGCAAAAAACTAACGCTATTTGACAGTCAAAGTGAATGATATTAGAATAAATTCAAATGAACATTTTATTCGGTACTTCAGCAAGCAACGGAATTGGGATCGGCAAAGCCTTTGTAATTCCAGAATCAGAAAAGAGGATTATTCCGACCAGAACAATTTCTGCAGAAGAACACGAGAGCCACTTAAAGCGTTTTGAAGCATCTCTCGCAAATGTAATTGAAAAGATTTCTGCTCAGCTGGATGCTGTAAAGCACGATAAAATTCAGTCCGAGATTTTTGAAACATATTTCCTCATGCTCAATGACCCTGAGTTTTTGAGCGATGTAAAAAAGACTTTTGCTGCCTCAAACCGAACCATCGAATACGTATTAAATCAAAAAACAGAAGAATATGCTGATAAACTCCGCTCAAGCGGAAATGAATATCTTGCAGAACGCGCTCAGGACATCTGCGATATTTTCGGGCGGGTTCTTGATGACCTTTTGGATTTTCATCCATTTAACATCGAGAACGTTCCTGACGGCTCCGTGATTGTCGCAAAAACATTAAATCCAAGCGACACAATCATCCTCTCAAAACGAAAAATCGCAGGCCTTGCACTTATCGAGGGCGGTGTTTCTTCTCACGTTGGAATTCTTGCACGCAACTACGGAATCCCGGCTGTCTTTGACCTTGAAAACATCACCCGCGAAATAAAAAACGGCGAAACCGTAATCGTTGACGGAAACTCAAGCGAAATAATCAACAATCCCGACGAAGCGACAATTTCCGAATACAGAAAAAAAATAAAGGCGCACGCCGAGCACGAAGAAAAACTCAAGATTTTCCGCGACAAACCGGCCGTAACTTCAGACGGCGAGAGATTTCACCTTTACGCAAACATCGGTACCGTGGAAGAAGCTGAAATTGCCATGAGGGAAGGCGCTGACGGAATCGGACTTTTCAGAACAGAATTCCTTTTTATGAGTGAAAGCAACAGGAACATAAGTGCAACTCATTCGGCAGTTTCCGCTTTCAGTGAGGAAAATCAATTCGAGGCGTACAAGACCGTCCTCGAAATAATGAAGGGCAAACCTGTAACGATTCGAACGCTTGATGCCGGTGGTGACAAGCTCATAAATTCCTCAGAAATCAGAAACGCAAAAAACGAAAAGAACCCGCTGATGGGCTTGCGTGCAATCCGTTTAAGTCTTGCTAATCCTCAGCAGATAAAAACTCAGCTCAGGGCACTGTACCGCGCTAGTGTTTATGGCGACCTAAGAATCATGCTTCCTTTAATTACGAGCACAGATCAGGTAAAGGCAACCCTTGCAATTGCAGAGACCGTAAAGGACGAGCTGCGTTCAGAAAACATTCCTTTCAACGAAAATGTTCCGATCGGCATAATGATTGAGACAGCGGCTGCGGCCATGACGGCAGACTGTCTTGCAAAAGTGAGCAGCTTCTTCTCAATCGGTACGAACGATCTTACACAGTACACGGTTGGAGTCGACCGCGAAAATGCTGATGTTTCTGATTTATACGACGAATTCCATCTTGCAGTCCTGCGATTGATTCACAATACAATCCGAGAAGCTGAAAAAGCAAAAATTTCTCTTTCTGTCTGCGGAGAAATGGCGAGCCGAAGGGACAGCGTTGTTGTCCTGGCTGGAATGGGAGTCCGAAACTTGAGCATGAGTCCAAAACTCATAACCTCAATAAAAGAACTTCTTTCAAAAGTAAGCATATCAGAACTCAAGGCGATTTCCTCAAAAAAACTGAACAACCTTTAAGAAAAAAAGGCAATCGCTCTTAAGCAGGGCAAGTCTTACGAACACGCATCATGAGAAACTGCAAGATTTTTCAGAGCTGCACTCAAAATGCAGCTTTGACCAAACACTTGCGCTTATTTATGAGTCTGTTACTATCAAAAAATCTTTTTTTTCAATAAAATAAAACTTATGGCTAAAGCAAAAAAATCAAAACCGGATTTTTCAAAACCGAAACCTCAAAAAAACTTGGAATACGAAGAAATCATGTCTCAATCAGAAGCTGAGTTTTCAGACAACGATTCTGTCAATTCAGCGAGTGAAGAGTCAAAAAATAACGATGACGACTGGACTCTCGACGACACAAGAGATGATTTTTCAGAAAATGACTCTTCTTCAGACGGCGATGACGGAGAGGAAGTTTCCAAAGTTACGGAATACGACAAATCAAAACACTACATAAATCTTCCGCTCGTTGTAATTGCAGGCCGGCCTAATGTCGGAAAGTCTACGCTTTTCAACCGCTTTTTAAGGCGAAGGCTCGCAATCGTAGATCCAACTCCAGGCGTAACCCGTGACCCGGTAGAATCAAATGCATTCATAAACGGAAAGCCGGTTCGTCTCGTTGATACAGGCGGTTACAAACTTGACCGCGACCTAAAAAGCCGCGAATCGGAAATGGATGAGCTTGTTGTCGAGAAAACTCTTGAGACAATAAAAAAGGCGAATAAAATCCTCCTGCTCCTCGAAGCAGGCCTCATAACAGGCGAAGACGAAGAATTCATCCATCTTTTGCGGCCGTACTGGAACAAAGTGATTGTCGCTGTAAATAAATGTGAAGGTGGCCGTGGAGAAGACATCGCATGGAACTACCTGCAATATGGATTTAAGGATTTGCTCTTTATTTCTGCTGACCACGGCGACCATATATCTGAGCTGGCAGAAAAAATCACTAAAGGTTTGGATTTCTCACGCGTTACGGAAGGAGAAGAGTCCCGCCCGATAAAAATTGCAATCCTTGGAAAACCAAACACAGGAAAATCAACCCTATCAAACCGGCTCACCCACACAGAAAATTCCATCGTCTCAGATTATGCCGGAACAACCCGCGATGTCGTCGAAGGAAAATTCACTTACGCGGGACGAGAGTTCGAAATCATGGACACAGCCGGAATCCGCCGCAAGAAAAAAGTCCACGAAAATGTCGAGTACTACTCCGTGAACAGAGCCATAAAGACGCTCGACAAGTGTGACATTGTATTTCTGATGATTGATGCACAGGAAGGACTCGCAGACCAAGACAAGAAAATCTGTTCACTCGCCTACGAGCGCGGAAGAGGCATCATATTCATCCTCAACAAATGGGACACTCAGGAACAAAGCAGAAAAACACTTCGCAACACAGTCGATTACATAAAAGCCATGTTCGGCCACATGAATTGGGCGCCAATCCTGCCGCTGTCAGCACTGCACGGCGAAGGAATCAAGGATTTGATGAACAAAGCCATTGAGCTTTACGGCCAGCTGACGCACAAAATCGAAACATCAGCCTGCAACAAGGCTCTCGCCGACTGGCTTTTCCATTATCCGCCGCCAGCAAGCAAGGCAATTCACTTTAAGATCCGCTACATGACTCAGACAAGCTCAAACCCAGTCTCGTTCAGGATTTTCTGTACAAGCCCGGACAACGTTCCGGAAAGCTATGTCACATACCTCAAGAATTCCATCCGAAAGGATTTGGGTTTTGATCAAATTCCAGTCGAGCTGAATCTCAAGGCAAGCAGAAAACGCTGGGAAAACAGGTTCGAAGACGAATAGACTTAAAGATTGCTCAAAAGCAGGCTGGTATGACTTATACAATCGGTGAAATCGAAGAACTCTCTGGCATAAAGGCAAACATCCTCCGCTATTGGGAAACAATAATCCCGGGCTTTGCGCCAAAAAAAGATAGTGGCGGAAGAAGAGTTTACACGGAGAAGGACTTCGAGCTTGTCCTCAGACTGAAGCACCTGATTTACGAAAAAAAATTCACGATTGAAGGCGCAAGAAACGAAATCCTTCACCAAACCGAGCGATATGAGTCAAAAACAGAAATAATGAGCGAAATAAACGACATACGGACGGAACTGACAAAACTCTACATGACGGTTAGAAAGTACCGGCAAAAATAAGGAATTTTAAATGCACAGACATTACGAACGACAAAAATCAGTATACTTGAGACGGGAACTTTTCAACGAAAACGCCATTCCAAGCGAAAGCAAAAAAATCATCGAAAAATTTGATGAAATCGTCGCATCCGTCAGGGGCCTGAGCGGCAAGCAAAAAGTCGCGCTTTACACAACGATTAAAAATCTTTCGCATCAGCTCACCGACGACCGGAACAGCCGCAGACTCGGCTACATGAACGAAGCAAGCCATATCAGCGCATACATCAGCTATTTCATGTGGTGGAATCTCGTTCGCCAGACGCTTCTCTTTGCAAACATGCCGAAATCTGCATTTGAGCCGCTCTTAAAATCAGAAAGCCCTGTCGCAATAGACATAGGAAGCGGAACACTCACAGTAGTCATCTCACTTTGGCTTTCAAGACCGGAACTCCGCAGCAAAAAAATCAAATGGTACTGCATGGATTTAAGCCAGAGCGCCCTTTCAGCAGGCGAGGAACTTTACCTTGCAATAGCCGCAAAAACATTGAAGGGGGAAGTCTCCCCCTCGCTCCAGAGCCAACTCGCTACGCAAATCGCCCCTGCAGGCAGTACCAATTCACTCCGCTGTGTTGGCTCTTCCGCTACCCCTTCTCCTGGGGCTACGCCCCAAGCCCCGGAACAAAAATCTGAAATCTGGGAAATCATCCGCGTAAAGGGAGCCTTCGGCACGCCCATAAAAGAAAAAGCCGATTTCATCACCTGCGCCAACGTATTCAACGAAATAATTCAGCGCAACGAAATGCCGACCGATTTCCTTGCAAAAAAATACACGGCGGAGCTTCTTTCCTACCTCAAAACACAAGACTCTTCCGTTTTGCTTGTTGAGCCTGGCGACCCTCACTCAGCAAGATTCATTTCGCTCATGCGCGATGCCTTAATCAGGCAAAATTTTCTTCCCGTCGCTCCTTGCACTCACTCACTGACATGCCCAATGTCAGGCCGCACGCACGGAAAAACTACAAATGCCTACGGAAAAAACGCAAAATGGTGCAATTTTGCTTTCGATGCAGACACTGCTCCAGAAAGGCTCAAAAAACTCTCAGAAAAAGCCGGCCTCCAAAAAGAAAGGGCAAGCCTGAGTTTCATTTCCGCAAAAAAATCAGCCGCAGTTTCTCAGTCCAAAAAAAATCCTGAATCCTCAGACGAAAAGACATTCATCCGCATCGCCTCAGACTTCATCCGGCTTCCAGACCTGCACAAGTCAGGCTACTATGCCTGCAGCCAGTTTGGAATGCTTCTGGCCATCGATGAAAACAACATCAAGCCAAAAAATGGCGATCTTCTTCAAATAAGGACTCCAGAAAACATGACTGAGCGCGACAGAAAAAGCGGTGGCATAATCGTAAGAATATAAAAAAAAGAGAAAGCGACACCTTTCGCAAAAGGTTTCTCTTTCTCTTTCAATCTTTTTTTCTTCCAAAGGCTTAATCAAAAACCTACTTGAAAAGTTTCTTTATCTCGCTTGCGTAAATCTCATTGATTTTAAATCTTGCGATGTCCTGTTTTGCGCTAAGCTCTTTTCCAACCTCAAATTCCTTTTCGAGAAGGGCAATCTTATTGATCCTCTCATAAGATTTGAATCCGTTCTTGGAATTGATTCTTGTGGCAACTTCCGTCTCAATCATGTGCTGGACTTCAGGACTCTTTACCATCTCGGAATAATTCTTGTAAGAAAGGCCTGCTTCCTTTACAAAACTTTCGATTTCTGTTTTTTCTGGAACGACAAGAGCCGCAAGATAACGCTGATCCTGACCGAGAACCACTGCCGTTTTTATAAAGCGGGATTCCTGCATCTTCATTTCGATTGGAAGCGGCTCTACATTCTCGCCGCCTGTCTGAACGATAGTGTCCTTTATGCGTCCGCGAAGACAAATTTCGTTATTTACAGTCAAAATCGCGATGTCGCCGGTGTTGAACCAGCCGTTTTCATCTATTACTTTTGCAGTCATTTCCGGCTGCTTGTAGTAGCCTTTCATTACAGTCGGGCCTTTTAACTCAAGGACACCCTTCCTGCATTTTCCAAGGTCTTTTCCAGTTTCCGGATCTACGACGCGGGCAGCAAGCTCCCTGATTGGTGCACCTACGTTTCCAAAGACAGGTCTCCTCAAAGGACGAACGGATACAATCGGAGACATTTCCGTAAGTCCGTATCCTTCAACAAGGTTTACGCCGATTGCCCAAAAGAATTTATCTACAGCTGGAGGAAGTGCACCACCGCCAGAAACGGCACCACGGAAATTGTTTCCAAGCATTGCACGGATTTTTCTAAACACAAGAACTCCGCCCAAGAGTTTTATCGGGTAACACACAAGCCACGGAATAACATAAGCCGGCCACTGCAGAAGCCTCAAATCCATCTTGAACCTTGAAGTCTTTGCAAAGAGAACCCTGTCAAGTTTTGAGTGAAAAAGAGCAATCCCGGTAAAGAATTTAAACAGATTGTTAACGATTCCGCCTGTCTGCCTCATCTTTCGATAAATGCCATCATATACGGCCTCAAAAACGCGAGGAACAGCTGGCAAAAGCTGAGGGTTAAGAGTCTTTAAATCCGCAAGCAAAATCGGACCAACCGGCTTTGAATAACACAAGGTTCCAGCCTGAGAAAAGACAACGTACTCAACAGAACGCTCAAAAGCATGCCATACAGGAAGGACAAGCATGCCTCTGTCTCCAGGATTCAAATAAATTCGCTCGTCTATGTCCTCAAGCTGAGAGATGAAGTTTCCGTGAGAAAGCATTACGCCCTTTGGCTGGCCAGTTGTGCCGGACGTAAAAATAATTGTAGCAAGGTCATCCCATTTGCCTTTTTCGATTTCTTCGTTTACGGTTTTTGGATTTTGAGAGTTAAACTCTTTTCCCTGGGCAATTACATCCTCAAAATTAAAGAGTGCGATTCCAGCTTCTTTTGTAGCGGCAAAATCCTTGTCGCTTGCATTCTCAAAAGAAATCAACGTCTTTACAAGCGGAAGTTTGTCCCTTATTCCAAGAATCTTATTGATTTGTGATGAATTTTCTACTATTACAATCTTGCATTCAGCAAAAGAAAGGATGTATTCCAAATCTCCGACAGTCGCATCACATCCGCGAGGAACGTCTACTGCTCCAATCGCAAGCAATCCAAGGTCTGCCTGCTGCCATTCCTTTCTGTTGTCAGAAATCAATCCGATATGTTCACCACGCTCAACACCATTTTTTAAAAGACCGCCGGCAAAATCAAGCGAAATCTGATACGCCTCTTTATATGTAGTAGGCTCAAAATGCCCGTCATTAAAACGACTCATCTGAAATGCAACATCAGGATACATCGCAGCAGTTTTTCTAAAAAGTCGTGGAAGTGTTGTTTCCATAAAAGCTCCTATTTAAAACACCGCATCCATGTCTTACGCTCAGGCAACGGATATGCGGGGCTTGTCATTTTGGCCGAACAAAGCCAAGTGACGTTTGACATAAAACTGAATTTTGTCAAATCGCTCCCATTATACTCTTGTGGCCTACAAAAATCTATAGACATACCGATATTGTTGACAAATCAAGGTGCTACCAATAAACTAATGATAGTTAGTCTTTAGGGGATAATTAAAAAAATGGGAAAGACAGAACGAATCACTCGTGAGAAAATCATCTTGGCTTTTTTAAATTCCTGTTTCGAAAAGAACGCTGGCGGAACATCTCTTTCTGATGTCTCAGGCCGCCTCGGAATCAAAAAAGCATCTCTTTACAATCATTACGAAAGCCGTGACGCCATGGTTGACGACTGCATAAAGTGGTGCTCTGAATACATGCAGAGGACATATTTCATACCGGCAGACATTGATCAGATTTCAAGAAAATACACTGCCGAAAGCGTAATGAAGGGTATCGTAAACAGATGGTTCAAAATGAACGAGAAAGAACCTCTCTTCCAGATTTATTCATTCATCGAAAGCGAAAAATACATCTCGACTCAAGCCGCACAAATCGCCTCTTCAAACAAGGAAAAACTCATCGCACAGACAAAAACCGCTCTCAAAAGCCTTTCTGCAGCCGGTAAAGTCATCAATCTTGAAGAAAGCGAAGCCGCATATCTTGCAAAAATATTTGTCGGAATGCTGACTGACAACCTCGACTCATATCTGGTTCAGCGCAAAATCGAAATCCGCTCAAATCCTGTTTCGGGCGAAGGTTCCCTTTTTGGAAGCGTGGGAGATGATTCAATTCTTGACAAAGTTGATTCACTAATTGAAAATTTCTGTGGCTTGCTGAAATAACTTTTAGGGCTTATAATAAAACTGTGTCAACTCTTTACATCGTAGGAACACCAATCGGAAATCTCGGCGACATAACATACAGGGCTGTTGAAACTTTCAAAAGCGTTGATGTTGTTGCCGCTGAAGATACAAGACATACGCTGCAGCTTTTAAATCATCTGGAAATCAAAAAACCGTTGATTTCATGCCGCTCTCAAAACGAGGAATTCGCGGCTCAGAAGATTATAAAGATGCTTGATGAAGGTCAGTCTGTTGCATATGCAAGTGATGCCGGAACTCCGGGCATAAGTGATCCGGGAGCAGTTTTGGCAGGTCTTGCCAGAAAGGCCGGTCATACAGTAGTTCCGATTCCTGGTCCCAGTGCTTTTGCTTCATTGGTCAGCGTTGCTGGTGCCGGAGGAAAGACCCTCATTTTTGAAGGATTTCTTTCACCAAAACCTGGACGCAGACGCTCAAGGCTGAAGGAACTTTTGGCTACAGGAGATGCCGTAGTCTTATACGAATCTCCTTTCAGAATTGTTAAACTTTTATCGGATATTGCCGATATTGAAAGTAATCGTCGTGTGGTAATTGGCAGGGAACTGACAAAACTTCACGAAGAAATTATCGAAGGAACTGCAGAAGAAATGCGGGATGATTTTGCTCAGCGTAGCAAGGTTCTCGGAGAATTTGCAGTTTTTATCTCGGGGAGCAAGAATTCTTCAAAAATCTCTAAAGATTCCGAAGAAAATGCCGATAATTAAAAGGTAAAAAGGCAGGTACGTTATGATGATAGGCAAACTCGATGGATTGACTCCAGTAAACAATGTCCAGAACACAAAACGCACAGAAGCAAAACAGGATTCTCTCTCTTTCGCAGATACAATCAATGTTTCTGACGAAGCAAAAGCGGCAGCAGAAGCTTACTACTTAAATCAGGTTGCAGAAGAGACTCCAGATGTGCGTGCAGATCTCGTCGCTTCCATCAAAGAGAAAATCAAAGATCCAAACTATTTGAATCAGGCAGTAATCAGCTCAACAGCTGACCGTCTTCTCGCTAGCTACGGATTATAGTCGTTAAATTTTAGCACAATGCTAAACAGCAGGCTGTCTACGAAGCTCCAGAATGTCATTTTCCGTGCTGAGCCGAAAATGATGAGGGCTTTCTGTTAGACAGCCTATTTTTTTTAAGGAAATACGCAAAATGTCAGATTTTTCATTCAAAGTTTCACCAAACATCCTTTTAGGCTCCTATTCTACAAGCCGTGTCGGACAGCACGTAATAAACTGGGGCACGCGCTTTATCGTCATAATAGACCCTGTTTTAAGGGAAGCTGGAATCACAGAAAAAGTATTAAAAGCTTTGGATGACAAAAAAGTCAATTATTTTCTTTTTGATCAGCTCTCAGACGGTTCTGACTCAGAAGTCTTAATCCGCGCCATACATCTCGCAAGGGAATCGCACGTTCACGGAGTCATTGCAGTTGGCGGCGGAAAACCTATAAGCATCGCACGCTCACTCTGCGCTTTCTACAACGAAACAAAAGACATCTACGACTTTTTGGATGGAGAAAATCCTTCTTCTACACCACTTCCTTTAATCTGCGTTCCAACCACAATCCGCGACGCATTTATTTTCACTGATAAAATACCGCTTGTTGACGCGAGAAGCTCAACCCTAAAACTGATAAAGTCTCAAAGCGGAATATGCAAGCTCGTTCTTTTTGATCCAAACCTTACGTCGACACTTACTGCAAATCAGTCAGACTCAATGGCTTTGGAAACACTTTGTCTCGCAACAGAAACATATCTCTCCCAAAAAGAAAACTTTTTCAGCGACATGATTGCAGAAAAATCTGTTGAACTCCTTGCATATGCGCTGGACGGCTCACAGTCACTCACAATCACGACTCCAAAAGAAGAACTTTTATCTCAGGGCGGATGCATGGCTTCTCTGGCCGCTGCAACATCTTCCGTCGGAATTGCATCCCTTCTTGCAATGTGCATAAACGCGCGCTACAAAGTTTCAAGGGCTATAGTAACCACAATTCTCTTCCCTTACATGCTTGAGGAGTGCGCTAAATTTAAGGCCGCAAGAATTGCAGAAATCGCAAGACATTTTGGAATTCAGCGTGAAGGAGCAACTTCTGAAGAAATCGTCCAGGAATTCATCGAAAATATCCGTCAGAGAATTGCAAAGGCAAATCTTCCGGCACGTCTTAAGGATTTGTCACTCTCCATTGAACAGCTTGCCCTTGCCGCAGAAGATGCAGGTCAGCTCGACATTGTAAACACTCTTCCACGCAGCATGACAAGCGATGATTTGTTTGCACTCATAAAAACGGCATTCTAAGAAAATGATTGAACCTGGAAAACTTAATACTCTCGAACCCGGACAAAAAAGGCGGAAACTCGCGCTGACTTTCGGTGCGCTTGAACGTGACATCGATGGAATTGCAGAGAAAGGCAACGAATACAATTTTAAGAGCCTGCCACGGGAACAATACACAAAACGCCTCGTGCACTTTGTAATAGAAGATCCTGCAATCAGCACACAAGCAAAAGAAGAACTTTTGACTCTGATAAATCAGGAACCTTTTGATGAAAAGCGTACATGCAATATTGCGCGAAACACACTCCTCGAAATAATCGGAACTTTCCCTGCAGAATGGGACTTGATAATAGCGCCTCATGCGCCAGTAACGGATGAAAACGGCATCGTTCGAAAAAGAGACTTTTTTGAAGGTGTGTGCGTCTATGCTGAGGACATACGTTCTCCGTTTAATCTTGGCTCCATATTTCGCTCTGCGGAAGCGATGGGAGCTGAAAAAGTCTTTATCTCCCCAAGATGCACAGATCCGGACCATCCAAAGGCATTGCGTAGCGGAATGGGCTGCATAGAAACAATGGGCTATGAAAGAAAAACTCTTGATGAACTTGAGGAACTGTCAAAATCTGAAAACCTTCCGATTTTTGTACTTGAGACAGGCGGTACGCCGCTGGATGAATTTGAATTTCCAAAACGAGGAATCTGCATAATAGGCTCTGAGGAACTTGGAGTAAGCCCGCAGGCTCTTTCAAAAGCAACTTATGGAAGGGTAACAATTCCAATGAAAGGATTGAAAGCATCATTAAATGTTGGTGTCGCTTACGGAATCCTCATGCAGAAATGGGTCGAAAGCCTTGAAAAAAGCGAATAAAGACTAATTACTGTGGAAAGCCTTTTCCATTCGCTCTGAGATTTTTTGAAGCTGGGACTCGCTTGTTATGTGAAACATTGCCAGGACATCAACATCAAACTGATAATAGTCTACCTCATGAACCTGATAATGAGAAATCATGTCGGAGAGATACACGATGCTCGTAAGTTTTTTGCTTGATACAGGCGCCATGTCCGGCTCGTGATGATGGCGTATAACCGAAACAATTACGTCCGGGAAATTCCATTTTTCTGCAATCAAGGCTCCGATTTCACTGTGATTTACGCCGGCAACAAGTTTCTCGAAAATCTCCGTGGAAATTCCTTTTTTTGCGCACACATCCTTTACTTTGTCACCCATTACAGGATGAGCCGTCTCAAAAACCAGTTTTCCCATGTCATGAAGCAGGCCGCAAACATAAGAGTCATCGATTACGTCGGTATCATCAGCACACAAATTGCGCGCGAGATTGAATGAATAGAATGCAACCTGATATGAGTGAGTCCACAGGCTTTTATCTGCCTTGTCGAATTCTTTTAGGCCGTTCAGGGCACCGGCAGAAAGAAGCATGTTTTTGATGCCGCGGATTCCTACAAGTTTTACTGCATCCGGAATGCTGTGACAAGGAGAAGCAAGCGCAAAAGTCGCAGAATTTACAAGCCTGAGCAAATCTGTAGTCAAAGATACGTCGCTTGAAATAAAAGTTGCAATGTCACTCATTTTTGAGCGGTCATCATTTAAGAGGCGGTTAATCTTTGCGATGTTTTCAGGAAATTTTGGAAGACTTTCGATGATGCGCACAAATTCAGCAGAAACAATATCAATGTCCTTTTGATTTTTTTCGTTTAGAGGAAGGATTATTCTTGTAATTGTCTCGCCGTTTTCACAGACAACCTGAAAATTTTCCTCGGTAAGACCTATTTTTTCGAGCATGAGAATCATTATGATGATTCCTAATCCAGCACCTTCAGACTGGTCAATAACCTGAGTCATTGCCTGATCTACGGAAGTATACTGCTGCGCCCTGCTCAACTTATCGTGAACACGCTTGTACTCACGGAAAGTCATTTCTGAATTGTTTCTGATTTCGATTTTTATCTTGTTGTTTCGGGTTTGAAGAATGAGCTTCACATACAGGCCGGCTTCTTTTTGCAAGCCTAAATAGTATTTTATGTTGTTAAGGGTATCTTCCTTAAAATTGAGCATTCCACGCTCGTAATCTTCGTTTTTGTAAATGTCGAGATGTTTTTCGCGGAAATAGAGGCGCTTTGTATTTGCCTTTTTTGCGTTTGTAACAAGTTCGTTTAGACAGTATTTTAAGTATTCGCCCATGTGAGACTGATTAAGCTCATTCAAAAAAGCAGTAAGCACTTCTTCCATATACTCCGTCATCTCTCGAGGAAGAGTATAAGTCGTTATGGAGAGAGGAATACCGGCACGAATAGCCATTTTGATTTTTGAAATGTCTAAACTCACTTTCTGACGCATATCGTTAAGAATATTTTAACACATTTTTTAAAAATAGAAAATAATAATAAATTTTCTTACGACAAAAACTGACTAGGAATCTGATGATTTTTGCACTAAAATATAGCTATGTTTGACTGCTTTCTTGCCCAGCTGCTCGTACTGATAATGCTTTTTTCAAGCGAGCTTAGAATATTTTTCATCAAAAATCCGCGAATTGACTGTCTGGCAGTTTTCGCTCCGACAGCGCTCGCCATATCCGTAATAAACAACTTGAGCTTTGGATTTTCAATCACGAACAACCTGATTTTCCTTCTCTCACTGTTTATATTCATCACAAATTTCCGCTCAATACTTCGGTTCAGGGCAAATCTTCTCGTCGACCACTACAGCACGGCATTTTTCATTTCTTCACTTTTGAACCTGCTGCTTCTTGTCGCACTGAGCTTTTTCACAATTTATTTCAGGCCTGCAAAAATCAACCTCAAGGATTTTTCAGTCGAAAAAGAAAAGCATCATCTTACAGGAAACCTCTCCTCAGACATCCGGATCCGCTATGACGCATTCACCGGCGAAAAATACTCTGGAAATGTTTTTGTGTATAAGCCGCTGATTAAAAACGAACCAGAAGTCAACACAACTTCCATAGCAGCATCCCTTCCTCAAGAAAAACAGGATCAGCCTGTCTTGATTTTTTCGGGAAATGTAACTGGAACGACAGAAGACTATGAGCCGCTCTTTTTATTGCTCGCACAAAAGGGGTTCACGATTGTCTCTGCTGATTTCTATGCTCCTGACGCAAAACTCGCCGCAGATTTTACACAGTCCACATTCACAAAAAAAATAGTCGATTATCCCTGCCTCAGAAAGTTTTTTGCAAAAAAGCTTTATCTGACTGACAAAGAACTGTTCAATAAAATGCTTGAATCCGAAAAAAAATACATAATTCCTCGGTACCAAGCTGCTTCTAAAATTGCAATGCGGCTTTTCGGAGAAAACACAAAGCTTTTCTATTTGACGGATGGAGTTGATTTTGAAACGGTTTATGATCTCATGGAATTTTTCCCTGCCAACACAAATGGATTTTTCCCGATAAACAGGGTCGCAGAATACAAGACATCGCAATTTGGCTTTATTGAGCAGACAAATCCGCTTTTTGCGCAGATGTTTCAGCTAAAAAGAGACAGTTCTCTTTTCATTCCACGGTACGTCGCAAACAAAACTGCGGAATACATCAACATGGGAAAATAAACTTTTTTACTGGAGGAAACATGACTCTAATCGAACTCGACAGATACTTCAATTCAATTCTTCACAAGGAAGATTACGATTCCGACATATCCTCAAATGGAATTCAAATAGCAAATTCATCTCCAAAAGAAAAACAGATTACAAAAGTTGCATTCGCTGTTGACGCATGTGAGGAAACAGCCTTAAAGGCAAGTGAACTCGGCGCTCAAGTCCTGTTCGTTCATCACGGTCTGTTTTGGGGTCATTGCCAGACAATCACTGGAAATCACTATAAGAGGGTGGCAGCCTTCATAAAAAATGACCTCGCGCTCTGTGCATATCACATTCCGCTTGATGCAAACGAATTCATCGGAAACAATTTTGGAATCGCAAATTTTCTGGGGCTAAAAAAAGTCCGCCCTTTTGGGAAATGGCGTGGTATGACGCTCGGAGCCTGTGGCGAACTTGAAGAAAGCGTAAGCATTGAGCAGCTTGAGAAAATGCTCTTTAAAGATGGTCAAAAGCCAAACTGCGTCCTTCCTTTCGGAAAAAAAGAAATCAAGAAAATTGCAATCATCTCTGGAGGTGCCGGTGAAGATTTCATTCAGGCCGTAAAAATCGACGCTGATGCCTACATAACCGGTGAAGTCAGCCACGAAGATTATCACGCGATAAAAGAATGCGGGATTAATGTGATTGCCGGCGGACACTACAACACGGAAGCCTTCGGCGTAAAACTGATGCAAAAGCGGCTTCACGAAGACAAAGGAATCGAAACCGTGTTCATAGACATTCCGACCGGACTTTAATAAAAATAACTTCTTGTTGTAAAGAGCTGAATTTTTCTTTATAATTTGGAAATTATGTCAAACAACACAACAATTGAAGTAGCTTTTAAACCAAAATATCCTAAAGCAAAAAAAATAATTCCTCTGATCCTTATGATTCTCGTAATTCTGCTGGATCAGATTACAAAATTAATGATTGTAAAGCACATCCCGTTGTACCATATCGGCTCATCTTTTTTTGGAGATGTGCTCAGAATCGTACACGTCAACAATCCTGGAATCGCATTCAGCATCGGTCAGGGCTGGTCCTTGGCTGTCCGTGGCGTTCTGTTCCGACTTGTTCCGCTTGCAGTAATTCTTGTCGTCCTCGGCGTATACTTTCGAAATGATGATTTTTCACAACTTCAGCGATGGGCAATTGCTGGAATTGCAGGTGGCGGGTTCGGCAACCTGATTGACCGTTTTTTCAGGAGCGAAGGAGTCGTTGATTTTATAGACGTTAAGTTCTACGGAATACTCGGATTTGAGAGATGGCCTACATTCAACATTGCCGACGCAGCTGTAGTCGTATGTGGAATCCTTCTGGTAATCTCATTTGTCTGCGTCATCAAAGAAGAGCGCAAGCCAGGAGATGAAGACTGATGACAAAAAGCGAAAGGACAACTATTTTCAATCTGGCTGTAATTCTCTTTAACATTGTTACAGGGCTTGTCGTTGAGCTTGTAATAATCGCGATTCTGTTTGTAATTCTTCACAAAAACCAGAATTTAAGTGAGAGTGTTCCTATGCAGGTAATTCTTCCTTTTTTACTGCTCATAGGACTCATCATTGCAATGTCCATTTCTGTCCGCGTCATAAGCTGGGCAATAGATAAATTCAACCTCAAAGACAAAGTTGACTCAAAGGCAATAAGCCGCTACCAAAAAAAATAACTAATCTAAAAATAATAAAATCCCAAAACAGCAAAAAAAAATCCCGCACGAATGCGGGATGTAAAATCATTTATGCCTGAAGGGCTGTTACTGCAACTGTATCAACGATTTCGTCTACGTTGCATCCACGGCTCAAGTCGTTAAGAGGCTTTGCAAATCCCTGACAGATAGGACCAATTGCTTTCCAGCCACCCATGCGGGCAGCAATTTTGTAACCGATGTTTCCTGCGTTGATGTTAGGGAAGATGAAAGTATTTGCATGACCTGCAACCTTGCTTCCAGGAGCCTTAAGTTCTCCAACTTCAGGAGCGATTGCAGCATCAAACTGGAACTCACCGTCCAAAATCAAATCTGGAGCCTTTTCCTTTGCAATGTTTGTTGCGTGAACAACTTTCTCAACAGTGTTTCCGTCTTTTGGATCAGCACCGCTTCCCTTTGTAGAGAATGAAAGCATTGCAACACGTGGCTCGATTCCAGCGATTACTTTTGCTGTGTTTGCAGAAGCAATTGCGATATCAGCAAGCTGATTTTCATCCGGGTTGATGTTGATTGCGCAGTCACCAAATACAGCGATTCCCTCAGCAAGATATTTGTTTCCGCCCTCTGGAGCAACCATGATGAAACATGAAGAAACAGTGCTGCAGCCAGGAGCTGTCTTGATAACCTGAAGTCCTGGGCGCAATGTGTTTGCTGTTGAGTGACATGCACCAGAAACAAAACCGTCAGCGTCTCCTGCCTTCAAAATCAATGCACCATACATTGTATAATCTTTGAGAGCTGCTGCTTTTGCTGCTGCTACATCAGCATACTCTGGCAAACCTGTCTTTTTGTTGAGTTTTCCTTCGCGTGCCTTGTACAAGATTTCTGCATATTTGTCTGCATTTGAATCAGACTGTGGATCTACGATATTTACACCTGTCATGTCAAAACCGAATTTCTCGATTTCAGCCTTGTTTCCAAGCAAAGTGATTTTAGCGATGCCCTCTTTTACGATGCGGGATGCAGCCTCAACGACACGCTTGTCCTCACCTTCACAAAGAACGATTGTTTTGCCTTTAGCCTTAGCTTTGGCACGGAGTTCTTTTACAAAATCCATTTTTTTCCTCGTATATATAAAATTTTTGGTTCAAAAATTGAATCCGAATTTATGAGGGGAAGGTCTCCCCCTCGCTTCAAACGCCTCGCGTTTTCCGCTACCCCCTCTGCGGGGAGGAGCAATGGCGAACGTCTTGCTCCCCGCAACGCCCCACCCCATGACATCCAGTGAAAAATCAAGCAGAATGCAAAATCAGCATGGAAAATTTTTAATATTAATATCCGTCGCTCATGCTGCGGTTGATGTCACGCTGATAAAGCTCCTGATAAACAAGGGAGCGTTTTTTGAGTTCGTCCTTTTTTTCCTGACTGAACGGAACGAAACGCCAGAAAATCGCACGAAGTTCCTTGTCCATTCTCTGAACGCCGTCAACTTCTTTTGTCATCCAGAGAACATAATCAGAAATAAAGTAGCTTTTTAAATCACCCTTGAGCTTCTGCTTCTCAATCCACTGATAATACTGTCCGGTAAGGCCCTCTTCCATCCAATAATAGCTGGCCTTTTCTTTTGCAACCTGCCACCTTAAGTCAGCAACTGCCATAAGTATGGAAATCTTTAAATCACGCGGATACATTGGAATTACGATTCGTCCACGGCTTGTAACGCGGTTATAGCGGTCAAAAGGCTCCCAGCAGAAGCCAAAATCACCGTATGTCGGAAGACACAAAACATAAGGCACGATTCTGTTCTTTACGTTTTTGTGGATGCGGACAAAACAGTCCGGGTCATTGTCTTCAACCCATTTTAAAAGATTGATTACATTCTCACGGAAACCTGTACCGTTTGGCATTGAGTGATAAAACTCTCGCGTAAAAATCGGGAACTGGTTTCCCTGACGGCCACAAGTCATTTTAGCCATCTGACGGACAGTGCTCCATTCAGTCTGCAAATCCTGAGTGCTTACCTCAATTGCTTCCGGCTGACTCTCAAGCTTGTCTGAAAGGGAAGCATCTACGGATTTTGCCTCCTCATACTCCTTCAAACAGTTGTTAAGTTCCTTGTCCACTTTCTGCAGTCCGCGAAGCTTTTCCTGAATCTCTACAAAAAGATGCCTCTGTCCTTCCGTATAAGGCTGTTTGTGAGGCTCAAGTCCCATTATTGTGGAATGCTCGCAGAGTGAGTCGATTCTGTTTCTTAACTCAGCCTCAAGCATCTGCCTTTCGGCTTCTTTTGAATTTACAAGGCTTTCCGCATTCTGCAGTTTTCCATCGTTTTTACTCTTAAGCTGCTGAATCCTCTGCTGCTCAGCATTTGGATCGTTTTTTCGCGGAGTTCGTGCTTCATCAGTCGCAGAAAGATTGAGGCGGCCGAGGGCAATATCGCGGAACCATTCATCCATGTAAAAGACTGGCTCCCCTGAAGTATTTTCGTAAATGACTTTTGAAAAAAGCAGTTTTTGTTCAGGAGTAAAAAGAGAAGGCAGGACAACGCCAAACCTCAAGAGCATGCGCTTTGGTTTTTCAAGCTTAGGATCTGCCGCTTTAGTTGACATTACGCGGACAAGCTCCCACCATGATGTTACAAGCTGCTGTCGGTAAACAGTCCTGTCTTTTGGATCCTGACAGGTAAGATATTTAGAGAGAACTTGATGAACACGCTGAGCCTGCTCACCTTCACCATTCAAGGCAGTTCTGTAATATGAGGTGTCATCGAAAATGTGATTGGATTCTTCTTCGTAAAACTTTTCAATCGGCTTGAAACTTTTTACAGCGAGATCAACTTTGTGTTCTGATGATTTAGGTTCTTCTTTTTCTTCCGGCTTAAAAGATGAAAATTCTTTATAGGACAGGGATTCATCTGGCATTGAACTTTCTGTCTCTGCTAAAAGAGCCGCAATTGTCGGGTCCAAATCTGCATCGTTCATCAATAATCAACTCCACAAAAGAAATCTTTGTTATTATACCACATTATCATTTTTTATACAGAATGTACGGGGGGTTTTTAATAAGTTTTAAGATTTTTTTTATAAATCTTTAGAAGCGCTTTTCCCGAGCAAGGTAAAGTCATCGATTGCAGAACAAAATGCAATTCCGCTTCCAGGCTCGCTTAAACACTTCAAATCCTTTATTGCTGACAGAACAGTCTCTTTTATTGATGATTTTACAACAATTAAAAGCATTTCTTTTTCCGGCACGATATGCATCCCGAAAAATTTTGCGTCATCCTCGCGCGCAGTGCCCCTTGCATTAATTACTGTTCCGCCGCCTGCTCCGGCTTTTCTGGCAGCCACCATCACGTCGTCCGCATAACCTTTGTTTACGATAACGCTTATCATCTCGTTTTGTGTTTCGCTCATTTTATCTGCGTCTCCCTCGGTAATGTGAGAAGTCTTCATCAATGAATTTACTGCAAGGCTGAAAAACTCACCGAAACCTGCTTTTTCTTTTGAAGAAGCGGCAACAACTGCATTTTTTACGGCATTTTCAACTGAACCATCGACAATCATCAATATGATGTCTTTTGTAGACTCTCCAAGTCCGAGAACAGCCGATACATTTGATTTTGCAAGTCCACGCCCCATAAGTACAGTTCCGCCCCCGCAGCCGCTTTCCATTGCAGCACGAGTCAGTTTTTCACCCTTATCATGAGGAACAATGCTTATAAAAAGTTTCATTTTATTCATTTTGTCCCCCTTCTCCGATATTTTTCAAGGTCAGATTTTCCTTTTTATGAGTTTTTCTTACTTTTAATGCAAAGATTATTCCCAATACCTGAATTGCAATCAGTGGAGTCATTGCAACGAGGGCAATCACTCCAAAAGCATTTTCACTGGAATTTCCGCCAAAAGAAGACGCTCCAAGCGTAAAAGAAAGGACGAATGTGCTCGTCATGGGACCGGAAGCAACTCCGCCTGAATCAAAAGCAATTCCCGTAAAAAGTTTCGGACAAAAATATGAAAGAAAAAGTGCCAGAGCGTAGCCTGGAATCAGCACGTACCATAAGCTGAATCCAAAAAACACCCTCAGCATGGAAATTCCGATTGAAACGGCAACGCCTCCCGACAAAGCCAAAAGCATGACTCGTCTCTTTATGGTGCCGCCACTTATGCTTTCAACCTGCTCCGTCAAAACCCAGACCGCAGGTTCCGCACAAACGACAATCGCGCCAAAAATCACGCCGATAAAAACCAGTCTTGCAAGATAAAA
>JAEEGL017024620.1_pt1 | contig 27892 bp, 27 predicted proteins | sample 9134231 | NCBI WGS metagenome assembly JAEEGL01 (sample SAMN16246548, study PRJNA631951) | gut metagenome | biome: gut microbiome; feature: rumen; material: fiber-attached | host: Bos | place: Iran: Karaj | collected 2018-10
CCGTTCCAGCTTTCGCTCGATTTCCGGCCGATGTATGCCCTGGTCGGACCCTACCACCTGAGCCTCGACAACCACGTGGCCCTGGGTATCCGCTACGCGTTCTAAACCGGGTTTCCGCCCGCGTCAAAAGCCTGCCGTCGGTGGAAACGGCAGGCTTTTTTTTTTCAATTTTTTTTGCAGTTTGTCGAAAAGTGCGTAAATTGCGCGGTTAAATGAGGTTACGCTTCAAAAACACGGCTTTTCGGGGGCTTCTGAAGTGAGTTCCCGACGGCGGAGCCGTTAAAACAACGAAAGAAAAAAGAAAACAAACAAAACCTATTTATACAATGAAGAAACTTACTTCAATCATCGCTATCCTGATTCTTGGAGGCACTTCTGTGTTCGCACAGACGACGCTGGGCAATGTCCCGGAGAAGCCTTTCCGCGTCAGTCTGCAAGGCGGTCCGATGTATTCGCGCAACGAAAACTCCTTTGCCTACGAATACTTCGCCAGCCCGTTCGACTTGGTCACCTGGCAGTTCTCCGGTGCGGTCGGTTACGATTTCACGAATGCGTTCGGTATTCGGGCAAGCCTTGGCTATACCAACAACAATCCCGGTGCCGGTAACGTGCATCAGACCAACATCGGCTATATCCGCAGCGACGGTGCCGACGATCGCTTTTTCCCCTACACTTTCAAGAGCTTTAACGGATTTGTCGATGCCGTACTTCACTTGAAAGGACGTTATGGCATTCGTACCAGTTTCGACCCGCAGTTGTATGCCGGTTTGGGCGCTGGTTATACCTATAATTTGAAAGCCTCGCCGGCCAACGAGTACGCTCCAAAGAACGATGGACACTTCCACCCTTGGCAGTATAAGGAGATTACCGATCCCAACTTTGTCGGCGGTTTCCGTCTGGGCTTCATTGCTGAATATAATTTCACCGATTTTATCGGTGTATTTGCTGACATATGTGGTGAGGCATATTTTGACAGATACAACGGCATGATGCCTACCGGAAGATTCATTGACTATCTCCGGGGATATGCCGGCTTCCCGTTCGACCTGCGCGCCCACATTTCGCTCGGCATGGTCTTCCACTTTTCCTTCGATTAACAATAAAAACTTAACGATATGAATTTCAAGAAACTCCTTGTTTTGGTCATCGTCCTGGGATGCGGTTTCACGGCATTCGGACAGGAGACCACTACTATCATCACGCCTGAAGCGCCCAACTATTGGTTCGCAGGTGTTGGCGGTGGCATGAACTTCGGCTTCAACGGCCATCAGTATGTAAAACGCGAAAGCTCGGGCGCCGGTGCCGGTTTCGCCCTTGATGTGTATGTCGGTAAATGGCTCAATAACTGGGGCGGTTTCCGCGTCGGCTATCAGGGCCTTTCTACCAGCGACAAGTTCACTTCCTTCGGCAAGGATCCTTATACTTATGTGCACGGCGATATGCTCTTCCGTCCTGCAAAATGGTTCGTCCCTTACATCCATCTCGGCTATGCCAAGATCAATCAGGGCTCGATGGCTGGCGGTGTCGGTATCGCTCTCCCGATCAACATCAGCAAGCGTGTGGCCATCGTCCCCGATTTCAAGGCCACGGGCTTCAGCAACCGGGCATTTACCGATGGCGGCCGCTTCCCTGGCATGAACCTGAGCGTCACGCTCGGTCTGCGCATCAACCTTGGTGGTAGAGTTCCGGTGCAGACGGTCACTGTGCCTGTCGAAACCATCCGTACCGTCCGCGACACCGTCGTAGTCCGCGAGCAGATAGTTGATACCGTTTACATCAAGGTCAAAGACACCGAAGCCCAGTTCAACGAAGAACTCGCCGGCATCACCCTCTTCGACTTCGATAAAGCGACCCTCCGCGACGAAGCGTTCCCTGTGCTCGACAAGATCGCTGCCTGGCTGAACGACCATTCGGAGCGCAACGCCCTGATTGAAGGCTACACCGATTATAAGGGCTCTGACGCTTATAACCTCGGTCTGTCGCAGCGTCGTGCCGACGCCGTGAAGAAGTATTTTGTCGGTAAGGGCGTCGGGGAAGATCGCCTCGAAGCAATCGGCCGCGGCAAGGGCAAGTTTACTGAAGGCACTACCGATTCAGAAAAGCGCCAGCAGAACCGCCGCGTGGTCATTACGCTGAGATAACCACACTCGGTAACATACTCTGTTTCATAAACAGGCGCACACCCGCTTTGTGTGCGCCTGTTTGTCTTATCTAGTATTGGCTGAATCCAGCTATAATAGCAGACGCGTAGCAAAGAACACCCTGATCCTCTATGGCAGGATGTTCTTTATGCTTATTATCAGCCTTTATACCAGCCGGGTTGTCCTAAGTACGCTGGGCATTGAGGACTACGGCGTTTACAACGTCGTAGGAGGATTTGTGGCAATGTTCGGGATCCTCACATCCTCTCTATCCGCAGCGATCAGCCGATTCATCACTTTTGGACTCGGAAAAGGAGATCTAGAGCATCTTCGGAAAGTTTACTCTACCTCAATCATTATCCAGTTCGCCATGGCTGTGATTATTGGATTGTTGATTGAAGGTATAGGAATCTGGTATTTCAACCACAAGATCAACATTCCCGTGGGTCGGGAAACCGCAGCTTTCTGGGTACTTCAGTGCTCTATTGTTACTTTTGGCCTCGCCCTGATCAGTGTCCCTTATAATGCCGAAATCGTTGCGCACGAGCGCATGGATGTATATGCGTTGTTTTCCATTCTGGATGCTACAATCGCTTTGGCTATTGTATTTGCACTAAAAATCGTTCCTTTTGACAAATTAATATTATATGCCATTTTATGTATGGCATCTTCGCTTTTAATGCGATGTCTTTATGCCATATATTGCCGACGCAAATTTGAAGAGTGCCGATTCAAACTCGCCTTTGAAAAAGACGTTCTCCAAGAAATGGGATCTTTTGCCGGATGGAATTTAGTAGGTCAGATTGCTTTCGTTTTCAACACAATGGGGGTGAACTTGCTCGTCAATTCCTTCTTCGGAGTCACCTTCAACGCGGCTCGAGGGGTCGCGGATCGGGTAAATGGACTAGTCGGAAAGTTTACCGGCAACTTCATGACAGCAATGGAGCCGCAGATTACCAAGACATACGCGGAAAATGATCTTAAATCCATGCATGCCATCATCTTTAGAGGCACACGTTTAGCGGCATACCTAATGATTGTCCTGGCTATCCCTATCTGCCTTGAAACAACATATCTTCTTGACTTATGGCTTGTCGAAGTGCCGGAACATGCCGTTACCTTTGCGAGACTGACGGTTGCAGGATCCATTATTAGTGTTTTGGGCAGACCCCTTATCATCGCTCAGCATGCTACTGGTAAAATAAAGCGTTACGAAATACGCAATGCTCTCTGCGAATTCTGGGTCTTCCCACTTACCTGGCTCGCATTCCGCATGGGTTTTTCCGCCGAATGGAGTTACTATATATCCCTTCTTGTTTATTTTCTTCTTCTGTTTATCCGCATTTTTCTAGTCAGAAACAACATACAACTTCCATGGAAATCTTATATACGAGAGGTATATTGTAGGATAGGACTTGTCTTGATACTGTCTTTTATACCGCCCGCCTTTTTACATTTTTCCATGCAAGAATCTTTTTGGCGGTTCCTTTTCGTCACGCTCGTCAGCACCCTTTCACTCGGCGGCTTCATCTATTGGTTTGGAATTGATAACGGCGAACGCACCGCCGCTATTCAATATATCAAGGATAAATGGAAGATAATTCGCACGTTTCTTTCCTAATGAACACGGATATTTTTGTAGCAACGCATAAACCCGCAAAATTCCTACTCTCGGAAGAATATAAGTGGATACAAGTAAACACCCTGGCAACAGGAGCCTGGGAAGGCTATCTCCATGATAGCGATGGTGTTGGGCAGATTTCTTCCGATAATTCCTCTTTTTGCGAATTAACCGCACTCCATCGACTGTGGAAAATGTCTAACGCATCCTATAAAGGTTTGGTACACTACAGACGTTTTTTAGGCAATCGATTACGGTATTCCAATTCTGAACTATCCGGTATTAAATATAAAAAGGAGGAACTTGTCAACAAAGTCTTAAAATCCAATCTTATCGGAAAAGTTTTGAAGGATTATGACATAATTCTTCCCAGACCTTTATACCCTTATCCGCTTACCGCCCTCGAAGATCTGAGAAGATTTGTGTACGAACGTGATATTGAAGAGCTGACGAACGTAGTGCATGAAACTTGTCCAGATTATTTCGAGTGTTTTAAATCTGTGTTGAAGGAAACGAATTTGAGTTATTGCAACATATTCGTTGCACCACGTGAGATATCCGATTCGTATTGCGAATGGCTTTTCGGCTTACTCGAAGTTCTCAAGGAACGGATTGACATCAGTGGCTATGACGCTCAACACAAACGAGTTTTCGGTTACTTAGGAGAGGTCTTACTAAATGTCTATGTTCGTAAAAATCAGTTGCGCCCTTGTTATCTGAACATGATCGATCTCGATGAGAATGCGGAACCTTTATCCTTTAAAAGAAAACTAATGCTGAAAAGATTTGCTATTCTCGCAAGATTGGGCCACTATCCAAATTACTTTGACCCCGCCCTGGGGAGGGCACGGAACAAACATTATCATCGACTCATACAGAAAAAGTGATTAATTATCATTATCTCATCGTCGGCTCCGGTCTCTTCGGTGCCACTTTCGCTTATCAGGCACATAAGGCCGGCAAATGTTGCCTCGTGATCGACAAGCGGCCGCATTTGGGCGGAAATGTCTATTGTGAGGACATCGAAGGCATTCACGTCCACAAATATGGCGCGCACATTTTCCATACATCCAACAAGAAAGTATGGGATTTCGTGAATTCTATCGTGCCTTTCAATCGCTACACCAATTCGCCTGTCGCCAACTACCGGGGCGAGCTATTCAACTTGCCTTTCAATATGAACACGTTCCACCAGATGTGGGGCGTCATCACGCCACAGGAAGCACAGGAAAAGATTGAAGAACAACGCGCCGAAGCCAAAGCGAAGATGGCGGCAGCGGGCGTCCAGGAACCCAGAAATCTTGAAGAACAAGCGCTGTTGCTGGTTGGCCGCGACATCTACGAAAAGCTTGTCAAAGGCTATACCGAGAAACAGTGGGGCCGTTCCTGCACCGACCTCCCCGCTTTCATCATCAAGCGACTTCCTGTCAGGCTCGTCTATGACAACAACTATTTCAACGACAAATACCAGGGCATCCCGGAAGGCGGCTACAACAAACTGATCGATGGGTTGCTGAAAGGCGTCGAAACCCGGACAGACACTGATTTCTTTGCTGACCGGACGTATTGGGAGCGTATCGCAGAAAAGATTGTTTTTACTGGAAAGATTGACGAATTCTATGATTACCGTTTCGGCAAACTTGCGTATCGTACCGTCCGTTTTGAAAACGAATTACTTTCCTGTCCCAACTATCAGGGCAATGCTGTCGTCAACTACACGGCCCGTGAGGTTCCTTACACCCGAGTCATCGAGCACAAACACTTCGATACGTTCGGCCAAGCCGTCTATGACAATCCGCACACGGTCATTTCCCGGGAATACTCCACGGAGTGGAAGGAAGGGATGGAACCTTTCTACCCGGTCAACGACGCGAAGAACAATGAACTCTACCTGAAATACAAGGCTTTGGCCGATATGGAAGAACGCGTTCATTTTGGCGGTCGCCTGGCGGAATACAAATATTACGACATGGCCCCCATCATTGAAAAAGTATTAAGCCTTCCATTATGACCGAAAAGGTTCTGACCCTCGTCATCCCCTCTTACAATATGGAGAAGTATCTGGACCGGTGCCTCTCCTCACTGATTGTAGATGACGAACACATGAAGCTGTTCGAGGCGCTTGTCATCAACGATGGTTCCAAAGACAGGACTGCCGAAATCGGACATGGCTACGAGCAGAAATACCCGGATACATTTCGTGTCATCGATAAAGAGAACGGGCATTATGGTTCCTGCGTCAACCGGGGACTGGCGGAAGCCCGTGGCGCTTTCATCAAAGTCCTTGACGCAGACGATTGCTTTGCCACAGATGTGTTTTCCTCTTTCCTTGAATTCCTTATGCAAAAGAAAACCAAGGAAATGGCGGATCTGATCCTTTCCGATTATTCTATCGTCGATGAAAGTGGTCTTGTCCAGCGCATACACCGGTATTCGGACTATACAAGTCCTTTCGCCATCGACCAGATAACCTGGAAGGATCGGGAAGATTGGTTCATACACGGTCTGACCTACAAGACAAGTATTCTACACAAGATCGGGTATCGCCAGACGGAAGGAATCTCCTATACGGATGAAGAATGGATTGTCAAACCCCTTGTCGCAGTCAATACGTGCTTTCGCTTTGATGGGAGCCTATACCGGTATACAGTTGGCAGGGAAGGGCAATCCATGTCTCCTGCCGTTTTCTCAAAGGGCCTTTCGATGCGAATAACAGTTGCACAATCCATTCTTGACTTTTACAATTCGCTGAATGATCCAAACAGTTCTGTAGCGCTTTTCACAAAAGGCCGATTACTTTCGTTGTTAAATTATATCTATCATACCACACTCTTTTCCCGACTGACGGATGACCAGGCTTTCTGTCAACTAGAGGCACTTGACGAAAAGATAAAAGGATCGTCGCCCGACATTTATAATAAACTCAATCGGGCCATCACCGTTGCCGGTATCAAATTCCGGCCTGTCCAAGACTTTCGAAACGGAAAAAGGTTTCGTTTAACCACAGTACGCCTGCTTTATACCCTTTCTGACTCACTCAACCATATCGGCCACAGGAAATGATCTGCCCCAAGCCCCTGCTGTCTGTCATCATCCCTCTCTACAACACGGAGAAATACATTGAGCAATGTATCCTTTCCGTCGTTGAAAACGAGGTCGATCCCACTTTATATGAAGTGATTGTAGTGAATGACGGCTCAACCGACGCATCGGCGCAGGTTGTGGAAAGACTATGTGCCGGGCATGAAAACATTCATCTATTCTACCAGCAGAACCAAGGGGTCAGCGTAGCGCGGAAGACGGGTGTACAACAAGCAAAAGGAGCGTTTATCTGGTTTATCGACAGCGACGACTGGTTGCTGGAAGGATCCCTTCCCAGAATAATGGGAATCCTTGAGCGAATTCCGGATGACCTGGACGGCATCCACGCGCCCCTTCAGAACTATTTCGGAGAACAGAGAAACAGTCTGTCGACGCCGCTTGTATTTGAGAACGGGTCGACCATTTCGGGGAAAGACCTGCTGAAAAGCGGACACGTCTCTGTCTGCCCGCCGGAATTCGTGTTCCGGAAAAAACTGTTCGACTACCCTTTCGTGTATTTTCCGGAGAATACCCGTCACGAAGATGAATACTTCTGCCGGACCCTGCAGTATTGCTGCGGAAAACTCCTGCAAATCAACGAGCCTTTCTATGCCTATCGCCAGCACGGGAACTCGTTTATGTATTCCGGAGGAGTTCGCTCGGCGCAGGGACTTGTAAACGTTTATAAACATTTATCCGGTTTTGTCGAAGACCATGTTGAGGAAAAGGACAAAGACTGGTTCCGAAGAGAGAATCTTGCACTTTTGACGGCTACGCACTTCTGGTTTCCCGATTTGATCGGTACACCGGAGTTCAGGGCATTTCGAAAGCAAAACAAATCTTTCATCATTTCCGAGTTCAAAAAGAACCGATATCTACTGAATCGGAAAGACCGTCTGATTGGGTGGATGACTTTACGAATGCCTGTATTGTTCAAATGGCGTTACTTAATCCTGTCAAGATATAACAGGAAACGCGGCAAAGCGCATCACAGTTGATAATTATGCCTGAACTTCAGGAACGTCAATCCCGCACAATCGACCTGCTTCGCTTCCCCATGGCGGCCCTGGTCGTGCTACTGCATACAGCGGCTCTGGGGTTGAACAGCACATACCCTGTCTACTCGACGCTGAGCATCGCGTTGGGGCGCGGTATATGTCGAATAGCAGTTCCGTGTTTCTTCCTCATCTCTGGGTATTTGTTCTTTTCGAAACTGGAAGACAAATGGGATACGAGTGTTTGGTTCGATAAACTCAAAAAACGGGTGCGGACCCTGCTGATTCCCTATCTTTTGTGGAATGCGATTGCTGCCGTGGCAATTTGGGGCTACCGCTGGATCTTCGCTCTGATCCATGGAGAGACGTATCCCGGATTCTTCGACCACATTGCACAGATGCGCGGCCTATGGGACTATGCAGAAGTCCTTCCTTTCGACGGGCCCCTCTGGTTCATCCGGCATTTGATGTTACTCGTCATTGCCGCGCCGCTGGTATGGTTGTTTGTCAAGCATCTGCGTATCTGGGGGCTTCTGGCTTTGATACTGGTATTTATATTCGTCGGACACATCCCGGAAGGCATGGTCTTTTTCTCCGCCGGAGCGTTGTTCAGAATAGAGAACAAGAATATGCTCAGTGAATTCGGCCGCATAAAATACTGGGCCATCGCCTTAAGCATATTGTCTCTTGTCGCCCTGACCATTGCATACAGAAACTATCCGGACTTATACCGGGCTACCGGCAACGTGTTTATTCTCGCCGGAACAGTGGTATTATTCCTCCTCGCCGGCCGGGCGGCCGGAAAAGGCAAAAAAGCCTGCCCGCTTCTAGTCCAAAGCAGTTTCTTCATTTTCGCAGCACACGATATCCTCATCCTGCACGACTTTTCGCATTGGATCATCCTGCATCTTCTGCCGTTCCAGGGAGAATGGATGGAATGCGTGGACTTGTTCCTTCGCCCCACAATCGCAATTACAATCTGTCTGGTTATCTATAAACTGATGGACCGTTTCACGCCAAAAACACTATCTCTTTTGACGGGAGGAAGAGGACGATGAACGCTTTTACCCGCGATAAAATGCTGCCGGTCCGGGCACTTTGTGCCCTGCTTATCGTTGCCGGCCATTTAGCGATTCCGGTCGGAGCCCGCTACTTGCAACCCTTCCTGGAGCCGGCTGCCTGCTCCGTGGCCATCTTCCTGTTCATTTCCGGGTATGGGCTCTCCAAATCGTATGAAGCAAAGGGCAATGATTACCTCCGGCACTTTTTCTCCCGGCGGATTTGGAAAGTATTGTGGCCCGCACTCGTAGCCTTGATTCTCTTTTATATCCTCATTCCCGATCCGAGCCGGAGTTACTTGCACGATCTCTATCTGACATTTCGCCGCGGCTCTCCTCCACTCGCACAACTCTGGTATGTCATCGAAATATTCTGCCTTTATCTGCTGTTCTGGCTGTCATTCCGTTTTCTTCCTGACAGATATCGAATAATTGCACTTTGGCTGGGAGCGTTGTTATTTATGGGGGTGACCTTCTCGTTGGGCTACACCCGCAACTGGTGGATTCACACACTGGCTTTTCCGACTGGCGTAACATACGCGCATACTGAAAATACCGTGCTGAGCTGGATGAATAAGCGGCGTCTTAATCCTTGGCTCACACTGACAGGTCTTTCCTTCCTGTTTGTCCTATTATACCTGACCGGAAACCCGTATGTATGGACTTTATGTTATGTCGTTCTGCCACTGATTTGCGCGTTGGTCGTTTCGTTACTGCCACTCGAGAGAATCCGGGACCCGTTCATGCGATTCATAGGCACCGTTTCCTACGAAATTTATCTCTTTCACGGAATAGCTATCGCCGCATTGCGCGGTAAAAAAATATACATCGACTCTGACGGATGGTATATCGCTGCCGTTTTTGGGATGACTTTTATAATGGCCGGACTGTTCCTGCTGGCGCAACGAGTCTTTGCCCGGCATTAATCAATCATGGAAAAACAACACAGACAAGCCAATTTCGAGATCCTTCGGGTCATCGCCATGCTGATGATTGTCATCTGGCATTTTTATTTGCATGGCCTTGGAGGAGAAGACGTATTCCCGGGACGATTCGGAAGGGTCAACTACCTGCTTTCCCAATACATCATCGTCATCTGCAGTTCCTGTGTCAATCTTTTCGTATTGATTTCCGGATTCTTCCTCATCGACAAATCATTCAACTGGAAACGATTCATACTCCTCTGGTTACAGGTTGTCTTCTGGGGTGTCGGCATTGCCCTGCTGTTTTATTTTACCCGCCCGGAGCAGGTTGCGCTTAAAGATGTTTTCCGTCAACTGCTTCCCGTGAAGAATATGAACTATTGGTTCATCGCCCGATATTTTGGACTGATGCTCCTCGCGCCGGGACTTGGAAAGGCGGCCGTTACATTAACCAGGCAACAATATCGGCTGTTTCTTCTGGCATTAATCTTCGTGGGATGTACTATTACGATGAATTTCCCTTACGGGCAGATTATGGGCAGTGATAAAGGCTATAGCCTGCTTTGGTTCATTGTCCTGTTCTTCACAGGAGGTTACCTGAAACGATTCCCGCCGAAAACCGATGACAGAAAGTTGCTTGTCATTATGCTTGCCCTCTCTCTTGTCATCTTGGCTTTTGTGGCGGCAAAGGCTTTCTGGCGTCATCGTTTTGCCATTGAACTGCCGGCATACAACGGATTCGGCTTCCTAATGAGTCTTCCCATCTTCATTTGGTTCCAGAATCGGTCCGATTCCTTTGGTAGCGGACGACTGGGACACGCAGTCACTGCCATCGCGCCCTATTCTTTGGGCGTCTATTTGATATCCGAGCATTTTTGCATATGGAACTGGCTGTGGAATGGTCTTTTCGACTGGAAGAGTTTGGGTGGAAGTCCTTGGCTCATTCCGATGATGCTCATTACTTGCTGCATTATCTTCCTTGTGTGCGCCGGTCTGGACTATCTTCGCTCAGTTGTCTTCAAAGCTTGCAGAATCAACGATCTGGCCGGCTGGTGCTCCGACAAACTTCACGCTGCTTTCAACAGATTATAAGTTACCGCCACGAATGAAAGTTCTTGCAGGAATCGTTGCCTATCAGCCTGATTTCCAACAGCTGAGGAAGAATATCGATGCTTTGGAAGCCCAGGTTGATCAAATTGTGATTTGGGACAATGGAGGCGCGGACGGATTTGACCGGGATGAAGACATTGTCGTCCTTACGGATAATCAACGGAATATCGGGATAGCGGCTGCGCTCAATCGTTTGTGCGAATATGCCGAAAAGAACGGATTTGAATGGATTTTGACAATGGATCAAGACTCCATCATACCCGATAATCTGATTTCCAACTATCTGCGGTATGTGGGAAATGAGCGTGTCGCCCTGCTCTGTCCCCCCGTTCTTGAACTCAATGGCAATCATATGGACATTACTTCCGATGTCGATGCCGAATATGTTGAAATGTGCATTACCTCCGGATCGTTCTTGCGGATTTCAGCGTGGAGACAAATCGGCGGTTTTTGGGATGAACTGTTCATCGACAATGTCGATTACGATATCTGCTGGTCACTTACCGAGAACCACTGGAAAATACTTCGTGTCAACGGCCTGCCCCTTTGCCACTCTCTGGCGCATAGCAGCCGGGTCCGGTTTCTCAACCGGGAAGAAATCGTTTTTAATCATTCCCCTTTACGATGCTACTATATTGTCCGGAACACCATCGCGGTGGGGAGGAAGCATAACAAGAAACGCCAGTGTTTTCGCTGGAACATGAAGCGAATCCTATGAGTGAACTTATATGAGAAAAACCGTTGGGAGAAAAACAAAATGATGCTGAAAGGCATTTGGGATGGTCTGCGCATCCCGATTCCCAATAAACAATAAGTCCCCATGCCCGAAATATCTGTCATTATCCCTTCGTATAATAAGCAGGCCTATATGGCCCAATGCCTGGATAGTGCCCTTTCGCAGTCCTTTCAGGATTTTGAGATTATCCTGTATGACGATGCCAGTTCAGACGCATCGCGGGAAATCTGCGCATCTTATGCGAACAGGGATCCTCGTGTCAAGTATTTTCAGCATACGACGAATCTCGGGCAGCAGGCAACCATAAAAGACGGTGTGATGCAAGCTCGCGGGCGTTGGATCGCCTTCGTCGATGCCGACGACACATTGCCCGCCGATGCCCTCTCTTCCCTCCACGCGCTCAGCAGCGACGAAACGGATATCATCGTCGGCTTTTCCTGGCAAGGAGACAATTCCATAGAGCATATCCCCATCGAACAATGGCGCACGCAAATGCTGCACTCGGATCCGGTTCTTTGCACCCGCTGGGCAAAGCTTTATAGGGGCACCTTGCTGGACGAAGAGACGATGAGCGGAGTCCCTTCCATCAAATTGGGAGAAGACATGATTCAAAACATCAAGATTGCTTTCCGCTCACAAAAGCCTGTCACGGTTATCTACAAACAGGTTTACTGTTATAACCGGAACGAAGGCAGCTATTCTACCGGATATAAATGGACGACAGAAAAGACCGCTGTTTTATTTAATGCCATCCGGGGCACCCTTCCACCCGATGCTTCGATTCCGCATCGGCAGGCGGTCGTTGCCAACGGAATGGGGATGCTGGAAAAGATCATCTTGAAAGGTTCCCCACAAGAACGCAAACAGCTGGCGAAGTCTGATTTCATCGTACAATTACGCGAAGACGCCGCCGCCTGTTCCTATCCCATGAAAAGGCTTGAGCGTTTGCTCCTGCGATTCCCCTCAAGCGCTTTGTCCCGGAGTCTCCTTGCAATCCGCAAAGGCCGCCAAATCATAAGCCGGTATTTGAAACGTCACATACTGAAACATTGACCACTAAAGAACAAGACTGCGAACTGGATTCACGCCAATCGACGTTGATCACTGCGATGCGTTTCCCCCTCATCGTATTGGTAGTCGTTGCCCATTCCGTAGGATATTACGAGAATCTTCATGTCCGTGTATCCTTGGATGGATGGAACGTTTTCCACTTCGTCTCTGAAATGATTTCACATCATTTGGGGCCGATGGCCGTCTGTTGGTTCTTCCTGCTGTCCGGTTACCTGTTGTTCCTCAACCTACCGAAGGACGGTTTCACAATGAAGTGGATGTCAGACAAGTGGAAGAAACGTCTCCGAACGCTGGTCCTCCCCTATCTGATGTGGAACCTGCTTGTCGTCGCCATCTTTATCGTTAAATGGCATTCTTTCCAACGGATAGGCATTCCTCAATCCTCCGAGGATATCGAAGCCGTGCGACAAGGCCCCTGGTTTTGGCTCGTTACCGGCCCGATTGATTTCCCGCTCTGGTATATGCGCTCCCTCATCGTGATGACCATCCTTGCCCCGCTCGTCTGGATGCTGGCGGCAAAAAGCAGGATTGTCTTCCCCATCGCCATGACCCTGCTTTATCTGTCACCTTTGGAAGTCCCCTTCGTGCTGATGCATTCAGTCTATTTCTTCAGCATCGGCGCCTGGCTTGGTCTCCATAAAATCAACATCCTCTCCTTTAGCAGAAGAATCAAGACGCCCGTCTCTATACTGGCCGCCCTGACCCTTATTGTCGCCACCCTTCGGACAGGATATGCAGACCATACTTTTTGGCTTCGACTATTCTATCCATTCGGGATGATTACTTTTATGAACATATGCGACCGACTGATCGATAATGACAATCGAAAGATACGCCTTACCCGGCTTTCCGCCGCAGTCTTTTTTATCTACGCCACCCACGAGATCTACATATTGGGATGGACGAAGGGGCTTTTCGTACGAATCTTTGGCGAGACGCTTCCCGGCACGTGGATTAAATATATTTTTGTTCCTATTGTAGTCCTGGCGATATGCCTGGCGTTATACCGGCTGCTGAACCTTCTAATGCCACGCACACTTGCATTCCTCTGCGGCGGGCGAAGTTCCAAATCCAGCAAATGAGTACAGCAATGCGTCAATCCAACTTTGAATTACTCCGCATCATTTGCATGCTGATGGTGATGATCTGTCACGCCATCGGTTATGTTCAGGAATCAGATCTGGTCGGAGCGTCGGGAGTAGCCAAAGTCATTATCAACCAATTCTGTATTGTCGATGTGAATGTCTTTGTGATGATCTCGGGGTGGTTTGGCATCAGGGCATCGGTCAAAGGGGCCGTGAAGCTGCTGTTTCAGGTTTGGTTCCTGGCCATTCTCTGTTTTCTTGTTTTCCTCTGTCTCGGACTTCCGCTATCATTCAAGCAAGATTTACTCCCATATCTCCTTTTCGGTTCGGGCTACTGGTTTGTGGTAGCATACCTGATCCTTTACGCTTTGTCACCTGTCCTGAACGCCTTTACTGAACATGCATCCAAAAAGGAATTCTCTTATGTGCTTATCGCCTTCTTTTTGGTAGAGTTTATCTTCGGATTCCTTCTGGACACCGGTCATTTTGCCTATGGATTTTCACCCCTTTTCTTTATTGGACTCTATCTTTTGGCCCGCTACATCCGTCTTTATCCGGACCGTTTTTTTTCGTTCAGTAAATGGGGAGACCTTGCCGTTTATATCGGAGTATCCGTCATTTCCATTTTAGGGCTTTGGTTCGGCTATAAGTGGTTTGGGATGGGGTTCCATTTAAACCATTATGATTCTCCCTTTGCCATCGTCGCTTCCTTGTATTTTTTACTATTCTTCTCAAAACTGAAGTTCCAAAACAGAACAGTCAACTGGCTGGCATCCTCGGCTTTTGCAATCTATCTCATTCACGAGAATACTCTGGTTTCACGTTGGTATCATCATTTGTTCGGCTTTATCCAGAATAATTATTCTTTGGCCACTTATTATTTATTGATAGCATGCATTGTCATCGTCCTGGCTTTGGTTTTCATACTAATCGACAAATTGCGTATCCTTGTTTGGAATTGGGCCAGTAAACTCTCCCTAGTCAACACCCGATGACCCACGCCTGGCTCATAATCGCACACAATGAGTTCGGAATCCTGCAGCGATTGGCATCGATGCTCGATTGCGAAGGAAGCGACATCTATCTTCATTTCGATCGGAAAGTCAAACAGGTTCCTGAAATACAAGTGGTACATAGCCGTTTATTCAGGCTGTCGGATCAGGAACGGGTGGATGTGCGATGGGGCAGCGTATCGCAGATCCGGTGCGAGTTGGCCCTTTTTGAGGCGGCGGCCAAGAACGGACCTTATGACTACTATCACATGATCTCGGGTACCACGCTACCGTTAAAGCCCATGGCACAGATTGACAGATTTTTCCGCGAAGCCGAAGGCAAGTCGGTTTTGACCGGTCTCTGTCAGGATACGCCCTACCAGGAAACCCTCAAGGTACGACGGTACAATCTGTTCTTGAAGAACTACACTTCCTCAAACCGGACGCTTCGCCGTCTGAGCCAGTTCGGCTGGAAAAGTGCCATTGCCTTGCAGCGACTGCTGCACATTGAGGCAAACCGGGAACGGACATTCTACAAGGCGAGCAACTGGCTCAGCCTGAGCGAAGAAGCAGTTCAATACATTCTGAGCCGAAAGCAAGCGATCCTGAAAACATATCGTTGGAGTTTCTGCGGCGATGAGTATTTCGTTCCAAGCGAGTTGATGACTTCGCCACTGAAAGACCAAATCTTGAACAGCGACACCTATCTTAAGCGTGAGATTGCCCGCGACAAAGCAGCCACATTCTCCCTGGCCGACTATCCGGATCTCGCCACAACGGATTTCCTGTTCGCCCGTAAATTCACAGGTCAATGACCCTTTCACAAACCTTTCTATGGCGAAAATTGCGGGAACGGAAGATTCTCGCAACACACGCCCGCATAGCGGCCATCTGTGAAGGGTTGATCGCCCAATATCGAACGGAAGCAGAGTGTTTCGACATCAAGGCGAAAAAAGACCTTGGAACAGACAGGGTTATATGGCAATACTGGGCTCAAGGCTACGACAATGTGCCTCCGGTCGTCCGGCAGTGTCTTGATTCTGTTGAACGATGGGCCAGCGGCTATACCATCGTGCGACTCACCGACAACAATCTGTCCGACTATCTGGACCTTCCGGAGTTCGTGAAGGAAAAAAGGGGCTCCTATTCCAGGGCTCACTTCTCCGATCTTTTGCGGCTGATGTTGCTCAAGGTTTATGGCGGAATATGGATGGATGCCACAATCCTTCTGTCGGCCCGGCTTCTGCAGGCGTGGGCCGAATCGGATTTCTTCGTATTCCGCAGAGACCCCCACGAGCCGGATTTCAAGTATTGGCGCAACACCTATGCCTATTATTTCGGATGGGCAAAAGGGTTCCGCGTCAATATGCTGAACAGTTTCATTGTCGCGAAGAAGGGCAATCCCACTGTTTCAGAACTTTGCGACCTGATGCTTTTCTGGTGGAGGGGTCACGACAATGTTCCCGATTACTTCTTCTTCCAGATCCTATGCGATGTATACGGCCTGCCTGATTCCATGCCATTGGTCAGTGATACCTTGCCCCATTATCTGCAGCAGTCGATGAATGATTCACGCTTTGACCTGATGCCCCGGGAGGAAATCCTGGATACGATTCCTCTCCACAAATTGACCTATAAATAGTTCCTTGATGAAAATCGTCTATTGCACCGACAGCATCTTTGACAGCGGCGGTATCGAACACGTAACGATCGCTAAGGCCAATGCGCTTGCCGACATTGCCGGAAACGAGGTTTGGATTCTGGTGATGAACAATTCCAGGAAGCCGTTTTTCTCCCTGGATCCGCGTGTGCAACTGTGCAATCTGGACGTGAACTACTGGGACGCCAACCGAAGGAAAACAAGGTTATCGCGGCTGTGGGTGCTGATGGGGTTGAAGCGAACCTATAAGCGCAAACTGCGCGATGCACTGCAAGAGATCGGTCCTGATATCGTGATTTCTACCGACAGATCGGAAAAGAACCCGCTGGCCTCCCTCGCGAAACATTCGCAGGCTGTTTTCATCAGAGAGCTCCATTTCCAGAGCGCCCATAGGCGGGCAGAGGCTAACAGCCTGTCGAAAAAGTTGTTCGCCCTCTTTTGTGAGTTTCTGGACTCCGGTTTCCTGATCCGCCGCTACGACAGAATCGTCACCCTCACCCGCAAAGACAGAGAAATTTACTGGAAAAACCATCCGAAGGTTTGCGTACTCCCGAACCCTTTGACAATAGCCGGCAATCTCCGGTCTGATCTTTCGCATAAAACGGTCATTTCCGTCGGACGGCTTGATCGTCTGAAAAATTTCGGCGCACTGATCCGGTCCTGGAAGACCATTGGAAACCATCATCCTGACTGGAAGTTGGAAATATGGGGGAGCGGACAGGAAAGAGAGATTTTACAACAACTGATCGATTCAAGCGGATTGGCGGACACTGTCTTTATGATGGGAGCCACCGATAACTTGCCGGAAAAGCTTTCCAACGCATCCATCTTCGCTTTCAGTTCATTGTACGAAGGCTTTGCCATGGTGCTGACAGAAGCGATGGCGTGTGGCCTACCCGTGGTTTCCTATGCCTGTCCTTATGGGCCCGAGGAAATTGTCACGAACGGCATAGACGGCTTTCTCGTTCAAGTTGGCGACGAGGAAAAACTGGCAGAACGCATCGAATACTTGATAGAACAAGAGTCTGTCCGAAAAGAAATGGGTGAAGCTGCTTTGGAAAAATCGAAACAGTTCGAAATGGATAAGATTATCGGACAGTGGATGGCGCTGTTCCGAGAATTGATAGAAGAAAAACGTATTAGCAAATGACCTGCAAAGAACGAATCCTTGAATGGCTGATACGACCGGAAAAATATTATATCCGCAAGTACCTGCGATTCCTTCGGAAAGAAGAGATGTTCACATTCACCACACCGCGCAGGTTACCGGCTTTCTGGTACAAGGCGCGCAAGAACCGGTTGGGCGCTCGCCTGGGATTTATCATCAGCGCCGGATGTTTTGGTGACGGGCTGGTGATCGAGCATTATGGCTCCATCATCGTGAATCCTAAATCCCGCATCGGCCGCAACTGTAAAATCCACGGCAACTGCTGCATCGGAAGCACCGGCGGATATCCAGATGACTCACCTGTCATCGGCGACAACGTGGACATCGGCCAGGGAGCACAAATCCTGGGGGGCATCCGTATCGCCGATAGCGTGAAGATCGGTGCCGGGGCCGTGGTGATAAAAGATGTCCTTACACCCGGTGTCACAGTGGTCGGCGTACCTGCACGGATTGTATAGCTATGGTCGTATCATTCATTATGCCTGCCTACAGACGCCGCTTCTTGAAAGAAGCGATTGGCAGTATTGTGGGCCAGACGTTTACCGACTGGGAATTGGTGGTCGTGGACGATTGTTCTCCGGAACAGCTCGAAGACATCGTAGAGGAATTCAAGGATCCCCGGCTTCGATATGTCCGGAATCCTGAGAACATCGGAGGCGCCGACCTTGTAAAACAATGGAACCACTGCCTCACATTTGCCACGGGCGACTATGTCGTCCTGGCAGCCGATGATGATGTCTATCGCCCCACCTTCTGTGAAGAATGTGTACGATTGGCGGTGAAATACCCTGAAGTCGACTTGATTCATTCATCCGTGGAACAGATTGATGAAAACGGAAAACACCTGTGGGATGATACCATCCTCCCGGAATATACCAGCCGCTACGAATACCTGAACACCTGGCTTCGCGGCATCTCGTTTACCTGCATCGGCAACTTTATGTTCCGCCGGAAGTCTTTGTTGGAGCAAGGTGGTTTCATCAGTTTCCCCTGCGCTTTCGGAAGTGATATCGCCACACCTGTCCGCGAAGCATTCAACGGCGTAGCCAATACGCAGGCCATGCTCTTCTGTTTTCGACAGCATACTGCTCATCTTTCAGCTGACACGACCCGTTTCAAGGAAAAAATGGAAGCCATCTCGTCGCTGTCCGAATGGATTGAACGCATCGAATGGCCCGCTCCCGAGACCCCGGCTGACCGGGAATTCTTCTCCATCGTCAACCCGGACTATCTGCACAAGAAGTGCGTGTACGACTATTTTAACCTGGTCATCCAATACCTGCCCGCCAAAAGCCTTCCTGAGTACTTGAAACTATGCCGTCGCGCCACATCGAAAGATAAACTGATGATGGTCTTACGGTGGGTTAAACGGAAGTTTAAACTATAGCTTCTTGTTGTATATGGTAGCACAGTCGTTGTGTTCTATTTAATAATGCGTAATCTTTCCATTGATTTGATTAAAACTCTTGCAATGCTCTCTGTTGTAGCATTGCATGTATTTCCCTATTCTTATGTTTGGCGTTTTTCAAATTATATCTATGATGCCTCTGTTATCGCTATCCCTCTTTTTTTCATGACAAGTGGTTATTTGCTTCTAGGAGAAAACAAGACATCAAAATTGAAGTATATTTCGAAAAAAATATTTTCGATTATACGATTAGTATTCGTTTTTTCTCTCATGGTATGGATAGTTTATCTTATTAAGCATTCAACCAATATCAAAGGCTTCTTTTCTGTGTTTTTCGGGGCGTTCGTACAAAAAGGCGTTTTATTTCATTTTTGGTATTTCGGTGCTTTAATTATCATTTATGCCCTCTTACCATTACTTAACCTGATTTATTGTAGGAAAAAAATCCTAATTATCTTCTTTTTCTTTCTCTCTATTCTCGAATTTCTTTGCTTTTTAGAGAATGTTTTAACTACTCCACCCTGGGAAGAGAGGATTATTCAGTCATTCAGATTATGGAACTGGTTGTTCTATTTTATGTTAGGGGGGATTATCAAACTATTTATAACAAAGCAACACCCAAACAGGATGGAGTTTTATTGTGCATTGGTTTTAGTTCTTCTTCTAGTATGTATTATATTTCAAGAACATTATAAGAACTTGATTGGATCCCCTTTTTGTGAATACTATTATAGCTCTTTCATTGTAGCGGTCTTTTCAACGACTCTTTTCATTTTCATATTACAGTTAGATATTAAAACTAATTCTTTTGGGCAAAAGGTTCTCTCGTGGATTTCTCCGTTATTCTTATATGTTTATATACTTCATCCTTTTGCCATCTTATTAGCATCACGCATTTGCTCAAATCATTACATTATTTATCTTTTAACTCTAGCAATATCTATTCTAGCTTCAACCGTATTTATTCATGTACCTTTTTTAAAAAGACTGACGTCGTTATAATACATTATCCCTTCATATCTGTTTGATCCATATGACCCCCCTCGCCATCGCCTTTACCCCCAATTACTTCGTGCCAGCGGCCACGATGCTGCGGTCGTTGCTCGATGCCTCGACGGGCGATTTCGAAGTGGTCTGCCTGGTTACGGAGGAGATTCCCCTTCGGATGCAGGAAAAACTGGTCCGACTGGGAGAAGGCCGGCTGGCATTCCGATATCTGCCGCTAAAGGGGCGCTTGGAAGGAATCTATACCGATCCGCGCTACACGGAAGCCGCTTCCTTCCGTTTGCTTTTGCCGGAAATCTTACCGGAATACGACAGAATCGTATATATAGACTGTGATGTTATCGTCCGGCAGGACATCGGCAGTTTGTATCGAAATACCGACCTTGGACAAAACTGGCTGGGCGTCGTATTTGAAGCGCCCATTGAGCAGCAAGCCGAACGATTCCGGGCGCTGGGATGCGACCCGACCCGCTACTTCAATTCCGGCTTCCTGCTGATGAATCTCGCACAGATGCGCAAAGAGAAAGTATCGGAACGCTTGCTGGAAGCCTGCCGCGTCCCCTACCTTGAATTTCCGGACCAGGATGCGCTCAATCAGGTATGCCAGGGCCACGTACTGCCGCTCAGCCCGCTTTACAATGGCATCCGCACTTTCTTCATCCCGAAGTACAAGCCCGACTTCATCAACCAATATGGGAGTGAGGCCCTTTGGGAACAAGTGCAGCGGGAAGCGACCATTCATTATACGGGAGGAAAACCCTGGAATCTATTCACATTACAGTTTAGTGCCTGGTGGAGAACCTATGAGCGGCTTCCGGAAGAGATCCGCTCTGAATGGACACCCGTCAAAAAAGTTTACCGGCTTTGGAAGGTTTATAAAACTCCCCTGGGCCACCTGCTCGACTGCGTTCGAAACCTGAAACAACACATCGGATGAAACACGCCTACCTGATCCTGGCCCACAACGAGTTCTGGTTGCTGCAGACGCTGATCGGCTGCCTCGACGATCCGCGCAACGATATCTATGTGCATATCGACCGAAAGGTCGCCGAGTTTCCGGAACTGCATACGACGCAAGCCGGGTTGCAGTTTATCGAACAGCGTTTTGACATCCGTTGGGGAGGTTTGAGCATGGTGGAGGCAGAATATGCCTTGTTCGAAGCGGCCGTAAAGCAAGGACCTTACCAATACTATCACCTGCTTTCGGGTGTGGACCTGCCCATCAAGAGCCAGGACTATATCCACGACTTCTGCGAGGCCAACGCCGGGAAAGAGTTCATTGGATATACGCTGACCAGCCTGACGCCGGAACTGGTGCGACGCACGCAGCGCTGGCATCTGTTTCCGGAGCACTTCGGGCGGAAACGCAGTTTTTACAGCGTACTCCGGGCGGGCTGCATCAAGCTGCAGGAATGGCTGCACATTCGGCGTAATCGCGAGGTTCCGTTCAAGAAGGGATCGCAATGGGTCAGCATTACCGAGGAAATGGCCCATTACTTTCTGGCACACAAGGATTGGGTATTCCGGACATTCCGAAACACCTTCGTTCCCGATGAAAGCGTAATACAGACCCTGGCCTGGATATCTCCGTATCGGGAGAATCTGTACAGCACCGAATCCGATAGCGCGGGTTGCCTGCGTTGCATCGGCTGGCGGGAAGTCCCGGGCTTGCAAAACTGGCAACTGCTCGACTGGACAGCCGACGACTATGATGTACTGGTAAATTCTCCAGCCTTGTTCGCCAGGAAATTCAACAGTAGCGATAGGGCGTTCATTGAAAAGATTGTATCTTTGTCGCAGCAATGAGGATCAGCCTGATCATGCCGGTTTACAATGCGGAAGCGACGCTTCCCCGCGCCCTGCAAAGCATCGCTTCGCAGACCTTCCGCGATTATGAAGTGGTCTTCGTGGACGATGGGAGCACGGACCGTACACCGGAGCTCTTACAGGCTTTCCGCTTAGAGAATGCTATATCCTGCCAGATTATCCGCCAGGAGAACAAGGGTGTGGCGGCTGCCCGCAACCGCGGACTCGATTCGGCTGAAGGGACCTACCTCGGTTTCATCGATGCCGACGACACGCTGGAGCCGGACGCCCTGGCAAAAGCCGTAGCCGCAATGGAAGGAAACGGACAACCCGTAGACATTGTGGGCTGGGACTGGATACTTGGGTTCGAGAAAAATGGCCGTACGATGCGGCAGAACGACTACGATACACCGCTCCAGGCATTGAAAAACCTGATGGGCGGTACGATGCGATGGAATCTCTGGCTATTTCTCGTCCGAAGCGAATTGCTGGCCCAAAATAACATCCGTTTTATCGACGGAGCCAATATGGGCGAAGACATGCAGTTTATGATCAAGGCTTTTTGCGCGGCAAAGAACGTAGTTCAGTGCCACGAAGCCCTGTACCGTTACAATGCTGTGAGTGAGAGTTCCCTCAGCCGGCAGTTCAGCGAGGTGCGCCGTGCTGAGATTGAAACCAACCTGAAAGATGTGGCGACAGCCATCAATGACTCCCCGTATGCCGAGGCGCTCGCACCCAGCATCAACGATTTGAAATTGTATTTGAAACGCCCGCTCCTCGTGAGCGACGATCGTAATAATTATGAACTGTGGTACAACTGGTTCCCGGAAGCCAATGCCTACGCCACGGCCAACAAGTCGCTACCGCTGCACATACGGTTTTTGCAGGGTATGGCCGCCCGGCGGAGATGGGGAGGCGTTGGACTATACTACCATCTGGTCCATCAATTCATTTATGGAATCGTATACCGGTAAGTAATGAAGAAATTTCTCATTGCCCTGATTTGCGCCATCGTGGTCGACGCCTTCTTCTGGGATTTCATCCTGAAGATTTTCCCCGTGGCCAACTCAAAAATGGTCCTGGCCGTTGTTGGCGTCCTTGCATATCTGATGAAGTGCATAAAGGAACACGCGTCTACAATGTCTTCCCGGGTGCTCTTCTCCGGATTCCTGGCCCTTTTGTTTTCCCTCTGGTGCTTTATCGTCATCACGGTCAATGGGACCAATGATATGACCTATGTCAACTACATCATCTCGTTCGCGACTTGGGTCGGAGGGGCTTTCGGGGTCGTCGCAATCCTCAAGCTTATGCACGGGCGTGTCGATCTGATGCTGATTACCCGCTATTTGGCCATCATCTGCGTAGCTCAGTGCATCATAGCGCTGATGATTGACAATATACCTGCCGTTGAATCGGTTGTCAAGCGAACTTTTTTGATGGGTTATGATTATTATGAACGTACCCACCGTCTCTATGGTATCGGTTGCGCCCTGGATCCCGCCGGCGTCCGCTTCTCTGCGGTCCTAGTCCTGATTGCACACCAGTTAGTTATGGAAAAAAAGGTTCGGGACAGTCTCGCCAAATCAGGATTCTTGTTCATTGCGTTCCTGTTCATCACCCTCATCGGCTCCATGATTTCCAGGACTACCAGTGTCGGGACATTATTGGGCCTGGCTTATATCATCTTTGGTTCAATTCGGATTCAACGCGGCGGATATGTATCCCGTACGCAAACCCGTCTTACTTTTAGTTTTCTTTTATTGATAGGACTAGCTATGGGCGTAAGCGTGTACCTTTACAACACCAGCACTACTTTCCATAGCGACCTTCGATTTGGTTTCGAGGGCTTTTTCAACTGGGTGGAAACCGGAGAATTCCGCACCCATTCGACCGACATTCTGCAGTCGATGTGGCGCTGGCCTACCGATTCCCAAGGCTGGTTGATCGGTTACGGGCGATATGGCCTGTTTGAATGGAATACTGATATCGGTTATTGTAATTTCGTTTTGTACTGCGGCATTATCGGCCTGGCAATCTATTCCATTTACTATATTTACAACCATCTGTCGCTCATCGGCCGATTCCGCCGTTTCACTTTTGCCGCCATCCTGCTGACGGCCATTACGTTCATTGTCTGGACGAAAGTCGCTACCGACATCTTTCTGGTCGATGCCCTGCTATTCTGTGTCGATCCGGATGATGACAGCAGGGAAGGAAGGCTATTATCAATGTCGTGAAACTCATCTACTGCATCGCATCAGTCTATAATCCCGGTGGAATGGAACGAGTGCTGCTCAACAAGCTGCATTGGTTCTCCCGCCAGGGAGGCTATGACTTGACGGTCGTCACTACCGATCAGCAGGGACGTCCGCCGTTCTATGCCTTTCCGCCCGAAGTGAAGATAATTGACCTGGGTATCAACTATTCCCTCGACAACGGACGCAGTCCCATCGCAAAAATAGCCGGCTACTTCAAAAAAAGAAGACTTCATCGCAAACGGCTTACGGCCTTGCTCTGTCAGGAACGGGCCGACATTGTGGTTTCGCTTTACCCTTCCGAATCGTCTTTCCTGCCGAGAATCAAGGATGGCAGCAAGAAAGTGCTGGAACTGCACTACAACCGTTATTTCCGTCTGCAGTACAATCGCAAGGGTCTGCTAGGACTGGCCGATCGGTTCCGCAGCTGGCAGGACCTCCGCATCGTAAGGCGCTTTGATCAATTCGTCGTCCTTACTCAGGAAGATGCCGGATACTGGGGAGAAATGTCCAATCTGGCTGTCATTCCCAATGCCGCGCTGGAATTACCGGTCGTTGCAGCAACCCCTGCCACGAGTCGCCGTGTCATCGCTGTTGGCCGCCTCGATTACCAGAAAGGATTCGACCGGCTGATCAAGGCCTGGAGCCTGCTTCCGGCATCCTTGCGCGACACTTGGCGTCTCGACATTTTCGGTCAGGGCGAATGGGAGCCTATGCTGCAAGAAATGGTTGCCAAACTTGGGCTGGAAAACTCTGTCCAGATTCATCGGCCGACTTCGGAAATCTTTACAGAATATGCTTCCAGTGCTTTCCTGGCGATGAGTTCCCACTATGAAGGTTTCCCGATGGTGATGATCGAGGCGATGAGCACCGGACTGCCGGTGGTCACATTTGATTATCCTTGCGGACCCAAAGACATCATCCGTCCGGAAGAAAATGGACTGATCGTTTCCGAAGGAGATATCCCCGCCCTGGCCAGGGCCATGGAGCGGATGATATCGGACGACGGACTCCGATGCCGAATGGGCCTGGAGGCCAGGAAGGTTACGGATACCTACAATGAAGAAACCGTTATGGCGCAATGGACGCGGTGCTTCCAAAAACTGCTGGCGTAAAGAATCCGGCTTCAAGTGCGTGGATCGACCTGCTCAAGGTAATCCTGACCATCGGCATTGTGTGCCGTCACGCCACCTGGGCGGAAGTGGGCGGCGATCTGCCGTTGTTTCAGAACGTCACACGGGGGATTACGGCCATTACGGAAATCTGTGTACCGCTTTTCTTCGTACTATCGGGGTATCTCTTCTTCCTCAACTGTCCCGAAAAACCGACGGCAGGCTATTTTGGCGCAAAACTCAAGCGCCGGATCTTCACCCTGCTAATCCCCTATCTGATTGCCGTCATCATTGCTTTCGCTTGCTACTGGGCAGCCGGGCGATTTGCACCGTCTCTGGTTTCCGGGTATTTCGGCAACAAGTTATACGACCCGGTCTTCGTCTTCTGGACCGGTCCCATCAATCTTTCACTCTGGTTCATTCGGGAACTGATGGTTTGCTGCCTGCTTTCGCCATTGGTGTGGCTGCTCGTTCGCTATACCCGCGTTTTCGGGGTGATTGCTCTTGGTGCTCTCTGGGCTTTTCACATCGGCCCAATGCCCATCTTTTGCTTTACGCTCGGAGCCTGGCCAGCCATCCAAAATCTGCATATCAATGGTTTATCCAATTGGATGGAGCGACATCCAGTGAAGGTTACGCCTGCATCGCGGGCCTGGTGCTATTTCATTTACCTGTACCACTACCTGTTGCTAATCGGGATTAAGAAAGGTCTTGTGGCTGTCCTCAAACCTGAAAGCAGTTGGGGCTACCTGGGTTGCTACGTGGCCAGTGTCGTTATTGTACTGGCCCTGATGACCGGTTTGTTCTATCTGATGCGACGGTATATACCCCGCATTACCGGCGTTTTGATCGGAGGGAAATAATGTGATGAAGAAACTGCTCCAGATTAATCCCGTCGTCCGGCAGAACACCTCCACCGGCAAGATCATGCGGGAACTCGGCGAACTCGCCATTGCGGCCGGCTGGGAGAGTTTCATCGCCTATAGCCGGGGCCGCGACGGGGTTCCAGCCCATACCTCACAATTGGTTCCCGTGGGAAATTTCATCGACCTGGGCTTCCACTGGCTGGCAACCCGCCTGTTCGACGCCCACGGCCTGGTATCCCGTCACGCCACGAGACAGCTGATCCGGCGCATCCAGGCCATCGACCCGGACATCGTTCACATCCACAACGTACACGGCTATTTCCTTCACTATCCGACTCTCTGCCGTTTTCTTGCCGAACGAGGCAAACCCGTCGTCTGGACAACACACGACTGCTGGCTCTTTACGGGACATTGTTACCACTATGCTGCCGCCGCTTGTGACCGCTGGCAAAGCGGATGTTATCGCTGTCCGCAAAAAAAGGCTTTCCCTGCCAGCTATGGATTCGACAGGTCCCGCAAGAATTACCGCGACAAGCGGGAGGCTTTTACCGGTATCCCTTCCCTTACACTGATCGCTGTTTCCGAGTGGATGCAGGGCGAACTGTCGCGTTCGTTCCTGAAAGACATCCCCTGCCGCGTGATTCACAACGGTATTGACTTGGAAACTTTCCGTCCCCGGCCGGAAGTAGATGTACGGAGTCCGTATGGTATCGACAAGCCTGTCTTCTATCTGGCGGTCGCTTCAATCTGGCTGCCGGAGAAAGGACTCGCCGATCTGACTGAACTGGCTGGTCGTCTGCAAGCCGATGAACAACTCGTCCTCGTGGGACGGATGACCCCGCGGCAAAAAGCCACGCTTCCCGAAGGCATCGTCACGATAGCCCGGACCAGCAACGCACTAGCCCTGTCCGCTCTTTACACGGCAGCCACGGTGCTGGTCAATCCGACCTGGCAGGACAACTACCCGACCGTCAATCTGGAAGCAATTGCCTGTGGAACACCCGTGGTCACCTATCACACCGGCGGCAGTGTGGAATCGATCACGCCCGAAACCGGATTCGTTGTGGACCAAGGTGATGTTGACGGCTTGGTCCACTGTCTGCACCAGATACGGCAGAAAGGTAAGGATGCATACTGTGACGTATGCCGGCAATACGCACTGCAGAACTTTGACAGACGAGACCGTTTCAACGACTATATCCAACTCTATGAAAGTCTTGCAACTCGGTAAGTTCTACCCCATCCGCGGCGGCGTGGAAAAGGTGATGGAGATGCTCACGGAAGGGCTCTCCGCCCGGGGCGTGGACTGCGACATGCTCTGCGCCAGTTTCGACGGCCAGAAAGAGACACAGGTCATCCCGCTCAATGCGCACGGACGGATCATCGTGGTGCCGACCTTGCTGAAAGCTGCCGGGACGATGATCGCTCCGAAGATGATCGGCTGGCTGCGAAAACACGCCGCCGAATACGACCTGATCCACATCCACCACCCCGACCCGATGGCAGCCCTGGCCTTACGGCTGAGCGCTTATCGGGGTCGCGTGATCCTGCACTGGCACAGCGATATCCTTTCACAGCGCTTTTTCCTCTTCTTCTACAAGCCGCTGCAGAACTGGCTGATCCGCCGCGCCGAGCGCATCGTGGGTACGACGCCTGTCTATGTGCGCGAATCACCGCATCTGGCCCACGCGCAAGACAAATGCACCTATGTCCCCATCGGCATCGACGGGTTGCAGCCCGATCCGGAACGGGTAGCCGAGTTCCGCGCCCGAGTCCCGGACCAGAAACTGATTCTGAGC
>JAEEGL015258670.1_pt1 | contig 27890 bp, 26 predicted proteins | sample 9134231 | NCBI WGS metagenome assembly JAEEGL01 (sample SAMN16246548, study PRJNA631951) | gut metagenome | biome: gut microbiome; feature: rumen; material: fiber-attached | host: Bos | place: Iran: Karaj | collected 2018-10
GAACAGGCGGCTTCTGCCGCCAGCCCCTCTCCCGAGGAGAGGGGTTTGGGGTGAGGGTAACGTAGGCCGACGGAGTCCCTTCGCCCAAGCACGCGAAAAGCCGGCCCGAGAAGGCCGGCTCGCGTGCGGGCGAAGGGACTCGAACCCATACGCATTGCTGCACCAGATCCTAAGTCTGGGTTGTCTACCAATTCCAACACGCCCGCAATTGGGGCTGTAAAGGTAAGAAAAAAGGGGGGAAAAAACAAAAGGGCTACTTCAGGCGGCGGATAGCCTGGGTGGCCAGGGAAATCTTATACTTGAACGTGGTCTTGGCCTGGTAATAGACCAGATCCAGGGTGGTCTCGTCGCTCTCGAAGTAGAACGTGCGCAGTTCGCGGCCCTTGCGGACCGGTTCGCACCAGATCAGAAGATAATCGCCCGATGCGCGTGACTGGCCGCATATGGCCGTATAGCCGCGCAGATGGATCTTGGCCACCGTATAGCTCCGGCCCTTTTCTTTCGCGGCCTTTTTGTAAGCCGCCACCAGGGAGCACGCCGGATCCAGTTTGCCAAAGGACAGCTTGGCGGCCGACGTCTCGGCCCTGGGGTTCTTCTCCTGCCACCAGCGTATGGCCGCATCCGAGAGATAATCGGCCTTGGAAAGCGGTACAAGGGCGGTATTGTCTGCGAAGCGGGCCGACAGCCAGGCCACCTCGGCCGTGGGCGTCAGTCCCTCCATCATCTCGGGACTCTGCCCCTCGATGCGGCCGCCCGGCAGCGCCTTCCCGTAAAAGAGGGCCTGGTGCACCATATCCTCCTCTGGAAGATACAGGACCTCCACATACTCGCTGTCCCCGTTTCGGTAGCCAAAATGCAGATAGGTCCGCGTGCCGAAAGGGGCCACCACCTCCAGGGGCAGTTCCAAAGCCGAAAACGGCAGATCGGCCAGGGTATAAGGCGGGATGACATGCGAGGCCTCCAACTGCCCGGCCGGCGAGAGGATGCGGAGGGAGAAATCCGCCCCCAGCGCCAGCACATGTTCCACATTATCCTTGCGCCAGCCCACGGCATCCAGGCAGTCGCCGGCCACCCGCAACGCTTCGTCGTGGGAAATGAGGCTGGTATTGTGCCGGAGAATACGCTCCGAAGCCAGGCCGATAAACGGAGAATCGGGATGCTGGGCGGCAAAGGAGGCCACCGCGGCGGCATCCTCCGGATCGAGGGCATAGAAGAGCAGCGAATCCCGCAGCCGGAGCACCCTGGGGGCATATACCGAGGACGGGAATTTGCGAAGGAACTTGTCGGCCGCCTTTACGGCGGGCTTCTTTTCTATCTTTTGATACTGCGAAGTTTCTGCCTTGCTCTGGGCCCATACCCCGCACGGGAGGGCCAGCAGCAGGCCTATCAATACATATTTTCTCATGTCAGTCGTTCTTTACAAATTCCATGCACGCCCAGCCTTCGCGAAGGGTTTCGCCGGCCCAGGCGAGTCCCAGGGACTGGGCCGCAGCACGGATCTGCGGCATATCGGCCTCATAGAAGCCGCTCAGGAGCAGGTGACCGCCCCGGCGCAGGCTGCGCTGATAGGTGGGCAGGTCTTCCAGAATGATGTTGCGGTGAATATTGGCCAGCAGCACATCGTAGGTACCCATCTGCAGCAGGGAGGCATCCCCGCAGGCCGTCTCGATGCGGGAGCCCACGCGGTTCCAGCGGGCATTCCCCCAGGCACTGCGGGCCGCCACTGCGTCAATATCCACGGCAAACACCTTGCGGGCCCGCATCTTGGCCGCCAGGATGGCCAGGATGGCCGTGCCGCAGCCCATATCCACCACAGAGCGGCCCCGGATGAACGGTTCCAGCGCCAGCATCCGCTGCATCATCATATAGGTGGTATGGTGATATCCCGTGCCGAAGGCCATCTTGGGATCGATCCAGATATTGAAACGCGTGCGGGGCACATCCGTATTGAACGGCGCCTTCACGGTAACCGTCCCGTCCACCACGATGGGCTGGAAGGACGACTCCCAATCCTGGTTCCAATTGCGGCCCTGCACCAGGTTGGCGCTAAAGGAAACCGCCTCCGGGAAGCCGCTCAACACCACTTTCAGCTCCGACACCTTGTACAGTTCCTGCTGGATATAGGCCTTCAGGAAAGGCGCCTCCGTCACGAACATATCGTACGGAAGCTCGGCCAGTTCGGCGGTGAGGATATCCGCCATCTCTTCCGTGAACGGCTCCAGCCGCACGGACACCTCAATATACTGTTCACTGTTCATAGTCTTCTTCCTGTTTTCGCTGCCGGGCGGCTTCCGCTTCCAGACGAAGGATCTCCTGCCGGAGCACTTCCCGGCGGTCCGTTATCCGCCGGCTCACCTCGGCCATCAGCGCACTCCGGTCCCGCAGTTCCAGCGAGGTATCGGCAGCGGCATCATCGGCCCGCCAGCCCAGCTGGTCTTGCCGGTCCTGGATATAATGCTGCTCGTTGTTCTGGGCGATGGCCCGGTCCACCCCCAGTTCGAAGACATTGTGGATGGCCGCCACCAGGCTGTATTGCACCGTATCCAGCTGCCTGGTAAAGACCGGCACGTGGGCGTCCTTGTAGAGCGGTTTGGACAGGGCATACTGGATGTGGTCGAAGTCCTGTCCCCAGGCATTGAGGCCAAACTTGAACAGCAGCGGAGAGCGGATCACGGACAGATGGTACTTGAACGAGGCATCCAGATGCTGCAGGCCGCTGGCCGCCACGGTGTAGCGGTCCACATCCAGCACAAAGGGGAAGACCTCCAGGATATTGTCGCGGATCATGCCCGTCACGGCCATGTTGTCCACCACCGCCTTCTCCTTGTCCCGGAACAGGAGCATGCCCGCGATCTTGCTGAACTCCTCGCTGTCCTTCAGCGTCAGGTCCTTGCCCGATATCTTCATGATGCCGTCGATGGACGGCAGGATCAGGTTCATATTGGTATCCACATCGGCCGTGGCAGCCAGTTCGCAGTCCAGGTCGCCGCCGAAGGAGGTGAGCATGGGCAGGATGGTATCCACGGCAGGGAAAAGCGTAATCACCTTCTCGGCGGTGATGTCCACCAGGTTCAGGTCAAAACCCGCCCGGATGTCGGTACGGGAGCGGGTGGCATAGAAGCCCTCGAAATAGAGGTCGCCCATGTTGGACGCCGCCAGCGCGTTGGTAATCTGGAGGGTACGGTCGCGCATGGCAATATCGGCCGATGCCCAGCTCACCTCCAGGCTGTCGTAGTGGATTCCGTGCGATTCCAGGGTGAGGTTCACCTCCAGGTTGGACGGAACCACCAGCAGGCTGCTCCGGGCCTCGGAGGCCAGTTCACTCCCCTCCACCGCCGCCTCCAGGGCCTCGTCGGAAGCCGATTCCAGGCGCTCCGGGGGCTGGTAGGTGGTATGATAGGCATAGGCCCGCATGAGTTCCGACGCATCCAGGAACTCGCTCTGGACCGTAGCATCCAGTTTGAGGCGTCCCCGGCCCCGGCCCAGGAGCGCACGCCGCAGGCCCGTGAGCCGGGCCGAAGCCGTCAGATCCGACGCCCCGCTCCGGAGCGTCAGCTGGTGAAGCTGCAGCGTATCGTTGCAGATGCGCCCCTTCACCCCGGAAAGGCTGGTGCGCAGCGGGAAGGAAGGGAACGCCATCCGGGCCGATCCCAGCGCCAGGTTGCCGGCGAAATCCCAGTCCCGGACATACTCCCGCAGGGCGCCGGACAGGCTGATATTCACGTCGGCCGAGGCGAAATCGTCCTGCCGGGGCCGACGGGACAACGCACTGCGCCGGAGCGAATCCGGCATCCGGGTCCCACGCATGTTTCGGCCGGAGGGCCGCTGATGCCGCACGGCCGCCACATCGAAGCTCAGGTCCCGGAGACCGTAGAGCTGGGTCTCCCGCCGCATCCGGACCGCCTCGCTCCGCGAAGAAAGGGACAGACGCGGCGAGGGGCGCGCCTGGGTGGGCGGCTCGATCCGGAAGCGCTCCTGATTGCCCCGGAGCGACACGGCGATGCCTTCGTTGTCGCGAATCCTCAGGCGGGACACGTTGAGGATACCCATCAGGGAACTGGGCCGGGAGGCCGTTTTCAGGACATCGGCCGAATTCTGCATGAGCAGCCGCAAGTCTCCCCCGCGCACGAAGATATTCCCGTTCATGGACAGGTCCAGGGTATCCAGGTCGGCCTTCAGGGCCAGGACGCGCGCCCCCTTGCGGAGGTTCCGGTCCAGGGTATTGCCCTTGGTGGCCAGATCGGCATTCAGCCGGCGCACATAGGCCGCCAGGCTGTCGGAAGCCCGCTGCAGGGAGAGCTCCCGCGCCGTGAGTTTACAATCTATGTTGGCCCCGCCAATCCGCTGCCGGTTCAGCTGTGACAGCCGGACCTTTCCGTGGATACGGGCATCTACGCCGCCGGTCCCCCGGATGCCGGACTCCCGCAGGAAAACCTGCAGCAAGGAGTCCACGCGGGCGTGCACCGTCCCGTCCACCGACAGGAGCGGATCGTCTCCCAGCAGGTCGCCAACCGTTCCCGCAGCATCTATCCGGGCCCCGGCCACATCCAGCAGCAGCCGGCTCACGTCGGCATTCACTTCGCGGTAATCCCGGGTGCTGATATCGGCGTCCAGTCCCAGGCGCCCCTGGCGGGAAACGCCTTCCAGGGTGACGGCGGCGGGCGGGATGCGCAGTTTCGCCGTGAGGGACGGGACTTTTCCCCCGCCCAGAACACCTTGCGCCCGCGCATCCAGGGTGAGCCGGGCGTCGGTATCCACTTTCTTCAGGAGGGGGATATTCTGCTCATAGGCGTCGAAGATTTCGCCGATGGGGCAGTCGTCGGTGTGAAGGTCCAAGGCCATGTCCCAGCCTTCCGCCACCCGCTTCACGTTTCCCCGGGCCCAGAGGGCCAGGGCCGAAAAACGCAGGCCCAGCCGCTCCAGCTTCACATCCAGGGCGGGTTCCAGCCGAAGATCCCCTTCGGCCTCCAGGTGCACGGGCACCCGGAGCCGGCCGTAGGAACGGGTTCGGAGCGAGGCTCGGGCATCGGCCTCCAGGCTCATGTGTTCTCCCCGGGCCCGGACGCCCAGATGGTCCACCCCCAGCGCCAGGGTGTCCTGGGGCAGACGGCCGGAAACAAAGAGCGTATCCACGGACAGGGACGCATGCAGCCGGTCCCACTCTTTCAGGTGCACCTGCCCGTCCAGGGCCAGGTGGCGCAGGGAAAACATCCCGTACAGCGTATCCAGCGGATCGGTAAAGACAATCCGGGGACGGTCGGCCAGTTCCACCGTCTGCACCAGGATGGGCGGGAGGGCCGACTGGCTGGTATCGGCCGGTTCCGACTGGCCCAGCCGCAGGATGTGCCAGTTGGCATGGCTGGAGTCATAATAGTGGGCAAAGATGCGGGGACGCAGCAGCCGGAGCTTGTGCAGATGCAGTTCCTTCCGGGACAGGAAGGTGGCATAATCGACGGACAGGGCCATCTCGGCGGCGCTCAGGAGCGTATCCTGAGGCTCCGTGGCCGATGAATCCCGCTGCCAGCCCGCCTTGAGCAGGCTGAAGCGCCGGCCATTGTCCTGATACACGCTGTCGTAGCGGGCATACAGGCTATGCGGATAGGTGAGCGAGATATCGCGGGCTTCCACATGCAGATAAGGGAAACTCTTGATTACATGGGCGCGGACTTCCTGGAAGGTGAGCGTACCGTCCGTGTACTGGGCCGCCACGCGGTTCACCACCCGGGTGAGCACCGCGGGCCGCAGCGCCACCTGCAGGATGACCAGCAGGAGCACCGCCGCCAGCAGCAGCGCTACGATACTTTTCCATATGATGCGCCAGCACTTCATGCTTCAGGCTGGATGGTCCGGATGGCATCGGCCACCGCCTCCAGCAGCCATTTGGGCGTGGATGTGGCCCCGCACACCCCCACGCTGTCCCCTTCCCGGAACCAGGACGGGTCCAGCTCGGACGGAGAGCCCGCCAGGAAGGTACGGGGATTCACGGAACGGCAAAGGTCGCTGAGCACCTTCCCGTTGGAGGAAGAGCGCCCGGAGACAAAGACAATCACCTGATGCTGGCGGGCAAAGGCCGACAGTTTCTCGTGCCGGCCCGCCACCTGGGCGCAGATGGTGTTGTGAACGGTGAGCCGGACGCCGCGGCTGCGCAGCAGTTCGCAGACCCGGGCATACTCTGCCGGACTCTTGGTGGTCTGGGAAAAGATCTCCACGGGCTCCGAGCCGTCAATACCGGGCAGGGCGGCTTCCAGCATGGCGGCGTTTTCCACCACCAGGGCATCGCCCCCCACCTGCCCCAGCAGGCCCAGCACTTCGGCATGACCCACCCGGCCGAAGATAATCACCTGCCCATGGTGTCCGCCTTCGTGCAGACGGGCATAGGCCTCCCGGATCCGGCGCTGCAGCTGCAGCACCACCGGGCAGGAACAATCGATGACTTCCAGCCGTCTCGCGGCCGCCTCCCGGTAGGTGGACGGCGGTTCGCCATGGGCGCGGATGAGGACCGTCTCCCCTTCCGGCACTTGAGACAGGGATTTCACGGTGACCAGCCCGCGGGCTTGCAGACGCGACAGTTCGGCTTCGTTGTGCACGATGGCGCCCAGCGAATACAGGCGCCGACCGCCCTGCAGGAAAGATTCCGCCTGGGAAATGGCACGGATCACCCCGCCGCAGAAGCCGGACCCGGGGTCTATTTCCACGTTCAGCATGACAGGGAACCTTCCAGCAGGCCGAATTTCCCTTGCAAGAGTCCCAGCATCCACACCAGCTCCTCATGGAGCGTCATGTGGGTGTTGTCCAGGATATAGGCGTCGTCGGCGCGGCGAAGGGGCGAGGTTTCCCGGTGGGAGTCCATGAAATCCCGTTCCCGGAGGTTCGCCAACACCGCTTCCAGGGAAGGGTTCTGTCCCTTGGCCACCAACTCGTCGTAGCGGCGCCGGGCCCGGACCTCGTCATCGGCCGTCATGAATATCTTGACCTGGGCGTTGGGGAAAACGGTGGTGCCGATATCCCGGCCGTCCATGATGACGCGGCCGCCCTCCGAAAAGGCGTGCAGGCGTTCATCCACCCAGCGGCGCACAAAAGGAATGGCGCTCACCGGGCTCACGTAGGAGGAAACGGCCAGCGTGCGGATTTCCTGCTCGATGCAGCGCGACCCGCTGTACAGCAGCGTGGCCCCGTCCTCCTGGCGGAAAGCCAGTTCCAACTGGCCGATGGCTGCTTCCAGCGCCGCTTCGTCGATGGTGCCGTCGGCCCCGATGAAGCCCTTTTCCATGGCAAAAAGCGTCACGCCGCGGTACATGGCACCGCTGTCCAGATACAGGTAGGCGAATTCGCGCGCCACCATCTTGGCGAAGGTGCTTTTCCCGGTAGAAGAGTAGCCGTCAACGGCGATAATGATATCTGGAATGTTCATACGGCGTGCTTTTTGTCAAATGCATCGATTTACAAAATTAGAAAAATATTGCGATATTTGTACAAATAATTTCATGCTCATGAAGGTACTCATCGTGGATGACGAAAGGGCCATCCGATACTCCCTGAAAGAAATCCTGGAAATGGAAAATTACCAGGTAGATGCAGCGGAAAACGGGGCGGAAGGCCTCTCCAAGGCCCAGAAGGAAAAATACGACGCCATTTTCTGCGACATCAAGATGCCCCAGATGGACGGGACGGAAATGCTGGTCAAAATCCAGGAAGAAGGCATTGAGACGCCGGTCATCATGATTTCCGGCCATGCCGATATTTCCACGGCCGTGGAGTGCATCCGCAAGGGCGCTTTCGACTTTATCGAAAAACCTCTGGACCTGAACCGGATCCTGATTACCCTGAAAAACGCCACGGACAAGGCCAGCCTGGTGAAGGAAACCAAAATCCTGAAGAAGAAGATCTACGGCCGCGAGATGATCGGGGAATCGGCCCCCATCCGGCACCTGAAGGAGATGGTGGGGAAAGTGGCCCCCACACAGGCCAGCGTACTCATCACCGGCCCCAACGGCTCCGGCAAGGAACTGGTGGCGCAAAGCCTGTACCAGCTGTCAGAACGCTCCCTCATGCCCTTCGTAGAAGTGAACTGCGCCGCCATCCCGTCGGAACTCATTGACAGTGAGCTCTTCGGCCATAAGAAAGGATCCTTCACCTCGGCCATCCGGGACCACAAGGGGAAATTCGAGCAGGCCGACGGCGGCACCATCTTCCTGGACGAAATCGGGGACATGTCCCTGGCGGCCCAGGCCAAGGTGCTGCGGGTGCTGCAGGAGCGCAAGCTCACCCCCGTAGGTGGCGACAAGGAAATCACCGTGGACGTGCGTGTGGTGGCCGCCACCAACAAGAACCTGCAGGAGGAAATCGGCAAGGGCAACTTCCGCGAAGACCTCTACCACCGGCTCAGCGTCATCGTGCTCAAAGTGCCGGCCCTGGACGAGCGAAAAGAGGATATTCCCCTGTTAATCAATCATTTCTCGGAACAGATTTGTGCCGAAGGCGGCAAGCCCGTGCGCGAATTCTCACCGGAAGCCGTGGACCTGCTGCAAAGCCGCAGCTGGCCCGGCAACATCCGTGAACTCCGCAACGTGGTGGAGCGCCTCATCATTCTGGGCGGCACCCCCGTCACCGGGCAGGACGTACAGGATTACGCGTTCTGAGGCTCGGCCGGCCGGGATTCCGACCCGCTCCTTCCTTCCACCTTGAAGAAACGGTTCACGCCCAGAGCGATAGCGCCGTCTCCGGTCACGTTGCAGGCGGGGCCGTACCCGTCCAGGGCCAGATAGATGGCCATCAGGAGGGCAATCATTTCCGGCGTAAAGCCCAGGATGGTTTCCAGGAAACCGACAGAGGCCATCAGCACACCGCTCATGACACCGGGAGACGCCACGGTGGCCACCGCCAGCACCAGGGTGAATTTCAAAAACACCGGGAAACTGAGGGGCATCCCCATCATGAAGGCCACGGCCACGGCCGTGGTGGCCAGTTTGATCACCGACCCGCACATGTGAACGTTCGAGCACAGCGGAACCACGAAATTGGCCACCTCCTCGCTCACCCCGTTTTTCAGGGTGCACTTCTGCGTCACCGGGATCACCGCCGATGAGGAGCAGATCGAGAAGCCGGTGAGATAGGCCGGTGCCATATTCCAGAGGCATTTGAAAGGATTCTTTCCGGCGATGGTTCCGGCCACCAGATACTGGATCACCAGATAGAGGATGGACAGCGCCACGCCGGTCGCGATCACTTTGGCCCCGGAGCCCACGACGACCGCCAGTTTGCCGGCGGCGCTCATCTCGCACATCATCGTGAAAATGTAATAGGGCATCAGGGGGATGATGGCCTTTTCGATGGTCAGCTTGACCACCTCGCCAAATTCGTCGAACCACTTGCGCAGCGTATCCCCTTTGATATAGATACAGCACACGCCCACCATGAACGACAGGCACAGGGCCGTGAGGATGTCGCACAGCGGCTTGATCTTGAGGTCGATATAGGGCTCGATCACCTTGGCCTCGGCCGCCTGCTGCGACAGATCCCCTACCTGGAGCACATGCGGCAGGAAGGCCGATGCACTACCATAGGCGAAGAGGGCCGCGCAAACGGTGGAAAGATAGGCCACGCCCACCACCACCAGCAGCATCTTGCCGGCGCCCTTCCCCAGCCCGTAAATGGCCGGCGTCACAAGACCCAGCACCAACAGGGGCACGATAAACTTGAGCAGTTGGGCAAAGAGAACGTTGAAGGTTTTGAAGAGGCGGAGCAGGACTTCAGGCACGACGAGTCCGAATGCAGCACCCAGTGCAATGGCAATCAGCACTTTGACGAAAAGGGAGAGCCGAATCTTTTTCATTTGCTAAAACTGTTATTCAAATATACGCATTTTTACGTATTTTTGTAATATGATGAAGACACTTTTTAGACGTATGACCCTGGTCGCGGGACTGCTGCTCATTTGCGCGGCCGCCCCCGGAAAAGGGATTAAAAAAAGCGTTCAGCGCTGCGGCATTGACTACCTGGACGGCAGTTTTTCCGTTTACGATAAGATTCAGAAACAGTTGCACGCCTTCGCGGAACCCGGGTATCAGGAATACAAGAGTTCGGCGCTGCTCGCCGCCTTCCTCCAGGAGAACGGCTTTGCCGTAGAGAAGGGCGTCGCCGGCATTCCCACGGCGTTCGTCGCCACCTATGGGAGCGGACACCCGGTAATCGGTGTCATGGCCGAATACGATGCCCTGCCCGGCCTTTCCCAGGACACGGTCTCCCACCGGCAGCCCATAGAAGGCCAGTCGTACGGCCATGGCTGCGGGCATAACCTGATTGGCACGGCCGCCCTGGCTTCCGGCGTATCCATAGCACATTTCCTGGCCGAAAGCGGCGTCCCGGGCACCATCAAAGTATTCGGATGCCCGGCCGAGGAGGGCGGGGGCGGCAAGGCCTATATGACGCTGGCGGGCTGCTTCGACGGCTGCGATGCCGTATTTGACTGGCATCCCGCCGCAGTCAACGAAGTACCGCTTACGTCCGGGAAGGCTAACATCGGCATCACCTTCACTTTCCACGGGACGCCGGCCCACGCCTCCTCCGCTCCCTGGAAGGGGCGCTCGGCCCTGGATGCCGTAGAGGCCTTTGACATGATGATGAATATGATGCGCGAGCACCTGCCGGCCGGCACCCTGCTTCATTATGTGATCACCCACGGCGGGGAGGCGCCCAACGTGGTCCCCGAATTCGCCCAGGTGTACTACTATTTCCGCCATCCCCAGGGAAGCGTGCTTCGCGACGAAGTGATTCCCCGGGCCATCCAGGCGGCCCAGGGCGCGGCGCTGGGAACCGGGACCACCCTGGAATATGAGATTATCAACGGCAACTATGAGCGCCTCATCAACGTAACCCTGGCTTCGATGATGCTGGAGAACCTCAAGAAAGTGGGCGGCCTGGATCTGGACGAGCGGGAGAAAGCCTTTGTGCGGGATGTTCTGGCCCATTCCGACAGCCCAGACAAGGAGGCGGAACTCAACGGCCTGCTCACGGTGAGGCAGGAGTTCGGACCGGCCGGGTCCAGCGGCGGCTCCAGCGACGTGGGCAACGTGTCGCAGGTGGTCCCCGTGGCCCGGCTGCGCGTTGCCACCACCACCTCCGGCATCCACACCTGGCAGCAGACGGCCATCGGCGGAACGACCATCGGCACGAAATCCGTGCTGAATGTAGCCCGGGTCTTTTACCTCACGGCCGTAGAGCTGTACATGAGTCCCGCCAAGTTCAAGGCCATCCGGGATGAATTCGAATCCGTGCAGGGGCCGGATCCGAAGTTCGTGCCGCTCATGGGCGAAAGGAACCCCCCGCTGGATTACAGGCTATGACGGACACGGTGTTTTCGCTGGATGCCTATGCCAGTGCGGGAATCGGGGTCCTGGCCCTCATCCTGGGATTGTTCCTGACCGGAAAGATCTCTTTCCTGAAACGCTTCTGCATTCCGGCCCCGGTCTCGGGCGGGTTGCTGGTTTCGCTTCTTACCCTGCTGCTGTACGGGATTTTCGGCGTCGAGTGTTTGTTTGACGGCACCGTAAAGGATCTTTGCATGATGCTCTTTTTCACCTCCGTGGGTTTCCTGTCCGATTTGAGCGTGCTCCGCAAGGGCGGGAAGCTCCTGGCCGTGATGATCGGCCTGGTCACCGTGCTCATCGTAGCCCAGAATCTCATTTCGGTGGGAATCGCCCAAGGGCTGGATATCGATCCGCTCTTCGGCATGGCGGCCGGCTCCATCCCCATGAGCGGCGGCCACGGAACGGCGGGCGGCTTCGCGCCCCTGCTGGAGGGGCTGGGCCTGGCCGGAGCCTCTTCCATCACCATGGCCGCTGCCACCTTCGGCCTGGTAGCCGGCTCGCTGCTGGGCGGGCCGCTGGGAGAGACCCTCATCCGACGGCATCATCTCAGCGAACCATCGGCAAACAACGACGCCATCAGCGGCGAGGTCTTCCCGGAATCGCTGGCCGAGGATGCCCCGTCCGGGAGCAAGAGCTTCCAGGAATACCTTCACGGCGCCTGCATCCTCATCATCGCCATGTCCCTGGGGACAGGGCTGAGCCGGCTGCTGGCCCTGACGGGCATCACCTTCCCCACCTACTTCGGCGCCTTGCTGGTGGCCTGCATCCTGCGGAACCTGTGCGGCCTGTCCCCGCGGTGGACCGCCAAGCTCCATGTCGGGGCCATCGTCTCCATCGGCGATATCTGCCTGCAGCTGTTCCTGGGCATGGCCATGGCCAGCCTCCGACTTTGGGAACTGGCTTCCCTGGCCTTGCCGCTCACCTTGATTCTGGTGGCCCACGTGGCCTTCCTGGCCCTCTTCGGGGCCTTCGTCGCCTTCCCGCTCCTGGGGAAAGACTATGACAGCGCCGTCCTGGTGAGCGGGCTCTGCGGCTTCGGCCTGGGCGCCACGCCCAATGCGATGGCGAACATGTCGGCCGTCTGCTTCAAATACCGCTACGCCGTCAAACCCTTCATCATTGTGCCCATCGTGGGCGCCATGTTCGTAGATATCATCAACACCGGCATCATCACCCTCTTTTTGAATTTCCTAACCAGGTAAGTTATCCATTATGAGAAGTTTCCTTCATGTCCCGCTTCTGCTTCTAGCCTTGCTTTGCTCGGCTTGCTCCAAGGATTTTTTTGCCTCCGGCATCAAACTGTCCACCGGGGAGGCAACGGAAATCACCTACCATTCCGCCGTCCTTCATGGACAATTGCTTTCTACCGGGATGATCAACAATATCTCTTTTTTACATTTTTATTTCGAACTGTCAGCGGACGGGCTCTTTGAAGAAGCCAAAATCATCCGGGCCACAGCCCGAACCATGGACGGGGTCAATTATTCGGCCGACCTTCTGCTGGACTTAGAAGGTCAGCCCGGAACCACGCTGGCAATGGATTGCGTCTATTATTACAGAACCTACGTGTACATCAATGGGGTCTATACCTCCTATGGGGATGTCAAACAGTTCAAAACCGACGTTATACCATACACGGTTTCTGCCGAGGCGGTAGATCTGGGGCTCAGTGTCAAATGGAGCGGATGCAACCTGGGGGCATCCAAACCGGAAGATTATGGGGACTTGATATCCTGGGGAGAGGTTGAGCCATGGGATTACAAATATATCTGGGGCGACCCCTACAGCAGTTCCTCCAAGTTCCCTTACGGGGGATACAACAACATCACTTTAAAAGATATTGACGATGCCGCCCATGTCAATCTGGGGGGCGACTGGCACACCCCCTCTTTAGAAGAATGGAAAGAGTTGGCCAGTTTTGCCAACTGCGAGTGGATCTGGACAAAGCGAGACGATGCATTCGGCTACCTGGTAAGGAGCAAAAAGGCGGGGTTTACCGACAAATGCATTTTCCTTCCTGCGGCCGGATTAATCCATCATTCTGAGGAAGATAGATTTGAAAGAGCCGTTGGCCGGTACATGTCCAATCAGCTGGAGTCTGGCAGCCGTTATTGCCGGACACTTCGGTTTGGAGAACATGAGAGCTACGATGTCCCGTTTATTCCCTCCTTTGGAGCCGCTCCCGTGTCTGAAGGATTCAGTGTAAGACCTGTATTAAGATAGTCAATGCGTATGAAAAAGATATTGTTACTTGTTATACCGGCTTTGTTTTTAGGGGCATGCGCCAAAAACAGCGTGATCAATCTTTCTTCACCGGCCCAGCTGGATCTTCCTGCCGAAGAAAACCTCGGCACAATCCATATTTCCCCCTCCATGGAGTGGACTGCCGAATGTGACAGGCCCTGGATTCAACTGAATCCCTCCTCCGGGACCGTCTCGGAGGCTGGCACTGTCATTGATTATCATTGCGAGGCCAATGAAAGCACCTATCAAAGGGAAGCCACCGTTACCATCCTGGCCGGTGAAGAAACCCGGACGGTTTCCATTCACCAGAATCCGGTTGTCGGCATCGCCTTGCCAGAAAGCGTTTATTACGTCACCAAACCTGACAAAACGCTTACAATAAAAGCGTCCTCCAGGGCCCCATTCAACATATCCATCGACGTGCCATGGATCACCATTGAATCCTCGTATACGACGTCATTCCAATTCATTGGAGATATCCAGATTAAAGTTGGTAATAATCCTATCCCTGGTGAAGCCCGTGAGGGCCACATTACCTTCTTCCCTTATGTGGGAAAAGATAGGACTGTTACGGTTATACAGGCCGGGGCAGCAGGGTCGTTTACTGTCAGTTCAGACGGTGGAACCCTGAACGCAGACGTGGAAACCAAGACAGACTTTGATGTCCTGCCCGAGTCTGACTGGGTTCATTACGTAGAAACCAAGTCATCGGCAAACAAGACCATCGTCTTTACCATCGACCGGAATCCAGCCTCAACCTCGCGGGAGACGGTTGTATTATTAAAGCCCAAGGAGGGGAATCAGGCTCGATGCCTGTACATCGGCCAGTATGGCCGAGAATAAGGATTAACTTCTGATTAAGAGGAAGATAAAGTAGGCGCCCATCAGAATCAGACCGATGGCCTTGATATACATCGGGGCTTTCTGCTGGCCCTCTTTATTCCTGACGATATAGTACCAGACCGTACCGACAAGGTAAAGGGTCAGCGCCACGATAATCCAAATGAGTCTGAATGTCTTCATGCCTTTTTGTTTTTCTCTTCACCCAGATAGGAAAGAACCATAGCGAGGATGCCCAAAGCATTACCGATGAGGCTTATGATCTTTTGTCCCAGCGGCACTGGTGTGAACAGCCAGAATATAAACAGAATCGCAAACAGGACGGCGAGGACCACCTGCATCTTTTGTCTCTTATTCATCTTGTATAGCATTCGTGCCCGTAAAGTTAATCATTTTCCGGATTTTCCAAACCAGAATTGAATCAGTTTGCGTTTTCCAACACAGCATTCCCCTCCGGGCACGAAAAAACCCGCCGGATGGCGGGTTCTTCGTAGCCCGGAGGGGAATCGAACCTCTATTTAAAGTTTAGGAAACTTCCGTTCTATCCGTTGAACTACCGGGCCAAAGCAAAAAAAAGCGCTGATTACTCGGCGCTCTTGACGATGATCTGACGACCGCGGTAGTAACCGCACTCGGGGCAGACACGGTGATACATCACGGTGGCGCCGCAGTTCGGGCAAACGCTCAGCGTGGGAACGGGCGCAAAGTCATGCGTACGTCTCTTGTCTCTTCTCTGCTTGGAGAGTTTGTGTTTCGGATGTGCCATTGTTTATAATTTTAATTGTTTATTTGCTGTCAAAAAGTCCTTTCAGGGCAGCGAACGGGCTGCTCGAAGCAGCCTCCTCGTCCTTTTGCCCAGGGTGACCCAGAAACCTGACCGTGTCCGGATTGCAGGCGCCCTCCGGATGAACCCGCTGGATGGGAAGCGACAGACACACATAGTCATACACCGCTTGCCGAAGGTCCAGCTCTCCATCCGCGGAGAACAGGTCCTCGATTTCGGCATCCAGCAGTTCACTCGCCTCTACGGGGATGTCAAAAGGCTCCAGGCAACGGTCGCAGGGAACGGTGACGGTTCCGTGCAGGTGAAGATCGGCCTTCACCTTCCGCATGCCCTCCTTTCTGACAGCCACATCTACCTCTACACTGGCATCCAGGATTTCTGAATTGTCAAACGTTTGAAAGAACTCTAAACCCACATGGGAGTGGAATTTCCGCTCCCCTGCAGCCCAATCGTTCAAGGGTATGATCAAGTTGCTCACAGCCACACAAACAGATTAAGGGGTGCAAAGATACGAATCTTTTTTCAATATATCAATCTTCGGTGGCAGAATTTCTCTTGCGATCCAGGGGATCGAGTTGAATCTTGCGCATCCGCATGTGATTGGGCGTAATCTCCACCAGCTCATCTTCCTGGATGTATTCCAGCGCCTCTTCCAGGGAGAATTTGATGGCCGGAGGCAGCATCACTTTCTCATCCGAACCGGAGGCCCGCACGTTGGTGAGCTTCTTGGTCTTGCAGATATTGATGTTCAGGTCACGGTCACGGGTGTGTTCACCCACCACCTGACCACCGTAGATTTCCTCACCGGGTTCCACGAAGAAACGGCCGCGGTCCAGCAGCTTGTTCATGGAATAGGCAATGGCCTCACCGGTCTCCAGGGACACCAGGGAGCCGTTGGTGCGCATCTCGATGTCGCCCTTGTAGGGCTGATAGTCCTTGAAACGGTGGGCTACCACGGCCTCACCCTGGGTAGCGGTGAGCAGGTTGCTCCTCAGGCCCATGAGACCGCGCGTAGGAATCTCAAACTCCAGCAGCGTCCGGTCCCCGCGGGGTTCCATCCGCACCAGGGCACCTTTGCGACGGGTGCTCAGTTCGATGGCGGCGCCCACGAACTGCTCGGGAACCTCGATGGAAAGTTCCTCGATGGGCTCGCAGCGCTTGCCGCCGATGGTCTTGTCCAGCACCTTGGGCTGACCCACCTGCAACTCGAAGCCTTCCCGGCGCATGGTCTCGATGAGGACGCTCAGATGCAGCACGCCACGGCCGTACACCACGAAGGAATCGGCATTGACACCGGGCTTGACGCGCAGCGCCAGGTTCTTCTCCAACTCTTTCTCGAGGCGGTCCTTGATATGGCGGGAAGTGACGTATTTACCATCCTTGCCGAAGAAGGGGGAGTTGTTGATCATAAAGAGCATGCTCATGGTGGGTTCATCCACGGCGATGGGCGGCAGGGCCTCCGGATTCTCGATATCGGCAATGGTATCGCCGATCTCAAAGCCCTCGATGCCCACGACGGCGCAGATGTCGCCACACTGGACCTCGTCCACATTGGCCTTGCCCAGCCCCTCGAACACCATAAGCTGCTTGATCTTGCTCTTCTCGACGATATCATAGCGCTTGCACAGACTCACCGGCATGCCGGTCTTGAGGGAGCCGCGGGTAATGCGGCCCACGGCGATACGGCCCACATAGGGACTGTATTCCAGGGAAGACACCAGCATCTGGGGCGTCCCTTCGCGCATTTCCGGCGCGGGAATCTCTTCCAGGATGGTATCCAGCAGCGCGGTGATGTCCTGGGTGGGCTGCTTCCAGTCATAGGACATCCACCCCTGCTTGGCGCTACCGTAGATGGTTTTGAACTCCAGCTGGTCCTCATTGGCACCCAGGTTGAACATGAGTTCGAAAACTTCTTCCTGCACCTCGTCGGGGCGGCAGTTGGGCTTGTCCACCTTATTGATGACCACGATGGGCTTCTTGCCCATATCGAGCGCCTTGTTGAGCACAAAGCGCGTCTGGGGCATGCAGCCTTCGAAGGCATCCACCAGCAGGAGCACCCCGTCGGCCATGTTCAGGACGCGTTCCACCTCGCCGCCGAAGTCACTGTGCCCGGGGGTATCGATGATGTTGATTTTCACGCCCTTGTACGTAACGGACACATTCTTGGCCAGGATGGTGATGCCCCGTTCACGCTCCAGGTCGTTGTTGTCCAGAATGAGATTGCCCAGGTCCTCGGGCTTGCGCACCAGGTTGGCCTGGTAAATCATCCGGTCCACGAGCGTGGTCTTGCCATGGTCTACGTGAGCGATGATGGCTATGTTTCTAATATCCTGCATAATACTCTTCAATAAATCCTGCAAATTTACGGATTATTTTACAAAAATTCATGATTTTTTTGGCACAAAAAAAGACCGGACGAATCCAGTCTTTTTTCGTGCGCGAAATCAGAGTCGAACTGACACGTCCTTTCGGACACTACCTCCTGAGAGTAGCGCGTCTACCAATTCCGCCATCCGCGCATCAAATGGGATTGCAAATTTACGGATTATTTTTGATTATCCAAATTTTTTCGATTTAAATCTCATATTGCAGATAAATATCCTGGTTCATCCCCTCGGTCACGAGGCCCAGGGCCGTCACAGAGAGTTGCAGACAGACCTCGGCATCGGCCAGATCCGGCGCAGCCCAGTCATATCCGCCGGCTTCCAGCAGGTTTCCCAGGGAAAACGTACGCACCACCCCGTCCGACAAGCTAATGTCCAGCCAGAGCGGATCGGCCGCGTCCTGCCGGGGAAGGCAGACGGCCGATCCCGGATCCAGGCGGCAGGAGAACGGTCCCCGGGCCGGATTTCCGTCCCAGCCCACGCCGTTCACGGCACCCCGCACCTGGGTCCAATAAGGTTCTCCCCAGCCGGGAGGTCCCTCCACCTGGAGCGACAGGCGGCAGAAAGCCTTGTGCAAGGCCAGCGCGAGCGCCACGGTATCGCGGTCGGTGCCAACGGAGGCCGATGCCAGGTACAGCGGAGGACTCTCCTCCCCTTCCGGGATGACAAGGCCCTCCGCGCCTTCCATCGGGGTACCGGCAAGGGCCACCACCTGCACGCCGCTGCGCGGAACCAGGACCGACAGCAGGGAATCGGCCCGGAAACTGCGCCGGAACCCCTCCCCGCTCACCAGGACGGTGGCGGGAGGGGACGGCACATTCCCCAGGATCACGGTGAGCCGGCAGGGGCAGGCATCCCTTCGTTCCTTCACGGTGCAGGATGCTAGCAAAAAAGTGAACAAGAGCGCCCGGAAGGCCTGTTGCCGGAACTCAGAACACATAGACCAGGGAAAGCAGGACATCGGCCGGAAGCAGGAAAAGGCGGGAGGCCTCTTGTCGGGTAATCCCGCAAACCGGGCAGGAATAGGTCACGAAACGGTCATATCCGCCCCAAAGCCCCAGGCCCATGTCCAGGTTCCAGTGGGAAGAGAGCATATAGGAGTAGCCCCCGGAGAGGCCCAGCCCATAGCGGTCCCCTTCATCCGTCTCTGCCGAGCGGATGCCTCCCCGGTTGTACTCCTGGTACTGAAGACGGGCTCCGGCCCACCAGCCGGAGAACACATGCCAGGGCCAGTACCGTACCCCGGCTCCGTAGAGCTGCTGCCGCGCAGAGACCGGCTCTCCCTCCCGGTTCTGGAAGAGGAAAGGATTGTATTTGGCCACGGCGGTAAGGGACCAGTGGCGGCTTGCGGCCACGCCGCCCTCCACGTTCAGGGTCCCGTAATTCATATAATCCATTGCATTGGTCGAGACCGACCAGGTCTGTGCTCCTGCCTCCCAGGCGGCCGCAAACAGGAGCAGGGCCAATGTCACCCCATATCGTTTATTTCCCATAGCGGTTGAATGTTTGGCGGATGGCGTCTTCGCGCTCTCCGTACAGGCGGATCAGTTCTTCTTTGAGGTCGTCGGTCGACGTGACGCTTCCCTTGAGCGAACGGAAGATTTCCCCACGGGTCATGCCACGTTCATAGAGATAGGAGAAGATTTCCGGTTTGAACCAGAATGAATAGGAAGGCATACTGCCGCCATAACGGTCTTTGAACAGGGATGCTTCCAGGAAATAGGCCCACATCTCGCCAATCTCGCAATAACCCGCCCCGTCGGCCAGGCCGCTGCCGTAAGGCCTCCCGCCTTCTGTCACAAAGGATTCGATCACATAGCGGATATAAGAGCCCCAGAAGAGGTTTCCCACCTGCGCATAGTGGCTGGCATGGGCCAGCTCATGGACGGTGGCCCGGTATATCTGCTGGTAGTTTTGCATCCCGTCCGTGCCGATGGTCACATCGGGCAGGAAGATCTTGATGATGCCCAGGTACTCGCCCAGGTATTTCTGAATGAGGTTCTGGTCCAGGAAGGCGCCGTGGTGCAGCATGACGGAGCTGGAGGCCGACAGCATGGGCATGATCCAGATGCGGAGGTCGCCCGGAGGCGGACTCACCTCCAGGTCGGAGGAGGTGCAGCGGGCATAATACTCCCAGGCCGCGTTGTTCACCACCGAACGGCGGAAAAGCGCCGGATCCGACTCCTCATCCACCTGGAAATCAACCCCTTCCGGGCTTCCGGTCCCCAGGGTCGAGACCGAGGCCGGGATCAGGATCAGGTTGAGTCCCACGGAAAAACCCTTTTCATTCTGGAAGACCAGGCGGTAACGGGGATCGGAAGAGAAAGACTGGTCCAGCTGATAATAGCCGTCCCGGTCTGTCCAGCCCATGCCAATCTTGACAAAGACATTGGCCACCACCTTCACGCCGGCCAGGCCGAAGGGTTTCCCCCCGGAGACGGCGGGATCCACGACGGTGATGCGCCCGCGGGGCATGGCGTCCCCAACCCGCGTGGGCGGCACCCAGCGGTCCTCGTTGCCAGTGAGCCGGAAGGCCTCCCGCTCCACCAGCGTCCAGTCAATCCCGTCGGCCAGGCGGGTCATGGGATCGTGCTCGGAAATGTAACAGCGGTCCAGCACTTCGCAGCGGATCCCCTCCGGGAACACAAAGTCCTGGGGAACCACGGCATACTGCCAGGTGATGCTTTCCTCGTTGAGCAGGGGATCCCGGTAATAGTCTCCCTCGCGCACGATCTGATAATCCATGGGGTGATCCAGCAGGTAGAGGCCGGCGTCCTCCAGCTGCTTCAATTCATTGTCATCCTTGGGAAGGAAACGGACATAAAGATCCGTGGGCCGGATATCCACCCGGCCGGCCTTGGTGGGATACACTTTGGAGAAGGCCTCCTGCATGTTTTCCACCGTGTATGGATCTTCCAGCTTGTCTCCCAGCTGGATCAGGCCATGGTAAATCTCTCCTTGGGGCAGCCGGAGCGGCGTTTCCTCCGGCAGTTTCTCGCGTCCGCATGCCGCCAGCATGGGGAGCGTCAGGGCAAATAACAGTAATCGCTTCATCTCTCGACTCATTTTTTGCAAAGGTCGGAGATGAAAAGGGTGTTCACAAAAAGTGAAACGTTTAATTGCAGAAATCGGCCTTCCGCACACGCAGAAGGCCGATTTTAAACGGATTTGAATCCGATTTTCAGAAGAAAATCACCGTCTCCTGCTTCACGGCGCTAAGCAGTTTGTTGGCCAGGCTGGACACCCCGAAGCGGAAATAACGCTTATCCATCCAGGCCGGGCCCAGAATGGTGTTCACGATGGAATAGTAGCAGACGGCGTCCAGGGCCGATGCAATGCCGCCGGCCGCCTTGAATCCCACCATGCGGCCGGTAGCCTCATGGTATTTCTTGATGCATTCGCACATCACCCAGGCAGCCTGGGGCGTGGCATTCACCTTCACCTTTCCGGTGGACGTCTTGATAAAGTCGGCTCCGTTCTCCATGGCCAGGAAGGAGGCATCGGCAATGCGTTCGGGCGTCACCAGCAAACCGGTTTCCAGGATCACCTTCAGCACCACAGGACGGCCCAGCTGGGCGGCCACCTGGTCGATCCGCTCGCGGGAAGCGCGGATTTCGGCGCCGGCCGCCTCATAATCCTCCACCAGGAAACTGTTGAGGGCCAGAACGATATCAATCTCGTCGGCCCCACCGCGCACCGCCAGTTCGATTTCCTGCAACTTCACTTCCAGGAAACTCTGGGAGGTGGGGAAACAACCGGCCACGGTGGTCACATGCAGGGCGGGATTCCGCCGCCGGGAAGCCACCAGCGCGGCGAAGTTGGGATAGACGCAGATGGATGCGGGGATGGGCCAGTCCGGGAATTGGGCCGGGAAGGCATTCACCTTGTCCACCAGGCGTTTGACAGACTCGGGCGTATCGTCATTGGCCAGCGTAGTCTGGTCCATGATGCCGAAACAAGCCTTATAGACCTGCTCGTTGGCAATCTTGTCCAGGCCGGCGGCTATGAGCGACAGTTGGCGGGCAATCGCCTCATTATCGGGCGTATAACCGTACTTACTTGATAATGACATAGTGCTATTCTTTAATTTGTATGTGGTATCCTTCATCAATCAGGGGCTGCACCAGCGCGCGCATCTCGGCGGCCGAATACTTCCGGAGCCCCTGCATGGGCGTTTCCCTGTCCAGGGTATAGACCATCACTTCTCGCGGATGGAGCCGACGGACCAGATCCATCCAGGCCGGCACCCACTGGGCCGTTTCCCAGCCGTCTCCCTTCAGGAACATGGTCTGCATCACGAAACGCCCCTCGAACAAGGCCAGGTTCCGCACCACCTCTTCCACGTGGTAGGAGCCCACGGGATGGTTCACCAGGGCTGCCTGTTCATCCGTGGCGGCATCCAGTTTCAAGATGGGGTTGTCCACTTTCTGGAGTGCCTCCCGCACGGCAGGCAGGCCGATCCGGGTGGCGTTGGAAAGGACGGAAACCCGGGCAGACGGGTAATACTGGTCCCGAAGCCGGAGCGTAAGGTCCACGATGGCCGGGAAATCCGGATGCAGGGTGGGTTCCCCGTCCCCGGAGAAAGTAATGGAATCGATGGGCGTGCCGGCTTGCCGACAAGCCTGTAATTTGCTTTCCAGGGCCTCCCGGAACTCTTCCACGGTGGGCAGACGCCGGTCTCCCAGGCCGTCTTTGTTCCAGCCGCACTCGCAGTAGATGCAGTCAAAATTGCACAGTTTTCCTTCCTGGGGCATCAGGTTGATGCCCAGGGACGCCCCCAGCCTGCGGCTGAAAATGGGGCCGAAAACCGTGGCTTCCCGCATCATAGGCGTGTGGATTTACTGTCTGCGGACAGGCGTACCGAATCGCCACCCGTCACGTTGACAAACACCAGACCCGGTTTCTTGCCCGGGGCGATCGTCCCCATGACATCCTCCTTCCCCAGGAAGGCGGCGCCGTTGCGGCAGGCCCAGGCAAGGAGTTCTCCCAGCGGGACTTCCGGGAAGGCTTCCTGCAGGCAGTACAGTTCGGCCACCATCGAAAGCTGGTCGTTGGAAGACAGGGAGTCCGTTCCCACACAGATGGGAATGCCGCAGCGCCGCATCAGCGGGATGGGCGGCAAGGTATTATGAATGAACAGATTGGACAGCGGACAGACGGCCAGATACGGCTGCGCCAGGGTCTTGCGGGCCGCGGCCGCGCCTTCTTCCGTGAGGCAGCACTCATGCACCAGCAGCACATTTCCCTGCACCGGAACGGGCAGGGCCGATGCCAGGCGGTCCAAAAAATACTGGAGCGAGGAAGTACCGGTAACGGGCGGGGTAGGAATGCCGCAGCGGACGCGGTTGTCCCACATGGGGCCGCTGCCGGAGCGCATCATCTGCTCTTCCTCGTCCGATTCTTCGCTGTGATAGGACAGATAGCCGCTCTGCAGGCCGGCCAAAGAGGCGGCCGTTACCAGGGCCGGACTCATGGTATAGCAGGCATGCGGGGTGGGCGCGGCATCCAGGCCGAAACTGCGGGCCTGCTCTTGCAGGCGGGACACCTCGTCCATCACCTCCTGCCAGGTATCGGGATTGGCCCCGAAGACTTCCAGGAAGGTGCGGGTATAGAGGGGATGACGCTGCTTCACGGCAAAGGAATCGGCCCCATTGGAGATATCGGCCATGGCCTGTACGCCCTGGGCCCAGAGGCCGTCCATCGCGTTCTGAAGGGCCTGGATGCGGTCTTCCCGCGACTGGGTGTCCCGAAGTTCGTTAATCTGGTCAATGAAGCCGGCCATGCCCGTGCCCTTGCGGAACAGTCCCTTCATGTAGGAGAGTTCCACGTGGCAGTGGGCGTTCACGAAGCCCGGCACGATGGCCCCGTCCAGAAATACGGCTTCGGCCGACGGATCCGCGCACACGCCGGTGCGGAGGACAGTCCCCTCGTCATCCACCTCCACGAAACCGTTCAGGACGGGTTCGGGCGTTTCCAGGGTGTAGAGGTATCGGGCGGCAAAACGTTTCATAGGCTGTCGGCAGGATGATAGAACAGGAGTGAATCGGCCGGAAGGGACAGGGTATCCTGCGGGATCCGGAGGTGGATGGTGTCCCGGGAAATGCGGGCGAACAGCGAGTCGGCCGGCGGGGGCGGGACAACCGGGCCCAGGGTATCGGGCTGCTGGAGCCAGATGCCCATCATCTTCTCCTTCCAGCTCAGGAAACGGATCTGCTGGGACGTGCGGTTGGCCTCCGCGTCAAAGCGGCGGGCCACGCCGTCCATAATCTTGGCCAGACGTTCCGGTTCCTGGATATAGTATTGAAGACTGTACAGGTAATCGTCCGTATCGTAGCCGTATTTCTCAAAGATGCCCTCATACACCAGCGAGGTATCGGCCTCACGGCGCAGGCTGGGGTCGTTACGCACCAACTGGTCCTGGAGAAACATCTCATAGAAGATGGACTGCATCTTGCCGCGCGGAATGCGGCGGGCCCCCCGGCAGGAGGCCAGGCACAGCAGCACAAGCAGCAGCAGGACGATATGACCGCGACGCAGGTTCATCGAAGGATGGCACCACATTCCGTTTGCAGGGCGGTCAGGACGCGTTCCATGGTCTTTTCCACCTCGGCGTCCGTGAGGGTGTGCTCCAAATCCTGGAGCACGAAGTTCAAGGCATACTGCTTCTTGCCGGCGGGAATCTTCTCACCGCGGTACACGTCGAACAGGGATACGCTCTTGATGAGCTTCTTGCCGGCGCGGACGGCGCATTTGCGCACATCGCCATAGGCCACGGCCTCGTCCAGGAGCAGCGCCAGGTCGCGGCGCACTTCCGGGAAGCGGGGCAGTTCCTTGAAGGAGAACTTGTCCCGTTTGACCAGGGCGAAGAAGACCTCCCAGTTAATCTCGGCCGCAAACACGGGCTGCTTCACGCCGAAGCGCTTGGCCAGGACCGGGTTCACGGTACCCAGGGTGCAGAGCAGCTGGGGCTCGCGGCCGGGCAGGCTCCAGGTCATGCCCTCGGCAAAGAGGTCGGCGGGAGCGGCGCCCACGGTGAGACTGTTCACATCCACGCGGTAACGGGCCATCAGGGCCTCCACATAGCCTTTCAGGGCAAAGAAACTGGACCGCTGGGCCGGATTGCGCCAGGCCTTGTCGGGCGTTCCGGTGAGGAAGAGGGCATAGTTGCGGTGCTCCTCATAGCCGGAGAGCGTCGTGCCGTCCGTCTCGGGAAGGCGCTGGTACACAGAGCCGTACTCGAAGAACTTGAGCGAAGTGGCCTGACGGTTCAGGTTGTAGGCCACCACTTCCAGCCCGTTCAGGATGAGGGTCTGGCGCATCACGTTCAGATCCTGGCTCAGCGGGTTCACGATGTGCACGCAACGCTCGGCCGGGAAGGTTTCCAGCTTGGTATAGTAGTCCTCCTTGGTGAGGGAGTTGTTCATGGTTTCCACAAAGCCATTGGCGGCCAGGAAATTGGACACGGCATTGCGGATGGCTTCCGGATCGGGGGTGGGACTGGCGTTCACGCTCATGCGCAGGGTCTGCGGCAGCTCGATGTTGTTGTAGCCGTAGATGCGGAGCACTTCCTCCACCACATCGCACTCCCGCGTCACATCCACCATATAGGTGGGAGCCGCCACCAGGGCACCGCCTTCGCGGCGCTCCACGAACGCATAGTTCAGGGCGGTCAGGATTTTCTCGATGGTTTCCCCGCCGATATGCTTGCCGATAAAGGCATCCATACGCGCGTAGTCCAGCTCGATGCGGGCCCGGCCGATGGGGGCGGGATACAGTTCCCGGACCTTACCCACCACCTGGCCGCCGGCCAGCTCCTGGATCAGGAGGGCCGCCCGCTTGGCCGCATACAGGGCAGCCTCCGGGTCGGCACCCCGCTCGAAACGGAAGGAAGCATCCGTAGAAAGCTGCTCCCGCTTGGCGGTGCGGCGGATGGAGACCGGATCGAAGTACGCGCCTTCCACGAAGACACGTACCGTAGCGTCCGTCACGCCGGATTCCTCACCGCCGAACACGCCGGCGATGCACATGGGGCCTTCGGCATCGGCAATGACCATGTCACAGGAGGCCAGTTTGCGATCCACGCCGTCCAGGGTACGGAGCGGCTCTCCTTCCGCGGCCCGGCGCACGATGACCTTGCCGCCACGCACCTTGTCGGCATCGAAGGTATGCAGGGGCTGGCCGGTCTCGAAGAGCACGAAGTTGGAGATGTCCACCACGTTGTTGATGGGCTTGAGGCCGATGGAAAGCAGGCGTTCCTGCAGCCACTTGGGCGAGGGAGCCACCTTCACGCCCTCCAGGGTGATGCCCACGTAACGCGGGGCACCCTGGGCGTCCTGCACCTCCACGGGCATGGACTCGCCGGCCCCTTCGGCAAACGCGTCCACGCTGGGACGGTGGAGTTCGCAGGGAAGGTCGCGGCTCTTCAGATAGCCGTACACGTCACGGGCCACGCCCCAGTGGGAGGCGGCGTCAATGCGGTTGGCCGTAATCTCATATTCGATGACCGCCTCGTCCTGCAGGCCCAGATATGCCTTGGCGGGCGTACCGGGGACGGCATCCTCCGGCAGCACCATGATGCCGTCGTGGCTGGCACCGATGCCCAGTTCGTCCTCGGCGCAGATCATGCCGAAGCTTTCCACGCCCCGGATCTTGGATTTCTTGATCTTGAAATCGCCGGGCAGCACCGTGCCGATACGGGCGAAGAGGACCTTCTGCCCGGCGGCCACGTTGGGCGCACCGCACACCACCTGTACCGGCTCGGGAGAGCCGTCGTTCACGGTGGTAATGTGCAGATGGTCGGAATCGGGATGCGGTTCGCAGGTGAGCACATGGGCCACCACCACACCGGCCAGGCCGCCGGGAATCACTTCCTGGGTTTCCACCGAATCCACTTCAATGCCGATGGCGGTCATGGCCTCGGCCAACTGCTGCGGGTTGAGATCACATGTGAGATACTCCTTGAACCAACTGTAACTTAACTTCATTGTATGTCTTCTAATTTAAACAACGATTCTACAAATGCCTTTTTATCAAACACCTTCAGGTCGTCTATGCCTTCACCGATACCCAGGAACTTGATGGGGAACTTGAACTGGTCCACGATTCCCACCACCACGCCGCCTTTGGCGCTGCCATCCAGCTTGGTCACGGCCAGGGCCGTCACGTCCGTGGCGCGGGAGAATTCCTTGGCCTGGACAAAGGCGTTCTGACCGGTAGAGCCGTCCAGCACCAGCAGGACCTCGTGCGGCCCGTCGGGCACCACGCGGCGGATGACGTTGCGGATCTTGGTGAGCTCGTTCATCAGGTCCACCCGGTTGTGCAGGCGGCCGGCGGTGTCTATGAGCACCACGTCGGCCCCTTTGGCCACGGCCGACTGGACGGTATCGTAGGCCACGGAGGCGGGATCGGCCCCCATGGGCTGCTTCACGATATCGGCCCCGGCCCGCTGGGCCCACACCACCAGCTGGTCCACGGCGGCGGCACGGAAGGTATCGGCCGCACCGATGACCACTTTCTTGCCCTGGGCACGCAGCATGGCGGCCAGTTTGCCGATGGTGGTGGTCTTCCCTACCCCGTTCACGCCCACGATGAGCATGACATAGGGTTTCTTCGAGAAGTCGAAGGGCTGCACCGGCGCATCTCCCTCCCCTACCAGGGCGGCAATCTCCTCGCGGATGATGCCCACCAGTTCCTCCATGTCCACGTACTTGTCCTTCTCCACGCGGTCTTCGATGTTGTCGATGACCTTGAGGGTGGTGTCCACGCCCATGTCGGAACTGAGCAAGGCCTCTTCCAGTGCGTCCAGCACCTCGTCGTCCACCTTGGACTTCCCCACGATGGCCCGACCGAGCCGCTGGAAGAAGTTCAGGTTCGTTTTCTTAACGCCTTTATCAAATATTCCCATAGCTTACAAATATACGCATTTTGCGCACATTATACAATAAAAAGACCGTCCTGACATGCAGAACGGTCTTCAAGCAAGCAGATTTTTCGCAAAAATTACTTTTTAGCGAAGAAATCCTTCTCTTTACCCTCTTCCACCAGCTGCTCTACGAAAACGTAGGCACCGGTCTTGGGGCTCTTTTCCATGCGGATCACCTTCACCATGTGCTTTGCACCGGCTTTTGCATCGAAGGTTGCAACTGCTTTCTTTGCCATAGTTCAAATCGTTTATTTAATCTCACGGTGGAGGGTTACTTTCTTGAGGTACGGGTTGTACTTCATGCGCTCCAGGCGCTCAGGGGTGTTCTTCTTGTTCTTGGTGGTGATGTA
>JAEEGL016840370.1_pt1 | contig 27889 bp, 31 predicted proteins | sample 9134231 | NCBI WGS metagenome assembly JAEEGL01 (sample SAMN16246548, study PRJNA631951) | gut metagenome | biome: gut microbiome; feature: rumen; material: fiber-attached | host: Bos | place: Iran: Karaj | collected 2018-10
ATTATGCTTCGCCGTAAACTAGCTCCTCTCCATAAATCTTTTCATATGCTTCCCTGCAAACCCGGATGTTCTCCTCAAGCATTTTTGCGGCCCGTTCGCTCATTCTGAGAGATTCATCCGGATAAATCGGCTCCATTATATGAGTCTCATAACGTATATTGTCCGGTTTGTAAATGTCTTCGCCGTTCTTTGGAAGGATCGCGGTAAAACACGGAACAACAGGCACACCGTTTTTTGCGGCGTAACAGAATGCGCCTATCTTATACGGCCTCGGTTTTCTGTAGTTCCACCACATTGCCTGCTCCGGGTAGATTAGAATAAAGTCGCCCCTTTTAAGAATACGCGTAATAGCATCGTCTAGCTTTTTCATAGTATGGACGCTCCCGCTCAGCGGCAGAGTGTCACAGTATCTCAGCAGCCAGCCGATAAAACCGGGCATGAAATAATTGCCTTCCCTTACAAGTTTGTACATCCTGTGTTTCCCTGGAACGGAATCCGCAACATTTTTTATCGCGAGATTATCTGTCACCGCGAAATGATTTGCGGTAAAAATCGCTCCGCCTTTAATCCCGGCCAGGTTCTCTTCTCCAATGACAGACATTCGAAGCTTACGCCTGAACAGTAGTTTTGCGGTTTTTTCAACCATTCTTGAAAGTCCGCCGTTGACCTTGTATCTGACAGTTTCATGAAGATAATCAACGTCTCCCGGAAGCAGGGTACGTGAAGGCGGGTCTTCCTCAACATCACGGAAAAAGAAATCGCCACCGATACGCTCGTTCAGGCGTATTCTTTTCAGCACAGCTATCCTGTCGGGCGGAAGGGTCAGACTCCGGAGCGCTTTTTCTTCCTCCTCGGCCTTTCTGTCCAGCGTATTCAGGAAATTTTTTCCCGAGATTATTTCACGGGCGAGACGCTCCATACCTTTCTCCGCTTCCAAATCAAGAGCTTTTCTTTCAGCGCCATAGTTCTTGTATTCTGTAGCTATTTCGTTGCAGTATGAGCTTTTCCGGGCATAATCCCAGAAATATTTACCGTATGGTACGTTTTCATAATGCCACGGTTTGCAGAACATATTGTAGTGGACAAGATGAATCCTGCCGACCGGTGACCTGTCGGAAGTCATCCTGTTCCATTCAGATCCAATGTATTTAACTTTCCCCCGGCATATGTAATTAAGATAATCCTGGTCAGGGGCAAGCAGCTTGAAACCGTTCTCTGCTGAGTATGAAAGAAATGTTTCAAGAACGCGTTCGCGACGAAAAGCCGCCAGATTGATCACTAGCACTCCGGAATTGAAATATTTTCCTGCGGGTACACCGACAGCGCCGGCTGTATATTCGGAAAAAATTTCGTTTTCGGCTACGACCGCGTCGCTGACGGCGGCGAGAATATCACCTTCGCCTAGTTCGGTTTCGAAAAGAATACCTATATCTGAAAGAACAACAGTGTCTGCATCGATGTATACTGCGCGTTCAAGCTCAGGAAACATCTCGGCGATAAACATCCTGAAATATATGGAGTAGCTGTAATAATCCCTAAGACACAGGCCACTGTAAAATCTGCGGATTCTGTCTCCCATATTTACAAAACTGATCTTAACTCCATTCTGTGTCAGTGCGCATATATTCTCTCTGTTTGCTGCGCACATTCCATCATGAAGGACCACAATCTCATATTTGCGACTTTTATCGCGGTTGTCGATCAGAGATTCCATTGAAACCGAAAGATACGGCGCATACCCGTCGTCACAAGCATAAAAAACCGTTACTTTGCCGTTGTTAGCGTTCATTTTCAAACTCCTCAAATCTTTTCTTTTCTATCAGATATTTCCTGAGCAACCCTTCATATCTACTTGTAAGCACTCTGCAAACTTCGGCAGTTTGCCATGGTTTTATTGTGCGTGTGTGAAAAAACGGAAACCATTTTATCGTTTTTGTGAAATGCTGAATAACCGTCTCGGGGTCACTGTAGTTTTTCTGTTCGTTATATTTTCGCGGAAGCAGCATTTTCCTTGAAGTTAGCCTGTGAAGTGCCGTCTGATCCGGAAGAAACAGTTTTTTAGAAGCGCACATTTCGACCGCTTTTGTGAAAAGACCAGTCTTTCTGATCTCTTTAAGATTCAGGAGCATAACACCGGAGTTAATGTATCTGTATCCCATAAAGATTTTTCCATAGTGATCGAGAACCGCGGCGTACTCATAATCCTCAATATTGGTGTCAAACAGCTGTCTGATGTCGCTGTTAACAATTGTATCTGTATCAAGATAAAGTAGCTTTTCGGGCATGTCAGGAATCCTGTCGGCAAAAAGACGGATAAAACAGTACGGGGTATATTCGGTTGCTGAGTTCGGAGAGACAAGAAGGGTGTGTCTGTACAGCGCACCGACATCAACGAGCCTGACGGAACTTTCAGGATTCCTTCTTCTGGCTATTAACTCGATATGTGCACGCTGCGTTTCCGTGATGGGCGCGTATTTCAGGTCTATATCGCTGAGATCCATTGTGAAAACATTAATATCCAACCGTTCACGCGTATTTTCCGAAACAGAAATGACTGAGATTAGCAGACCGTCGAACATTGCTCTGTTCCCTGTGTACAATAACGAAATCATGCGTTTGTCCCTCTTCTAATATATTTTATATGGAAATCCGTATTGCAGGATAGCTCCGCGTTTTTTTCCATCGCTTCTCTGACTTCGCCGCAGAGCTTTTCCGCCGCCTTTTTACGATTCAGATCCGTGTCTGCGTAAAAAGGTCCGTCTAGAATCGTTGTGACGCGCGGCCGTCTTCCGTTCCGGAAGACCGTTGTAGAAACAAACACCGGAAGACCCGTCAATGCCGGAATTAAAAACGAAGCCGGGCCGAACGGGCGAATGCCTGTATAATACGGCCATACATGCGCTTCGGGATAAACAGTCACGCAGTTGCCTTCTGACAGACGTTTAATCACTGCGTCGGAGAAACGCTTCATATCCCTTACCCCTGACGGAACAGGCAACGCCCCGCACATTTTAAGCAAAGTGCGCGTGCCGGGAACAGAAAGATTTGATGGATCGACCACGACATAAACCTTTTTTCTTTTCATTTCAACTGAAGGTTCAAAAGCGTCGCCGGCAGTCAGGACATGATTTCTGTACAAAAAACAGCCTCTGTTTCGATCTGGCGGCGAGGATCTCTGATCAACAAACCTCATTCTTAGAAACAGCCGACAGTAAATATGCGCAACGGGTGTCATTATCAGACGATATATAACACACGCAATGATTCTGTAAAACCAGTTTCCGTCTTTTTCCGTGTATCTGTATTTATCACTGACTGAAAATTTTCTTCTAGCCGCATCTGTACGGACAGGATTTCTGTCTGCCTCGCCGTCAGTTGAATCATAGTACAATTGATTTTTTGAAGATCGCTGTTTCATCTTTTCTCCGAATTCCTGAAATAACTTAACGCAGATATTATAAAAGACCGCCTTGAAGCGGTCAACCTACATTTGCGAGAATGAACTCTACGTTCCGTTAAGACGGTTCGGCGCTGATTCTACTATAAAAACACGGGAGTAGAATGTCATTCTACTCCCTGTAGAGTGGTATTTTCGGATTTTACAGTTTTCTTTACTCTGAAACTCAGCCATATTATTACTGCGGCTGGCAAAGAGAGAAGAAAAATCATCCAGATATTATACTTTATAAAAATCAGATATAAAACGGCAAGTAAACTTATTACGAGACACAGTATTATATATTTGCCGAGTGCTCGTTTTCCCCACAGCGCATTGAAAACAATCAACGGAACACAGGCAGTTGCGACTCCGGCAGGCAGCACGTACCATACCGGCGAAGCGGAAAAAGGTGAGATTATAAAAAACAATGCAACCGCAAGCGAAATAATGCCGACCGTGACGATGAGAGAGATAACAAGATGATCTACGTCGGATTCTTCGCCTGGTTTTAATGCATTATCATGTCCGTTTTTGCTGCTTTCATTTGTTTCCTCAGTCTCTTTTTTCGAAATCTCCGTCCGGTGATCCGTCACCATATAATCGAGCGTCACCCCGAAAACATCGGAAATGCTTTTTAAAACGGAGACATCAGGCAACGATTCGGCTCGCTCCCACTTGGATATCGCTTTATCAGAATAATTAATCTTTTCGGCGAGCTCGGCCTGTTTCATGCCTGCTTTAAATCGCAGACCGGCAATATTGCCCGCAACAACTGTTCTCAAATCTTCCATGATAGTTTATTATATCACAGTCTGGCTCAAAACGCAACATCAAAAACTCCCCGGATTCCCGGGGAGCAATGATAAAATATGCGATCTGCGGATTATCTCTTTGAGAACTGCGGCGCACGGCGTGCGGCTTTGAGACCGTATTTCTTTCTTTCCTTCATACGAGGATCTCTCGTGAGGAACCCGGCCTTTTTTAGAGCAACGCGGTAGTTTTCATCAGCCTGAAGCAGTGCTTTCGCAATTCCGTGACGGATTGCGCCCGCCTGGCCGGAGAAGCCTCCTCCGCTTACACGGCAGACAACGTCGAACTTGCCGACGGTCTCGGTTACACCGAAAGGCTGATTTACGACGAGCTTCATAGTATCGAGTCCGAAATAATCGTCGATGTCACGTCCGTTTATAGTGACAACGCCGGTACCCGGGAAAAGACGAACGCGGGCGACCGATTTTTTTCTTCTGCCCGTTCCGTAGAAATAGGGCTTCGCGCTTGTGTAGTCTGTCATTTTACGTCATCTTTCCTTTCTCAGATTTCATAGGCAACGGGTTGCTGTGCATCGTGCCTGTGTGTAGGACCCGAATATACTTTAAGTCTTGTAAGCGACTTTCTGCCTATCGTTGTATCGGGAAGCATGCGACGAACCGCAAGCATCATTGCCTTTTCGGGCTCTTTTTCCATGAGAAGCCTGTACTGAACCTTTTTAAGTCCTCCAATATATCCGGAATGACGATAGTAGTACTTCTGGTCAAGTTTCCTGCCGGTAAGTATTGCCTTGTCTGCGTTGATAATTATAACAAATTCTCCGCAGTCAACGTGAGGCGTAAACTCCGGTCGATGTTTTCCTCTTAGGATTACCGCCGCAGCAACGGCGACCTTACCGAGAGGCTTTCCGGCAGCGTCGATAACGTACCATTTGCGCTCGACGTTCTCCTTTTTTGCCATGAATGTGGACATTTTTATCCTCCAAAAAATCTTTTCTTTTCAAAAGCTCGGCAATTATACCACGGTCGGACGCGGTTGTCAAGTGGTTTTTTTATTAAAAATCAAAATAATTTATTTTTTCTCCGTTTTCCGGGCTTTTGCGGCGATTTTCGCCGTTTTTCTGGCTTTCTATTTTCTGATTCTGTTTATGCGCAGAACGTCGTCCGCGGCAGATTCTGATAATTCGTAAATGAACGGCCGCGTCTTATTGCATTCAAGATATCTGAAGACCGTTCCGTCGTTACGCCTGACTGCAAAGGCGACACGAAAGATATGCACCATATCTCCCGTTGATTCGTCGGAATCCGATTCAAGATACTCGACAGATATATCATAGATCTGCTGCATCGTGAAGCGCCCGAAGGACCCGTTTTTATTTTGATAACTTTCAGTGAAAAGATCGTTAAAGCTCTCAGATCTGCCGTTCATGAGGGCGTCGAAATATGCGAAGAAGAATTCGGCAAATCTGTCGGTCTTTTGTGCGTCCTCTTTCCCGAAAATACGTGTTGTCATGCCTCCGTATGTATAGTTGATCCATCTTTCGAGCTCGGTGTAGTTTTCATCATTAAAAATGTTGTAGTCAAAATCAGGCTCGAAAAGTTGAACAGTTTCGGTCTGATCACTTTGATTTGCTTTGATGACATTTTTAGATATTCCATCGACAACGGCGTTTGCAATCAAAAGAACTGCGGCCGCAGCGATAAGAACAATTATGAATCTTACGGCTATCTTTTTACGGTACGTTCTGTTTTCATCAGGATTGTTTTTCTCATCCGGTCTGTTATCTTTGCCCATTTTTTCCTTTCTTCTGCTCAAGCAGATCTTCAAGCGCCTTTCTGAACGGCGCATATGAATACAGTGAACCGACGCACAGCACCGGCAGACCGTTCATTTCTGATTCGGCAATTGCGCGCCTGAGTGCGGTTTTCATATACCTGCACGGCGTCGCCGAAACGCCGAATGATCGGAAAACGTCAGCCAGTTCATTATACCCGAGCGCACGCGGGCTGTCCGGCCTTATCGTAAAAACACAATCGGCTACTCCGGCAAGCTGCCATGCCATTCTGCGGTAATCTTTGTCCGAAAGCATTCCGGAAATAAGGTTAACTTTACTGCGGAACACCTTATGAACCGATTCGACCGCCTCGTCGACCCCATCCGGATTGTGTCCACCGTCAAAATATACCTGTGGATCTTCGCTCAAACGCTCGAATCTCCCGGCCCATTTTGTTAGTTCAAGACCTCTTTTCAGCGCATTATCAGGTATTTCTACTCCTTCAGAACGCAGTATCTCCGCCGCTTCTATAACGTTCGCGGCGTTATACGGCTGATAATGACCTGGTAGATGAACAAAAAAATCGTCGCCAGAAAAGCTGAACGATGTCCCGTTCATGCCATATTCCACCTTATCGATCAGTTCCCTGCGCGTGACGTGAAGTTCTGCTGAAAGGTCTGACGCGAATTTCGATATTACGCCAAGCGCGGTGGGATCTGTTCCCCCGAAAAGAACTGGGCATCCAGGTTTAATTATTCCCGCCTTTTCACAGGCGATTTTTTCCACCGTGTCCCCGAGATACGCCGTATGGTCAAGTGCAACGCCGGTTATCACGCTCAGAATCGGCCGGTCAATCACATTCGTCGCGTCCCATCTGCCACCCATTCCGCACTCGATCACGCAGAAATCCGGCCTGAGCTCTCCGCACCAGAGATACATGGCGGCCGTAAGCAGCTCAAATTCTGACGGCTTTCCGACCGACGGATTGATTCTGCTGGACGCGTCTATCACCTTGTCAAGCAAACGCGAAAGCTCCGAGTCTGATATGTCAGATCCGTTGAACGAAAAACGTTCGTTATATTTTATAAGATGCGGTGAGGTATATACAGCAACACTGTGTCCCGATTCGCGCAGGACTGACGAGAGCATTGCGCAGAAAGAACCTTTTCCGTTTGTTCCTGCAACGTGTATGACTCTAAGATTTCTTTCTGGATTCCCGAGAACATACAGAAGAGCCTTAATCCTTTCCAACCCCGGTTTCGTTCCCAGAGATGATACACATTTTATATATCTGACGGCTTCGTCAATCGTCATAAAAAAGACCGCCTCCCGCTTTATCAATAAGCTGTCTGACTGATTTTCTCCCAAAAAGCAACGCAAGAATTAGAATTTCAAGCGCTGAAATGCCAATATAAACAGGTATCCTAAAAAAAACGACGTCACCGTAAAATCCGTACAGAGCCGCAGTCTTAACAGCCATGGATCCTGCTATATGCCCGGATACAACTCCTATGGAAAGCCGCGGAACGGGCTTTACCTTTACGAATCTGAACACAAGCCCGGAAACAAGACCAATCAATGCGGCACCTACCGTAATAAGCGGGATCGGCGCCATGCCGGATACTATACATGAAAGAAGATCGGCGAGAATCCCCACAATCATACCCATGACCGGACCGTAAGCGGCAGAAGCGATAAACACAGGCACGTTTTCTATCGTAACCCGGAGCGGACCGCGACCGAATATCGACTTAGCCAGGTATGCGAGCACAAAGCTCAGCGCGGCGAGAACCGCACAGACGCATATCGTAAGTATTCTTTTTCTAATTGTATCTCTCAATCAAAACACCTCCCGTTATGGCATTCGGCTGAACGGGAGGTATGATCCTCTTGTACAGCGGGATGCGATGCAGCGATCGATTTCGTCTTCCGGACAACTCCCCGTCCCGGAGGCACTTCAGTCCCGGAAAAGATTTTCTCGGGACAACGCCGCTGCTTCTACTCTGTTCTCATATGTATTATATCATCGTTGAAGTCCTTTGTCAATCCGTTTTGTGGTAAACAAACGGCCTTTTTCCCCTGTTACAGGCGACAACTCCTATATCTTCAAGAACCCTGAGGGTTTCCCACGAATCATACTGACGCATTTTGTTAGCTCTGGCGAAAGCGGCTGCAGTAAATTCCCCTTCCTGTATCATTACTAGCGACGCGACGTCCTCGGCAGTTCTAAGTTCTATAATACCGTTATAATTTGTTGGTACCCTGTCCGCACGCTTTGTTCCGTTCCTGCCGCGACGTTTTACGTTTATTCTGTATTCGAGAGTATCGATAAGTATGATCGTAAAGGTAAGCCGCGGGTGCCCGATAAACCCCGTCACCTTAAGAAGTTCTCCGAAAATATCCGACGGACGCCCTTTTTTCGTGGATTTTCTTACCGTTCCACTTTTGCCGTCTTCGTCAAGAATGACAAAAGACGAATTTTCTGCAATCGGAAAAACAACAGTGACATGATGATCCTTAAGCAATATCGGAAGCTTTTTGCGAAGATTTGAAAAAGATCTTGTCTCTATCTCGATTATTCTGTCTCCGTCCTTTATGTCCGCGACAAAGCCGCCAACGGGAATCTCATGGTGCGATTCGTCGGGGTCGAGATACTTTTTCAGAGCGAGATGCAATGCATGCTCATTAAGGGAGCCGATGCCGTTATTATCATTCATATGAGAAACAGATTACCAAAAAGGCATCCCGCGGGATGCCTGAACATAACCGTTAGATAAACTGCGCGTATTTCCCCGGGATGTCCTCCGGCGCGATCGAGGAGGTTATCACAAAGTTGACGGAATGGGTGGCCGTGAACGCAGTGACATCATCGAGGAAGCTGAAGAATTCGCTTTTTTCGTTGCCGCATATCTTTAATGCCGAATCAATAAATATATCGGTCACGTCGTAGTTGCTTCCGCAGTTGCCCGCGACGAATCCGTAAAGCTTAGCTCCGCTGTCTATATGATACTCGTCAGCGTCGAGAAGCCTTGCCTGATGCTTCACCTCATGAATGAGCTTTGTGCCCTTTTCGATGAAAACAACACAACCGTTCGTTTCCTTTATCCTAGCATTCGCCATATCTACGATAGCCTTTGTTTTTCCAGAGCCCTTCAGTCCTACAATAAGTTTGAGCATGTTATACCTCCGAGATTAAAAGATCATTTTAAGAAGTTCTTTTCTTCTTGCTTCGTGTTCGGCGCCGGGCTTGCCGAGAAGCGCGAACATGTTTTTCTTATAGCTTTCAACGCCCGGCTGATTGAACGGATTTATACCGAGCATATACCCGGAAACGCCGCAGGCGTATTCAAAAAACCAAATAAGCCTGCCGAGATCCGCTTCGTCGCGTGAACCGATCTCGACCACAAGGTTCGGTACTCCTCCGTCGCAGTGAGCAATCACCGTGGCGAGAAACGCATTTTCGTTGACATCGTGAATCGTTTTCCCGGCTATGAAATTGAGCCCGTCCGAGTCATCCGGATCGGAAGGAACTGTATACGGCTTTCTGTCGCCCTTAACATTTATAACCGTTTCTATAAGAACGCGCTCTCCTTCCTGGATGTACTGTCCGAGCGAATGAAGATCTGTAGAGAATATCGCCGAAGCAGGATACAGTCCGCGGCCGTCCTTGCCTTCGCTCTCTCCGAAAAGCTGTTTCCACCATTCATTGAACATGGCAAGCGCCGGGTCGTATGAAACAAGAATTTCCGTTTTTTTGCCTGCTCTGTAAAGCAAATTTCTGTAAGCGGCGTAAAGGAGCGCCGGATTGTCGTCAAACGGTGCCGCAAGGAGTCTTTTCCGCATGTCGGCAGCACCAGACATAAGCGCGTCTATATCGACACCCGAAACGGCGATCGGCAGAAGACCGACGGCTGTGAGGACAGAATATCTCCCGCCAATATCATCCGGCACGACAAACGTCTCATAGCCCATTCTGTCGGATAATTCCTTTAGCTTTCCTTTTTTTCTGTCAGTTGTTATGAAGATTCGCTCTCTAGCGCCTTCGCTGCCGTATCTTCTTTCGAGAAGCTCGCGGAATACGCGAAAAGCAACAGCAGGCTCCGTCGTTGTGCCAGATTTTGAAATCACATTTATGCAGATGTCCCTGCCTTCGCAGATTTCGAGAAGTTCGTTAAGATATTCTGTATTCAGACCGTTTCCAGCGAAATAAACATCCGGTGTATTTTTTTTAAGCGAATTGTAAAGAGGCGATTTAACAAATTCTATAGCCGCCCTAGCACCGAGATAGGATCCTCCTATCCCTATTGCCACAAAAACGTCGCATGATTTTTTTATCTTTTCAGCAGCAGCCTTTATCCGATAGAATTCTTCTTTGTCATAATCAACTGGCAGATTAATCCATCCGAGGTAGTCCGAACCGACGCCGCTTCCATTTTTGAGCTTTTTTACAGCCGCTTCCGTTTCCGGTCTTACAGCCTCGAGAACTTCATCCGTGACAAAACGTTTTATAAACTTTGTGTTCAATTCAACCGACATATATACCTCCAGGGTACAAAAACCCACAGATAAATTATACCATCCTGAAACGTCAAAGTCAACCGGAAAAATGCAGAACGCGAGTTTTAACAGATTGTTAAAGAGCTTCTGGCACTAAATAATTGACTATTCTGTATTATTGTGATAAAATATGTGCACAAGTTATCAAACGGAGACTGAAATGGGTACAATAATCGGTATAGACGTCGGCGGCAGCACTACAAAAATTGTCGGATTTGACGGGAGCGGATCTCTTATTCTTCCTATGCTCGTCAAGGCAAATGACCCTATAACATCGGCGTACGGCGCATTTGGTAAATTCACAAGCGAAAACGGGCTCGAAATCAGCGATATTTCGTCTGTAATGGTAACGGGAGTCGGTTCGTCGTTTCTGACAAAACCTCTTTACGGTATCGAATGCACTCACGTCGCAGAGTTTGACAGCATCGGACGCGGAGGTCTTTTCATCTCCGGACTTGACAGGGCCATAGTCGTAAGCATGGGTACCGGCACCGCTATTGTTCACGCCGTAAAGAATTCCAAAATCAACTATCTAGGCGGCACTGGTGTCGGAGGTGGTACGCTCACTGGGCTTGCAAAAAAACTGATAGGCGTACGCCACACAACTGACATTGTATCACTTGCAGAAAATGGGGACATAAGCAAGGTAAACCTGCTCGTTTCAGATATCACAAGAAAAAGCATAAGCGGTATGGATTCATCCCTTACCGCATCAAATTTCGGAAACGTCAGCGACCTGGCGACAAAAGAAGACCTGGCTCTGGGCCTTGTAAACATGGTATTCGAGACAGTGTCTATGCTTGCGCTTTTCGCTGCCCGCGACAAAAAAATGAACGACATAGTTATGACTGGAAACCTCACAAATATGCCTCAGGCAAAACCGATGTTCGAAAAAATGTCTTCGCTTTTCGGCAAAAACTATATCGTTCCGGAATATTCAAGCTATGCGACGGTAATAGGCGCCGCGCTTATCGGGCTCGATAAGCCTAGATCAGATGAATAAACCCGGCATAAAAAAAAACATTCCTTATTTAGCCGCTTTTTTATCTGCAGCAGCCATACTTGTCGTCGCATTTGTCATTAAAAATGCAAACATCCGACGCCAAGAGCTACCCGTTACCGTTACCTCGGCAACAGAGATAGTGACTGCACCGCGGACCGAAACCACCTCCGACTTTCCGACCCTTCCGCCCGTTACCGAGGATAAAGCAATACCTCCCGAGGATGAGTCTTCCTCCCTTCTCGGTTATACTGAAGATTTTTTATCTGATTCTCATTCCGTTGACGGCATTGTTCTTGTGTCAAAAACCGTCTCTTATCCTGTCTTTTCAGGAGATGGTCCGGTTGAGACAATAAACAGATCTGTAAGAGGCGCGGCGCTTACTCTATCGTCAGTTACCCAGACCGAAAAGGAAGAAGCAGACGATGAATTCGCATTTTCCGGCGTCTCAGGAATTGCTTTTGAGGGAATCACACATGTAACAGGATACACTACTATACAGAAAAACAGTGCGCTTTCTGTGCTGTTTGAGACTGTTGTTCTGAACGGCGGAGCAAACACACATGTAACTCACCGCGCACTCTGTTTTGACGTGAGAAACGGAAATGTCATTTCTCTTGACCAGTTTACGGGCAGAGACAAGGACACGGTTCTGTCATTTGTGAAATCAAGATTTCGTGCCCTGATCTCGTCAGAACCGGACATTTATTATGATAACGCAACGGAAATGCTTGATATCTCACTTTCGCTTTATGATTTTTATATCACAGACACGGGAGTCGCGGTCTTTATAAAATCAGGTGAGATCTCCCCTGCAGCGTACGGCGACGCAACAGTTGACATATCGTTTGAAGAACTCTAAAAAGCACCCGCTCGGTGAGCGGGTGCTTTTTAATGTGTGTATCAGTCGCAGTTTTCCCAGTTGTGAAATACCGCCTGGACATCGTCGTTGTCCTCGAGTTTTTCAAGAAGAAGATTCATGTTCTTGATATCATCTTCGTCGGTAAGTGTGATGTAATTAGCCGGAATCATGTCGCGGTCGGCGGAAATAACGGGATATCCCTTCCCTTCGAGGTCGGCTCTGATGCCGCCCATGTCGTCTACCACTGTATAGATTTCGAAACAATCCTCGTCTTTTGAAAGGTCGAGCGCGCCGGCTTCAAGCGCGTCCATCATAAGGGAATCCTCGTCTATGTCACCGTCCTCATTGTCGATAACGATAACCCCTTTCTCGGTGAAAAGATATCCGACGCAGCCGGTCTGCCCGAGATTGCCGCCGTACTTGTCAAAGAAGTGCCTGACCTCCGCCGCCGTTCGGTTGCGGTTGTCAGTAGCCGTTTCAACAATAACGGCGACACCGGACGGGCCGTATCCCTCATACGAAATTTCCTCGTACGACGCGCTGTCCGCGGAAGACGCCTTTTTTATCGTACGCTCGATATTGTCGTTCGGAACGTTGTTGTCTTTTGCCTTTGCTATAAGGTCGCGGAGCTTGCTGTTGGAGTTCGGGTCCGGCCCGCCCTCTTTGACTGCAATCGTGATTTCCTTACCTATCTTTGTAAACACCGAGGCCCTCTGAGCATCGGTCTTTTCTTTTTTATGTTTTATGTTGTTCCATTTGCTGTGTCCTGACATAATATCCTCCGTAATCAGATCTTCGGTGTTTTTTTCATGCAGATGAGTCCCATAGCGTTGCCGAGCGTGATTTTAGTCGCTTCTGTCAGACGCAGACGGAAGGCGCGCGCGTCGGATTCGGGCTCAGTTGCAATTTTGCATTCATGATAAAAACGGTTGAAATCACCAGCAACGTCAAGCATATATCTGGCGATTACCATAGGCTCGTAAGAAGAAAGCGCCTCAGTGACTTTTTCGCCGAAAAGCGACAATGTCTTGCAGAGCCGGCGCTCAATGCCGTTTGCCCTGTATCCCGAGACCTGAGATTCATCTGGTGTGCCGCCCGCCTTTTCAACGACAGAGCAGCAACGCGCGTACGTGTACTGAACGTATGGGCCAGTATTGCCCTCGAACGAAAGCGCATCTTCGAGATTGAAGTCACTGTCTTTTATCCGGCTGTTTGTCAGATAATAGAACACAACAGCTCCGACACCGACAGAGTTTGCAACCTCATACTTATTTTCGAGAGCCGGGTTTTTCTTTTCGATAATATCACAGACCTTTTCGACTGCAACAGAGAAAAGATCTTTCAGCAGCACAACATTCCCGGATCTCGTCGAAAGCTTCTCTCCGTTTACTGAAAGCGTGCCGTACGGAACGTGAACGAGCTTATCCGCCCATTCATAACCCATGAGTTCCATTACTTTGAACCACTGACGGAAATGGAGAATCTGCTGATTCGACGTGACGTAAACGCACTTGTCAAAATCAAAAGTTTCTTTGCGGTAGACAGCGGCCGCGATGTCGCGCGTCGGGTAAAGCGTTGATCCGTCGCGCTTGAGAATGAGGCAGGGCGGCATACCGTATTCCGACAGATCTATGATTGACGCTCCGTCATCGGTTTTGAGAAGTCCCTTTTCCCTTAGAAGCGAGACCTGCTTAGGCATAAGATCGGAATAGAAGCTCTCGCCGGTGTAGTAATCAAATTCTATTCCGAGCTGTGCGTAGGTCTTTTTGAACTCAGCGATGCTGATATCAAGGAACATTTTCCATAGCGCTGTGTTTTCCGGATCGCCGTGTTCGAGCTTTGTGAACTCCGCGCGCGCCAGGTCATTAAGTGATGGATCTTCCTCGGCTTCCTTATGAAACCGCACGTAAAGAGCGACGAGACCGTCGATACCCTCCTGAACTGTTTTTTCGGGATCAGCCCAGAGACGATATGCCGTTATCATTTTGCCAAACTGAGTTCCCCAGTCGCCCAGGTGATTAACCCCGATGCATTTCCAGCCGGAAAAAGCGTGAAGCATTTTGATTGAATGGCCGATTACAGTCGATCCGAGATGACCGATATGAAACGGCTTCGCAACGTTAGGCGATGAATAATCAATAACAAGCGTCTTGCCATTGCCTGAGCTGTTTGATCCGTATTTGTCGCCCTCCGAAATGATCGTCCCGATTGTTCCGGTATAACATTCATCATTTAATATTAGATTGAGATACCCGTTTACTGCTTCCGCTTTCGCTATATCAGCCGAACTGGTTCCCTCTGCAATGGCCGAGGCGATAAGCGCAGGCGGCTTTCTGAGTTTTTTACTGAGTTTGAAGCAAGGGAGCGCTATGTCTCCCAGTGAATCGTCCGGAGGATATTCAAGCAGAGGAACGATCTCTTCCGGAGTAAGACCGGCATCGGGAAATGCGACGGAAGCCGATTCGCACAGGGCTTGCGCAACAGATTTCTTAAGATTATCCATAAAATGTCCTTTTTTAAGCAATTATTCATATAAAGTCCGGTTCATCAGGAGATTACGACGGTCTTATCTCATAAACCTCTCCGGATCGAAGAACTGTACTGCAGTCTCCCGAATCAATTATAAGTCCGCATTTTTCATCGATGCCTGAGACGAACCCGGTGTGATTTTTACCGTTCATCCTGAAACTTACCGTTCTGCCAACAAGAACGGAAAGACGACGGTATTCGTCTGTATCGAGACCCTTTTCACATATAATTTTCGTCTCGTCTATGATTGCATAGGCGAGTTCTTTCGGAGAAACGTCCGATTTAATCGAACATGCGACATCTATCAGTTCGGACGGAAAACAGGTGATTCCTGTATTAATACCTACACCGATAACAACAAAAGATCTGCCTGACGGAGAAAAAACCCTTTCACAAAGAATTCCTCCGGCTTTTCTTCCGTCAACGATGATATCGTTGACCCATTTTATGCGGGCATTGGCGGAAATTGACGAAAGAACACGGCAAACCGCGACGGCAACCGACGGCGTGAGAAACGGATCATCTTTCGGGTATGGCATAGCGAATGAAAAATACGTTCCTCCCGGAGCAGAATAAAAAGTGTTCCCGCATCTCCCGCGGCCGCCAGTCTGCGTTACAGCCGTGACCGCGATGTCCGCTCTTCCGCCGGATTCTATCTGCTTTTTCAGGTAAGTGTTGGTTGAATCAACGGAATCAAGCGTGAAAATCTTCATTGATGTCGTTCTTTACGGACGCTTTCCGTTTTTCCATTCTTCTGGACTTACACCGAATGAATTTCTGAAGGCGGCTGAAAAACTTCTCACGGAAGAATATCCCATCTCCGCAGCGGCAGAAGCGACATCGCTTTTTTCAAGCAAAGAGGCGGCTTTCAGCATACGCTTTCGGGAAAGATATCTGATAGGAGTTATGCCATATTCGTTCTCAAACTCCCGTAGAATATGAAAGCGGCTGAATCCGAAGCTATCCTCGAGCAGTCCGAGCGATATATCAGTGTCCGTATTTTCATCAATATATTTTTTTATCAGGCTTACGTCGAAATCCGGCCTTCCGGAGAATTTTTTTGCATATTCCGGAAAATTGTCTGCTATTATCAGGGAAAGCAAGTGAAGCATGTCGGCTTTGAGACTGAGTTCAAAAAGCTTCGGCATGGTCGAAAAAGTATCAATAATCCTGTTCACAGTTTTTGAAAATTCACGTCGGTTTCCCGTCCTGACAAGCGGACTTTCACGGTCTGACCCGGCAAAAATGTCCTGCCTGATAAAAGCCCGGTCGGCGTCGTTAATTTCTGACGGCTTTTTATAACATACGTATCCCGACGTGCTGTCATCCGAGTAAAAAATGTCAAAGTGTATTATTCGTCCGTTGAAGCCCTCGTCAAAGCCTCTTATTACTCCCGGGCGCAGAAAAACTATATCGTTTCTTGCAATAAGATAATATTGTCCATCGTAAAGCAACGAAAAATCGTCGCCGTCACAAATGGCAATGAGATAATCAAGTCCGACCGTCCCTTCGGGAGTAGCTCTGATTTCGCCTTTTTTCGCATATCTCACATATGGGCTGAAATAATTTACATCCATTTTCGTCCGTCCAGCGCCGGAAGCGGCGCTTCGTTAATAGTCAATTCCATATTAATTATAACACATTTCCACGGATAAATCAACAAATAAATCTTTTGCGCAACTTGACATTTCGGGCCCTGCGTGCTATAATGTAAAATGTGAGGAATGTGTTTTTTCAGAATAATAACTGAACACCGGAGGCAAAACATGAAAATCCTTATGACAGTACTTCTCGGGCTCGGCGTTGTTGCCGTAAGCCTAATAATTCTCATAGGCGTTATAACGCTTCTGCACGTAATAATCTCTGCAGAAGAAAATAGACGGGCAAAAAAACACTGTGACAGTTTCAGCGCGACTCCGTTAAAATCCGAAAATGAACCGGATCATGGAACTCTGGTTGCGGTTGTCTCCGCCGCAGTCGCCGAACAGCTCGGCACTGACGCCACGGCAATACGTATACTGTCGATAAGAAAACTCTGAAACAAACGAAAAGGACGGACAGAATCATGAAAAGATACAGGATTGTGGTCAACGGAACCCCTTATGAAGTCGAAATCGAGGAGATAGATAAATCCGAGATCACCGACAGAGTTCAGGAAAAGGTTAAAGACTCAACCGATTCGAAAAACGACGGAATCCAGGTCAAAGCGCCTATTCCCGGCACCGTTCTGCGCATAAGCCGCACAGAGGGCGTTTCGGTAAAAGCCGGAGATGTTCTCCTCGTGCTCGAATCGATGAAAATGGAAAACGAGATCGTATCACCGTCAAACGGCGTTGTCAGCTATAAAGTAACTAAAGGTGCAAATGTTGCTGCGGGGGACGTCCTCTGTACCGTGAAATAAGATATGAACGAAATACTTGAACTTCTGCAGAACACGGGTTTTTACCGGTTCATGACAGAAGGCGGCTGGAAAAATCTTATAATGATTATAATCGGATGCGTTCTTTGCTATTTTGCGATCGGAATGAAATTCGAGCCGCTTCTTCTCCTGCCGATTGCTTTCGGCATGATCCTGACTAACCTTCCCGGAGCCGGCTTTTTCCATTCTGAACTCTTTGCATCAGGACAGGTCGACTGGTCCATGTTTTCCGGCGGCGCCGTTAAACCAGGTCTGCTTGATTATCTTTATCTAGGCGTAAAACTGGGGATTTACCCATGTCTAATTTTCATCGGAATCGGAGCTATGACTGATTTCGGACCGCTTATCGCAAATCCGTCTTCCCTTCTGCTCGGAGGTGCCGCACAGCTCGGCATCTTTGTCACTTTCGTTGTTGCGGCGATTCTTCCCGGAGGTCTCTTTTCGCTTGAGGAAGCAGCGTCGATTGGAATTATCGGAGGCGCCGACGGGCCTACAGCTATATATACAACGACAAAGCTTGCGCCGGAGCTTCTCGGTCCGATTGCCGTCGCCGCTTATTCATACATGGCGCTTGTTCCTTTGATTCAGCCGCCTGTCATGCGTCTGCTCACAACCGAAAATGAGCGACGTATTGAAATGAAACCGGTCGAGAACGTCGGCAAAAAGGAAAAAATCATTTTCCCTATCGCCGTCACTCTTTTCGTTTCGCTTCTGGTTCCTGACGCGGCGCCGCTTATCGGCTGTCTTATGTTCGGCAATCTTCTGAAAGAATGCGGTGTGACCGAACGGCTTTCTAAAACAGTCCAGAACGAACTCTGCAACATAGTGACGGTGTTCCTCGGAATCTCAGTTGGAGCAACCGCGACAGGCGAGAATTTCTTTAATCTTAAAACACTTCTGATTGTCGTCCTTGGCGTCGTCGCTTTCGGAATGGGAAGCGCAGGCGGTGTATTACTCGCAAAATTTCTAAACTTGTTCAGAAAAAACAAGATCAATCCACTCATAGGTTCTGCTGGCGTTTCGGCCGTTCCTATGGCCGCACGTGTGTCACAGCTTGAGGGCCAGAAAGCCAACCCGAAGAACTTCCTGCTTATGAACGCAATGGGTGCGAACGTCGCAGGTGTGATCGGTTCCGCGATTGCTGCCGGCGTTCTCATAGCTATATTCGGCTGAAAGGCGCAAAGATGGGCAAACTTTTTATAACAGATACCATACTCCGTGACGCACATCAGTCTCATGCAGCAACACGGATGAAGCTCTCTGACATGTTGCCGGCATGTGAAAAACTCGATAAGGCAGGATACTGGTCGCTTGAGTGCTGGGGCGGTGCAACGTTCGACTCATGCATGAGGTATCTCGACGAAGACCCGTGGGTACGTTTGCGTACTCTCCGTGAAGCAATGCCGAGAACCCGTCTACAGATGCTTCTTCGCGGTCAGAATCTTCTCGGATACAGGCATTACGCCGATGACGTCGTTACAGCATTCGTTGAAAAATCAGTTGAAAACGGCATCGATGTAATACGTATTTTCGACGCTCTGAACGACGTTCGCAATTTTGAAACCTGTATAAAAGCCCTGAACGGAGTCAGGGCTTCGCATCCGTCCGTGGTATGTGAAGCCGCCATGTCTTACACCAGAAGCCCGGTACACAGTGAGGATTATTTCGTTGAACTTGCGCTCAAACTTCAGAAAACCGGAGCGGACACGATATGCGTGAAGGACATGGCAAACCTGCTTCTGCCGATGGACGCATTCAGTCTTGTTAAAAAGCTCAAACAGGCGCTTGACATTCCGGTCCACCTGCACACTCACAATACGACAGGCACCGGTGACATGGTATACCTCATGGCCTCTCAGGCTGGGGTCGATATCGTCGATACAGCGCTTTCACCATTTGCCAATGGAACGTCTCAACCGGCGACGGAATCTCTCGTCGCCACGCTCCGCGGAACGGAACGTGACACGGGCCTTGACCTTTCGTTCCTTTCCGGAATTGCTTCACATTTTCGAGGCGTTGCCGAAAAGATGAGGAACGATGGTCTGATCAATACAAAAGTTTATATGGTCGACCCCAACACCCTGCTCTATCAGGTCCCAGGCGGAATGCTTTCAAATCTTATGAAACAGCTGAGGGATGTCGGACGCGAAGACCTTCTATCAGAGGTCCTTGCCGAAGTACCGCGAGTCAGGGCAGATTTCGGTTACCCTCCGCTTGTCACGCCAACTTCTCAGATAGTAGGAACACAGGCTGTTCTCAACGTCATGTCCGGAGAGAGATACAAAATGTTCTCGCAGGAATCAAAAGCCCTGCTTTCGGGTAATTACGGGAGGCTTCCCGGCGAGGTTAATGAAGATATTCGCCGCAAAGCCATCGGCGATGCGGAACCGATCACCTGCCGCCCGGCAGATTTGATAAAGCCAGAGCTTGAAAAGATGCGTTCCGACGCGGCACATGTCGCAAGATGCGACGAGGACGTTCTCAGCTACGCTCTTTTCCCGCAGGTCGCCGAAAAATATCTAGCGAAACGCAACGCAAAAGCAGAAGTCACCGCAAAACAGGACGCTGAAAATAGTTCGCCTTCAGCTTTCGACTGCATTCCGGATGATGGCGTGCACGTTTTATACGTAGATGACAGATCGATTTAACATTTCGGAGGAAAATCATGCTTCTCACACAGCTGCCGACACCGGCGCTCGTTCTTGACAGTCGAAAATTCGGTATCAATCTCGAACTAATGAAAAAAACGCTCTCGCACACCGGCGTTGCGCTGAGACCGCATTATAAATCAAACAAATGCTCGGCAATAGCGCACAGACAGATCGAAAGCGGTGCAGTAGGTATGACATGCGCAAAACTCAGCGAAGCGGAGGACCTGGTTTTTTCCGGTGTCTCAAACGTTCTGATAGCTAACCAGATTGTCGATTCATCAAAAATCATCCGCGCCGCTGAACTCGCCAAATTATGCCGGCTTACAGTATGTGCAGAATCGGCTGACAATCTAAGGAATCTTTCAAGGGCCGCGGTCTTTTCCGGATCGACATTACATGTTCTCATAGAATACGACACAGGCATGACAAGATGCGGTCTAACAGATCCCAAAAAAATACTTGAGCTTTCATCTTTAACATCGTCACTTCCGGGACTGGATTTTGATGGATTGCAGGCATATGCCGGACATCTTTCTCACATGGAAAACGCAGAAGAACTGCGCCGAGGAGTGAGGGAGGTTGTCTCAAGAGTTAAAAATCTCGTCTCGTTGCTCGAAAACAACGGTATAATTGTTAAAACCGTTTCCGGAGGAAGCACCGGCACCTCCGCTTTTATTGATATTCTCGACGGAGTTTACACTGAACTCCAGGCGGGAAGCTATATTTTCATGGATTCAACATACAGACTTACACCTGCCCCGTTTGAAAACTCACTTTATGTGCTATCAACAGTCGCCAGCGTCAGACCTGGTCTTACAATCCTAGATGTAGGTACCAAAGGCCTGGGAGCCGATCAGAACGAGCCCGTTTGCATCGGAATCAACGGTGACACAATAAATGTCAGTCACATCGAGCTTAACGAAGAGCATCTCAAGCTTTTCGGTGAAACCGGACTGTCTGTCGGAGACAAGGTTCTCGTCATACCGGGACACTGCTGTACAACAGTAAATCTCTATGATTTCATTTATCTTTACGAAAACGACGGCGTTATTTCCGACAGATACGCGATAACCGCAAGGGGCAGATCCGTCTGAAAATGAAATAAAACGGTTTTCATATTTCATTTTTCGGTTGACAAAACATCGTTTATGTAGTATAATTGACGCAAGTTTATGTCAGATCATTCAAAAGGGGTAGCAACATGAACAGAGTATTCAATTTTTCCGCGGGCCCGTCGATGCTTCCGCTCACAGTCCTTGAAAGAGCGCAGAAAGAACTCCTGTCGTACGGAGACAGCGGAATGTCAGTCATGGAGATGAGTCACCGCTCACCCGAATATGACGCCATTATAAAAAAAGCGCAGGCAGATCTGCGAATTCTTATGTCGATTCCGGATAACTATAAGGTGCTTTTCCTTCAGGGCGGAGCATCGACTGTTTTCGCTTCAGTATGCTATAATCTTCTGACTGGATCGAAAAAAGCCGATTATGTTATAACAGGCCAGTTCTCGAAAAAAGCGTACAAGGAAGCTCAAAAATACGGCGACATACGTCTTGTCGCCTCTTCTGAGGACAAAAACAACACTTATATACCAAAAATTACCTGTGACGATATCCGCCCGGACGCCGATTACGTGCATATCTGCTTCAACAACACAATATACGGGACAAAATACAACTACATCCCTGACACCGGCAGCATACCGCTTGTCGCGGATATGTCGTCATGTATTCTTTCCGAGCCTGTTGATGTAAGCAAATTCGGCGTTATATACGCGGGAGCGCAGAAAAATGTCGCCCCGGCCGGGCTAACGATCGTAATAGTACGTGAAGATCTGCTCGGAAATTGCCGCCCTGACACACCGGCCATGTTTGACTGGAAACTTATGTCGGACAATGACTCCATGTACAACACCCCGCCGTGCTATCCGATCTACATTGCAGGTCTTGTTTTTGAAGAACTGCTTAAAAACGGAGGACTTGTGGCAAAACGGGAATACAACATACGCAAAGCGGCTGTTTTATATGATTATCTCGATTCACAGAGTTATTACACAGCACCAGCAGAAAAAGAGGTCCGGTCTATTATGAATGTGACATTTGTCACAGGAGATCCCGACCTTGACAAGAAATTTGCATCAGAAGCCGGTAAATCAGGTCTCAGGAACGTAAAGGGACACCGTTCCGTAGGTGGAATGCGCGCGTCGATATATAACGCGATGCCTATCGAAGGCGTCGAGGCGCTTGTCGCGTTCATGAAAAAATTTGCCCAGGAGAATCCGAAAAATGTCTGAAAAATTCAAAATTCAGCTTCTTAACAATATATCCGGCGTTGGACTCGGATCTTTCGACGGAAGCATATTCGAGTATTCAAAAGAAGAAAATAATCCCGACGCGATTCTCGTACGCTCCGCCGATATGCATGAAATGAAATTCGGTGACAACCTTATTGCTATAGGGCGTGCAGGAGCCGGCGTCAATAACATACCGCTTTCCGAATGCGCGGAACAGGGGATCGTAGTATTCAACACACCGGGTGCCAACGCTAACGGAGTTAAGGAACTTACTATTGCCGCGCTGCTCCTTGCCTCGCGCGGAGTTGTGGGCGGGATCGAGTGGGCAAAAAAACATCAGGGCGAATCAGACGTCGGAAAGCTTGCTGAAAAAGAAAAATCCCGCTTTGCCGGGTGCGAGATAGAAGGCAAAAAGCTCGGTGTAATAGGGCTCGGCGCGATAGGCGGGCTCGTTGCCAACGCGGCAAAAAGTCTTGGTATGAAAGTGCTCGGCTGCGATCCGTTCATAACCGTAGAGGCGGCTTGGGGTCTTTCACGTTCCATTGAAAAAGCCGCTGATTATGATGAGATTTATGAATCAAGCGATTACATTACTCTGCATGTTCCGTCAACCCCTCAGACAAAAGGCATGATTAACGAAAACACTATTGCCAAAATGAAGGACGGAGTAAGGATCGTCAACCTCGCCCGCGCGGATCTCGTTGATTCACAGGCTGTTATCGCAGGTGTTAAATCCGGAAAAATTGCCGCTTACGTTACAGATTTTATAACTGATGATCTTATCGGTGCCGATGAAAAAATTATCTGCATTCCGCATCTCGGCGCGTCAACGGAAGAATCCGAAGATAAATGCGCTATAATGGCGGTCCGTGAAATCTCAGAATACCTAATAAACGGCAATATATCTCACTCGGTCAATTTCCCTGACGCTTCCCTTCCGCATACAGGGAACGCGCGCATCTGCATACTTCACAGAAACGTTGCGGGCGTTATATCAAAGATTACAGCCGCAATTGCCGATGAAAACATAAACATAGAAAACTTCATCAGCCGCTCTCGCGGAGATTACGCCTACGCGATTTTTGAAACCAATAGCAAGGTTTCATCGGGTGCAATTGAGAAACTCGCCGCTCTTCCCGAGACTATCAGGATTCGCTGCATATGAAAAAAAGGGCGCTTGTCCTGTTTTGCCGCAGAAATGGTCTGACCGAGACAGAAGCGCACAAAAAGGCCGAGCGCATAATAAGCGGACAACTGGGGTATGACGCGAAAATCAGAAAAACTCCGCTCGGAGCGCCTTATATCGATAACGCCAACTGTTTCATGTCAATATCTCATTCAGATGGACTGATCGTCTGTGCTCTCTCTCCCGTGCCTGTCGGCATCGACACCGAGCCGGAAGGAAGGAAAATCAGCCCCCGTATCGTTGAAAAATTCACATCGCGCGTAAGGCGTAACCCTGTCACCGGCTGGACAGTCATCGAATCATCGATGAAGCTTTTCGGTCACGGGCTTGACGGCCTGAGTGAATTTGAAAAATATGTCAGCGCAGCCGCCCACCGTGTGAGACACATCGGAGGAAACGTCATCACGCTCGCTTTCAGAAACGAGGATGTGCCTGTTGCGGTCACATTTAAGGAGATACAAAAATCATGACAGGAAAAGAACGAGCCGCACTTCGCGCTGTGGCAAACGGAATTGATCCGATTCAGCAGATCGGACATAACGGCGTGACCGATGAAGTAGTAAGAAATGTTGATCTCGCGCTTAAAGCACGCGAACTGATCAAGCTAACAGTGCTTGAAACATCGCCGCAAAGCGCACGGGAAGCGGCGGAAAAGCTTTCATCGCTTACAGCCGCAGATGTTATTCAGGTCATAGGCCGCCGGCTTGTGCTGTACAGGTACAACCCGGAACTTCATCTTAAATAATCAAAATCCGCTTCCGATGAATACGGGAAGCGGATTTCTTTATAATATGGATTAAGGATTAAAAAGATTCAGGCAAGCTTTGATGCGTTTACTTTTATGCCAGGGCCCATTGTCGAAGCAACGACACAACTCTTTATGTACTGACCTTTTGCTGCAGCCGGCTTTGCCTTGATTATTGCGCCGATGAGAGTGTCAAAGTTTTCATTGAGCTTTTCTACGCCAAAGGAAGACTTACCGATCGGACAATGAATGATGTTATTTTTGTCAAGACGGTATTCGATCTTACCGGCTTTGGCTTCTGTCACGGCCTTTCCGACGTCGGGAGTGACAGTTCCAGCCTTGGGGTTAGGCATAAGTCCCTTGGGTCCGAGCACACGGCCGAGACGTCCGATAACACCCATCATGTCCGGAGAAGCGATAACGACATCAAATTCGAACCAGTTTTCCTTTGTGATCTTTTCGACAAGATCCGTATCACCGACATATTCTGCTCCGGCGGCACGAGCGGCGTCCGCTTTGTCGCCCTTTGCAAAAACGAGGACTCTTACGGATTTGCCTGTGCCGTTCGGGAGAACGACGGCGCCGCGGACCTGCTGATCAGCGTGACGGGAGTCGACACCAAGACGAACGTGAAGTTCAACCGTCTCATCAAATTTAGCCTTGGAAGTTTTGCAGACAAGGTCGAGCGCGTCTGCGGGCTCATAGTTCTTTGTTTTATCGATAAGCTTTACGCTGTCAACATATTTCTTTCCCATTTCGCGCCTCCTTTCAGTCCACAACGACAACACCCATGGAACGGGCGGTGCCTGCTATCATACTCATCGCGGTCTCGATCGACGCCGCGTTGAGGTCCGGCATTTTGGTCTCAGCGATCTGACGGATCTGTTCTTTCGTGATCTTTGCAACCTTATCCTTGTTCGGCTTTGCAGATGCCGATTCTATACCACATGCCTTTTTAATTAGAACGGGCGCCGGCGGGGTTTTTGTGATAAACGTAAACGAGCGGTCGGCATATACCGTGATAACGACAGGTATGATGAGCCCGATCTGAGATTTTGTTTTTTCGTTGAATTCCTTTACGAAATTCGCGATGTTAACGCCGTAGGCACCGAGGGCCGGTCCTACAGGCGGCTGTGCGGTGGCTTTACCCGCGTTGAGCTGCAGCTTTATATAGCCGCTTACTTTCTTTGCCATTTTGTATTACCTCCAGTGTGGTCGTTAATCGGGGATTAAAAGATTTTCCCCTCCCACTCCGTGATTCCTCACGGGCGCCGGGTCAGGCCCCGGCAAGTTCCGCCGAGTCGGCATCAAGCTCCATTGGGATTTCGCGGCCGAACATTGAAATGCGGACTTTGATCTTTTTCTCGTCTTCCGAGATTTCGTCGACGATTCCTGTGTTTCCGGCAAGCGTGCCTTTTATGATGCTCACCGTGTCGCCGACGCTGTAGCCGAGTTCCTTTTTGGAGACAACGATTCCGAGTCTTTTAACTTCCTCCTCTGATATCGGCTCCGGTCTTGAACCCGGTCCAACGAATCCTGTCACTCCCGTTATGTTACGGACAATGTGCCATGTTTCGTCGCTCATCAACATCCGCACGAAAATATATCCCGGAAACTTTTTGTTTTCGACGATTTTGTCTTCCTCGCCGTTTTTCCCGGGAACTACAACAACATCAACAGGGATGAAAATCTCCATAATGACGTCCTGTAGCTTGCGGTTGTCGATGATTTTTTCAAGATTAGATTTGACCTTGTTTTCGTACCCCGCAAATGTATGTACTATGTACCATTGGGGCAACGGGCTGATTTCATCAAAATCACTCATGTCCGGTCACTTTCAGATGAGCTTTCCGAGCCACATAATGAGCGATGAGAAGCCCAGGTCAAGAAGACTTATGAGCGCCGAGCAGATAACCAGAGCCACAAGCACGAGACCTGTGCTTTTAGCGGTCTGTTCTTTGCCAAACCATACGATCTTTTTCAGCTCGCTCTTTAAGTCTTTAAAGAACTTGGAGATTTTTGCGCCGAGGCCGGGCTTGTCGGATTTGGCTTTTTTCTTTACGTTCTTTTTACTGTTGGTTTTCTTTACGTCCGCGGTTTCGGATTCAGCCTGAACCGCAACGCTTTTTTTCTTGTCTTCCGCCATTGCAATACTCCTTTACTTGGATTCCTTATGAGGGGTATGCTTTTTGCAGAAACGGCAGTACTTGGTCATTTCAAGTCTGTCTGGGTCATTCTTTTTGTTCTTCATCGTGTCGTAATTGCGCCGTTTGCATTCCGTACACGCCAAAGTTATTCTGACTCTCATTGTATCCTCCCGATATCGTCGACTCCGTCAAGCCTCCGGAATCATGTTTTATCTCCCTCAGATCCGGGCGCGGAAAAGCCGCCCCGAACAGAGGTTTTATTATTATACCACGGTCATTTGTTTCTGTCAAGCATTTTTTGAAAAAAAGACGGCCGGATTATACAGAAAACTTTCCAACAATCACAGATAACTATTATCAACGAATGTGCGCGCATAGTCTATGTGGAGGAAACCGCGTTATCCTTGTTTGTCGCCAAAATCTTTTTTGTCTTAAATATCGTATTTTGAAAGGATCTCGGCAGGCGTTTTTCTGAGCAGACGGTTTATAGGTATAAGTCCGCAGATCGCGCAGACTACAAGCAGAAAAGCGAGCATAGCCAAAGCCAGCCAAACGGGATAATAGAGTGCCCGCGAAGCATATGATGTTCTGCTTAGAATATAAAAAATCATTGCGCTTGCGACAGCAAACCCTGGAATGACCGACGTCAGGGCAACGGCTGCGGTATTTATCATAAATTCAAATCTGATATTGCTCTTTCTGACACCTATCGCCCTGTGGATGCCTACTTCCCTCACCCTGTTCATAAGATTGCTCCTGATGATGAAATAAACGCACAGTGCCAGGAGTACAAGAATGACCGCAAACGGAGCAATTCCTCCAACCGCGTCAAGGTTGTTTGCCATTCTGACATAAGCATATGTATCGGAAGGTGTGATTACGTCTTTCCCGTCCTGCCCGTTAATTCCGTAATAATCGCCGAAAATATCAGAAAGGTATTCCCCTGCCTTGGCAGTGTCAGACACATGGACAAGATAGTAATATGGATCGCGATATTTCATATAATCGCTTTCGATGCTGTACTTCCAGCTACCGTCATCCACCGCCTCGGATGTTTCACCGTACACTAGACATGCTTTTTTATAATCGTCCTGAGAAAGAATGAAGAAATAATCCTGGCTGCTAAAAAGGGCCCCAAGGTTGTTTGAGTAATAGACCTGAAGATCGCTCGAAAGCGCGTCGAATCCTGTCCAGGGACCGAGCGACAGATAATAATCGGTCTTTCTGAGCGTATGAGAAACGGAATAGTCGCCGTCCGAATAGGGTTTTTTGAATTCGTCCGGACCGGGGTCTTTACCATAATGATCGCGGTATTTCAAAAGATAATAGTAATACCTGACAGACATCCCGTCACCATAAGCAACATATTTTGCGTCCGAAATATCCGTTTCTCTGTAAATCGCGTCAGCGGCAAGCCCTTCATAGGTCGTCGAGCTGATTCCGTTTTCAATGCAGTATTCAACCCAGTCTTCAAAATACGAATACGCGTATCCGAAAGCCGCGAACGGATACTTCGCCG
>JAEEGL010144722.1_pt1 | contig 27888 bp, 26 predicted proteins | sample 9134231 | NCBI WGS metagenome assembly JAEEGL01 (sample SAMN16246548, study PRJNA631951) | gut metagenome | biome: gut microbiome; feature: rumen; material: fiber-attached | host: Bos | place: Iran: Karaj | collected 2018-10
AACGGCGCTTGAACAGACGCTCTTAAGGGATATCGACAAGGCAGTCAAGGGCATGTCGGAATACGAATACTGGGACATAAAGCCCAAAAAGGAAAAGGACTTCATGGACGAAGGGTTCGTCTATGACAAGGATAACGAAAATCCCTTCGAAGAGATTAACTCCACGGATAGTGTTGTTAAGGAAGAGGTTAGGGAAGAAGTTAAGGAAGAAGACAATAAAGAGTACGTTCAGGAAGAGATTGAATGGACTTAGAAAGGTAATTGAAATGGATATCAACGTAAGGAATGAACTGATCGACGGAAAGCCGAACCCTTACTGGGAAGGCAAAATGTGCGGCAGGGACAAAGAATATATCAAGGGCTATGACAACTGCGTCGAGCAGCAGGTAGAAGGTTTCTTTGAAAATATCCGTGATTATGAGGAAGCCTTTAAGGAAGCGGATATCGACGTTAACGACCTTGATATCGTTGCTATCGTGGCTGACGACTTCAGCGATGATGAGGTTAAGGCGCTGGATCCGAAAACACGTTTATTCGGTGTGGTGCATGACTGTCTTTTGGATTATATCGAAAAGAACAGAACTGATATCATAGCCGGGATGGTGGAGACAAACGGGAGAGGATAACCATGGGTAAGAAGAACCTTAAGATCATCGCGTTTGACACGAGCACGGCAAACACCGGCTACGCTGTTTACGAAAATCCGACGGGCGTTCAGGACAATCGTACGGACTGGAAGCTGACAAAGTTTGGCAGCTTTGACAACCGTAAGATCCGGGACACTTTTGAAAAGCACCTGAAGACGAAGGACGATATCTTGAGCCTCATAAAGTCGGAAAAGCCCGATATGGTAGTCGTGGAACTCACGTGCGTACCGAGAAACATGACGGTCGGACGTATCCTTGAGCGGATACTCGGGATCGTAGAATACTACTGCGAAAAGCACGATATCGGTTTCTACGAAATGCGTCCTACATCGTGGCGGAAATACGCAAAGGGCGAGACAAAAGTTCCCGCAAGAAGAGACGACCTGAAGAAGTGGTCAGTGGATCGCGTCATGGGCCTGTTCGGGATCGAGGTTAACGATGATATCTCGGACGCGATACTCATAGGTTTCGGTTTTCTGAACTTTATCACGGAAGGCGGTGAAGATGATGAGTGATCCGAGTGTACTTTGTGAACTGACAGAGAATGCGAAGGAGACGATCGAGAGAGAATGCGGCAGGCACGGATATATACTTGAATACCGGAGCGTATTTGCATTCATAGTCACGCCTGTAGGCGTGTGGCGCATAAGGCTGTTCGACAACGGATTATGCGGTTTGAAACACCATAATTACCTGAGAGGAGCGGAAGCAGCTGGTGACAAGAACATATACGATCCGAAGAAATATCATTTTCAGAAGGACAAGCAGGAATTTCCGAATATCGAGGCAATCTTCTGCTATATAAAGAGGCACGATGACAGCAAGAAGATTGAAGAAAAAAGTATCAAAGATATGCCGACGGCTACGAGGAAACAGAGAAAGTGGCGGCGCGACGCAGAGAGACGCAAGCACCGTAAAGACCTCGCAAACGTCTACAGACTGTTTGAAACGATATGAGTGATATGAATAAAATGTCCTTTCCCTTTAACTCCGACTTGTTTGAATTTGCCGTGAAAAATGGTATGATAAATGAGTCGGAGTTAATGTCCCGCTATGAAGAAATGCAGAAGGCGAAGATACTTGAAGCACATTTTGGAAAAGACTGGGAACAGCATATAAAACAGGGAAAGGACGGAAGATATTGTACGAGGCTGCCGAACGGCAAACAGATCCGCAAGAGCAAGCGTTCAGACTTCGTGAAGTGTATAGCAGAATACTATGAAGACACTCCCGAGCTTGCGGTCAGGTATAAGAAGAGCCTGTCAAAGATATTCGAGGAATGGATATCCTTCAAAGAGAAGTACGAGGTCTTATCTCCTGCCACCATTGAGCGCTACCGCGATGATTATGTGAGGTTCTTTATAAATAATCATCATGCGGAAAAGATACTGGGTAAGCCATTCAAGAGGATCACGGAGAACGAGCTGGACGAATTCATCAGGATAACCATAAAGGATATGCATCTCACTCCTAAAGCGTGGGCCAAGCTGAAGGCTCTGATCAGAGGCATCTGGCTGTACGGGGCGAAGATAAAAGAGACGGATATCTATATCACGAGTTTCCTCGAAACACTGATGCTGAGTTCAAAAATGTTCAGACATAACGCAAAAAGCGACGAGGAACAGGTCTTTACGGATGAGGAAGCCGCCCGGATCATAGACCGGATAGTCAAGACCGGTTATTCGCCCCACGGCTACGGCATACTCCTTGTGTTTTATACGGGCATGCGGATAGGCGAGTTATCGGGGCTTATGTGGGATGACATAAGCGAAGACCTCAAAAGCATAAACGTAAACCACATGGAGACACTCTCGAAGAACAGCAAGGGCGTCAAAAATTTGTATACCGTGGTAGACCATCCGAAGACCGAGGCGGGAATACGAAAGGTGATCATCCCGGACGCATTTGTTCCTTTTCTGATAGAACTAAAAAACAGGACAGGATCCGAAACGTTCGTATTCACCGAAAAAGGCAGACGGCTGCATGCAAGAAGTTTTACGGACAAGCTCTATCGTTTATGTGACGAGTTAAAGATACCACGGCGCAGCATGCATAAGATCAGAAAGACGGTATGTTCAAAGCTCTGCGATAATGGAGTAGACGAACGGCTTATGCTGAAACAGATCGGGCATACGGACAGAAGAACGACTGAGACGTTCTACCATCGCGACAGGAGAAGCGACAACGAAAAACGCGATATCCTTAACAAAGCACTGAAATATTGATCTCCTGCTCTGCCAACAATATCGCATTTCACGAATACGCAAATCTGTAACACTTATTTGGGAAAGCGCGATAAACACGCTAAAAAGAGAAAATCATCTTGTGCTTTAGTGTCACAAAGTGTCACAAAATCGCGTAACCTATAAATCGGAAAACCGCATAAATACAGGCATTCCGAGGACGGAGTGGGTGGGATTCGAACCCGTATGCAAACGCGGGAAGCCGCATAAACACTGAATTTTTCCGCTTTAGTGTCACAGAGTGTCACAAAATACTTTCAAAAACGAAAATTCTACACAAAACATGAAGGAAAGGAGAAGGCATTAACTCCGACATTTCTATTCACAATATGCCGACTCGATCCTGTTTTGGGTAGCGATCAGAAGAAGTTCCCTCTCGACACTTCCGGTCTGAGTACGGAACGATTTTTCCTCACAATCCTTTGCTATGACATACAGTGCGGTCTTATGGATATCGTCACTGTTATTTTTATGCTCATTAAAGAGTGCCCTGATGATCGGAGCAAACTCACGTGTCGAACGTTCCGTGGACTGTTCGAACATTTTAATAACGGTGTTCATCGTAAAAGTCTCGGGCGATACGTCCAGAGGCGGACGGTCTGCCAGATCGGAAAGCGTTCCGTAGGTATGTCCGTCTATCATCACTTCCGAATACGAATGTGAAGTGTCCGCCGCAAACTCTTCTTTTCCCATCGTCTTCTTTAACTCCTCTATAACCCTTGTATTCCTTGAAGTCATTTCAATTTCTCCTGTTTAGTAAAATGCATCCGCCCTTTCGCAGGTTGCGCATACGCAACTCTGCTTTCGGGTTACACGCAGGTTTCGCAAGCAAAACTCTGCTTGCATTCGTAAAATGCATTCAGTTTAAAAATTTTTCCTGTTGAGGAAATGCATTTTACCGCTTGTCGTTTTGGGTACGTCCCCTACGCCCGCAAAACAGCCGCGAAGATCCGCAGACATTTTTGCGGCACATGCGGGACACCAGCGTCCCGATCGGATATCGCAGCCGCATTTCTCACATTTTATGTAGATAGGCGAGCCTTCGGGTATCTCAAGCATACCATCGCGAAGGTACTGTCTGATAGCTTTATCGGATACGCCTGTAGCGTCGGATATCTGATACATGCTCGCAGTACCATGTTCGCGCAGATAGTCCTTTACCAGCTGACGGTCGTGTTCGTCAGCCTTCATACAGTCCGGACAGTATTTCATGCCAAACCCCGGATAAGTAAACAGACGCCTGCACTTAATGCAGGCTTCTACTGATATGGACATAATGACCTCTTTAGAGCGTCAGGTATATTCCGATACCTACCGCTATGACGGACAGGATCAGCGACACGATAACGCTCGCCGTACTGCCGCTTACTACCCTTGCAAGCCGTATCCTTAACATACCGAAAAAGAACGGAACGCCCGCAGGATTAAACATGTCAAGAAACAGGTGCGAGAGCGCACCGATATAAAAGCCTATGACGGGTCTGAAATACATGAAGGACAGATAAAAGCCTAACAGATATACAAACAGGTCATGGAATATTCCCCTATGCTTTGCTTTTGACTTTCCGAAAGCCTCAGAAACAGTCCCGATGACCGTACTTACAGGAACAGTAAGCCCGCCCACGTGCGAGGTCGGATTATCGATATCGGGGAACACGGATCCGATAATGCAGGTACTCATGATCGCCGTGCTTGTCGCTGCGTCTGTTTTTAATCCCATGCAGACTGCCGCGCCTACGGCAGTCCCGAATATAAGATGACAGTTTCCATTCATAAGCATTTCTCCTTATGAACGGGTGATCTCTCTGCCTCTTTCGATATCGATATCCTCTTTCTTCAACTGATATACCGTATCGAAACGGCACTGTCTGAGCAGTCCCTCGGCAATATTGTATTTATCGTTTGATATCTGCGGGAAGAACAGCTTGCTGTATTCGCGTTCGTGTTCCTTAAGCCAGATGAGATTGCGCACGGTATCGGCAATATCATCCGTAGGAAAGATAAGAACATTATTGAACGGCGTCATGTCCGCAGGTGCATTATTGATTATCCATTCGAGTTCACGGTCAGCCTCGATGAACTTCCACTCGGGCATTATACGGGGCTTCTTGCGGTATGTCTCCACAATTCGTATACCTTCGTAGTCATCGGGAAAATCAGACTCCGTGATATAAAAGTGCTGGTCACGGAAAATGCTCCGTACGTCGCTTAATTCTTTAAAGTCCGAAGGCGGGATCACGATACCGTTTGACGAGATGATACCTTTCAGCTTCAGATTTTCCTGCTCGATCATATCGAGTTTGAACAGGATCTCGGGAGCAGAAAAATATCCCTTGTCAAGACCCGCCTTCTCGATCTGCGCTACGAGATGGTTCATCTTATCTGCAAGACCGGTGATCTGAGACTGCTTAACTTCGAGTTCCTTCGCAAGACGCTCGTTCTTCATCTGAAGGACAGTCCTGTTACCGCTGTCAGTAGCACCGTTAAGTATCTCACACTCATAGCCGAGAGCCTTCGTCATTGCATCAGAGAGTCTCGGGTGCATTTTCTGATAATAGATCCTGTTGAGGACTTCTCGCGCACATAAACGTCCCTCTACGGGCCCGTATTCCTTCTCATAGTCGCTGATACGCTCACGCAGTGCGTCACTGATATCAGCATCGATAGGCTTTACCGGAAGAAAGTCAAGGTGCATGTGCGGAGTAGTCTCATCCATGTGTATAACAGCATTGACTACGTTAGGCGTTCCGAAATCACGGCAGTAGAAATCGTATGCCGTCTTAAAGAAAAGTTCAAGATCCGTGGGTTTAACGTCCTTCGGCAGGGTAAGCGTCACTTCGCCGAGCACGACAAGGTTTTCCCTTCTGTCGTGGTAGAAATGACGGAGACGCTCCGATACGAACGCTACATTATTCTCAACGATATTGTAGTTCTGCTTCGTTCTGGAAGCGTCGATATCCTTGTTCGAAAGGGTTTCAACGTCGCCTGCCTTTCTGTTGTTATGCTGAAACAATGCAGGCAGGTGCGCTCTTGTGTATTTCGTGATATTAGCCAAGATATTTTCTCCTTTTGTGACATTATCGGGTTCTCCCTAACTCAATAATGTCTCAAAGGATTATAATAAGCAGACAGACATAAAAAGAACCGGAGCATTAACCCCGGCTCTTTCGCATAGCTTGATATATACGATCACTTTTCCACGCCCTCAAGCGCTTTCTTTACGGCATTCAGTCCATTAGCAGACATATCGGATATCGCACCCGCGATCTTTCCGTAATCTACTCCCGCCCGTTTCATTACGCTACCGACAAGCCCGCAGGCTTCCAGATTGACCCACGACGAGAGGACTGCCTTGAACAGTCCGTACACCTTGTCCGTATACTTTTCAATAGTCTCCTGCTCCGGTCTGTATTTGATACCTGTCAGATGAAGGACTTCATTTCTCAAAATATCCTCGGGATAATCATGCTTTGAGAGCATGCGCTCTTCAATACCGTCCTTTGTCAAAATGATATGACGGGCAGGATCGGGATTATCCATATTATAAGTAGCTGCGTCCCTGATAGCCTTTTTGATCTCGTCCTCGTGGGAAGTATAGTAACCGGACATGGAATGCCAGAACTCTTCGATATTCTTATGATCTAACGCCTTATACATTTGCATGACTTTGCCTGCATAAGTGTCAAGTGCATCGTAGTAGATATTCTCAAGAGCAGCGTCTACATTCTCAAAATGAGGATCACTGAAATTCACCATGAAAATGATACCGGTCATAACCGAAAGTTCGTTTGTGTTGATATCAACCATATCAATCGGTTCTTCCACGGTATTGTCTTCGCCAACCTCAACGTTTTTTGTCTCAAGCAGATATACGACACTGTATCGTTTATCTGTATTTAAAACAGCAGTATCATGCGCCTTTTTTAAGCCTTCAAGGATCATGGACTTATTATCAAGATATAAACGGATAGCCTTAAATGCAGTCTCTATTCCGTCCGCATATACCTTAATCTCCTTTGCCTGCGCCTGCTCTATATTCCGAACGTCTTTCGACAGTTTATTCCTTAACATTCTGTTCTTGATATTTTGAAACATACCATTGCCCCCTTTTCCTGTCTATGCTTATATTATAGACGAGATACTCTGTTGTGTAAACCCTTAACGGACAAAACTTGTTTTTTAGGTTTATACTCAAAAGAAAAAAAGAGAAGCCCGAAGACTTCTCTTTGTATATCTCGATAGACTTTATCCACGTCCGAAGGTTTCGAGACGCTCGACAAGGTCTTTTTCGAAGCCTGCCTGATTCTGCAAGCGGGCAGCCGTCTCTTCCCTGATCTTTGCGTCTGCTTCGAGAACCTTTCTGAGCGGGAAGGTAAGAACGTCGAGGGTCTTGTCCTTCGCAACAACGATAGCCTTGTGAGCCTGTTCCTTAACATGCTCCATCGTAACCTTTGCACGATCGACTGCGTCGCGCATGTTCTGAACAGTGTCCCTGATCGGCTGCTTAACCTTCTCATCGAAGAACTTCGCAACATTGTCCTTCATGGTCTTTGCTGCGTTCTTGCATGCGTCAAGCGTTCCGAGGGTGAAGTCCTTGATCGCATTTCCTGCGTCCTTGACAAAGCCGATGACTGCCTGCGTTACGCTGTGCATCGCATTGCTCGCGCTATGCATTGCATTGCTTGCGCCTTCTTTAATAGCAGCGGCGGCATCCTTTACCTTTTCGGTAAAAGGACGGTTAAGACGCTCAACAGTCTCATTGAGCTTCGCGATCGTCTCGTTGTTCTTTGCGATCTGCTCGTTCTGATCAGTGATCAGCTTTAAGAGCATTGCCGTAACGGTCTGCTCGTAAGGCGAGAGCTTTTCCTGCACCCTGTCAACCATACCGTCGAGCTTCTTGTTGATCTCTTCCTGATTCTCTGTTCCGAGGATAAGAGACTGCTCGATATCAGCTTCGGTCTGCTGAAGGATATTCCCGGCGTTCTTGGTAACGCCGTCCATCAGCTTCTTATTTTCGTTAACAAAATTTTCGATCTGCTCCGTGATCTGCGGGGCATTTGCTTCGAGATGCTGTTCGATCTCGTTCAGTTCCAGTCCAAACATAATTCACTCCTTGTACGGAAGGATGATTAGTTTATCAATCCGTTGTTAAATCTGACACTCTTGTTTAGCCCCCTCTCTAGGGCGTTTACATAGACCTGATTAAGAGGCATTTCCTTCAGCTCCTTTAACATTTCCTGTTTGGATTTGTCATCGGAATAGATCCTCTTTTCAATCCCTGCTGAAAAACAGTCTGCAACGGCAACCAGTTCACCGATACGGGGAATAGACTCATGTGTCGTCTTAAGATATCCGCTCCCGTCCGTTCTCTCGTGATGATACAGGCAGGCGTCAAGGATGAGCCTGAAACTCTCCGTGTCCGCTTCGAGATAATCGGTCTTTGTTCCGATAAGCGCCTGTAAGATCACAACTCCGGCGGTAACGTGTTCCTGTATGTTGAACCGGTCTAGGGCGTCGAACTTTTCCTTTTCGAGTAAACCCGAACGGAATTTAGTCATGAACGCCTTCCCTATATCATGAAACATTCCGGCATCATAGATCTGAGCATGATCAACGCCTGACCACATTTTCTTCTCATAGTCGGGAAGGTTCTCAAAGATCAGAACGGAATATCTAGCCACATTCTCTGAATGCCTTTTCAGATTTAAAGACCCGCATTCTTTGTCGGCCTGCAAGATCAGTAAATCAAGATCCTGTCGGATCACCCGGTGACGAACCTATTGAGAAGGACAACACCGCTTACGACATATACCGCACAGAGCGAATATGTAACTACGGGAATATGCAGAAAAAGAGTAGCGCCGACTGCTACCCCGCCTAACACAAGATGGACTATGTGACCCTTGCGCTTTTTCGCTTTATCCGAAACAACGACGAAGTCCTCACCGAGCATCTCGTTTAATCCGCGGGCTTCTTCAACTGCCTTATTTTCTTCAAACGTCTTCATACCCTCACACCCTTTACACCATTATATCAATGAACCTGCCTTTTCCCACCGCCGAAGGGCGGGAAGGCTTGACCTTTTCAGTCAATACCTTCCTTACCTCGGTTATCTGCGGTTTCTGTTTCGGAACCGTAACGGGAACAGGCTGTCCCCCGCTGACCGGCTTAACGCTCATCTGCGAAGTCATCAGCTACGTCGTTCCAAGGGCACTCGCTGTCATCGATCTCGGGAGCGTCCTGAGTCTTCTCGGAATGCTCGATAGTGATCGACTGCTTTGCAATGTCCTTAAGTCCCTTGTCGAGAGCGTCGAGCTTCTCGTTGTCAAGGTAGTCCATCTTGAAGACGTTCACGGACTGGATAGCGTCGTAGTTCTTCTTATCGGCATCGTACTTCTCGAAGTCCGAAATCTTAAGACCTACAACGACACCCTCACGGATATTGACGGTGATCTGCTGATCGCAGTCATGACCCTTGATATCGAAGGACTGCTGGGGAACGGTAGTACCATCCTTAGCCTCGAACGAAGTGTCCTTCAGCGAAGAGAGGTAATACTTACCAACTTCCTTGCCTTCCTTGTTCGTGGTCTTCGGATAGTTCTTGTTGACCTTGTCTACAGCCTCGTAAACAGCTGCACGGATATCTCCCTCGGGAGTGTGCTCAACCTCGCCCTGCTTAGGCTCGAAAGCCTTAACAAGTCCTGCGGACTCAAGGGTGGCGCGGATGCTCTTTACGGACTCATACTGCTCCTTGTAAGGAACCTTGCTGACCTTGTTCGAATTTGCGTCAAACGTGGTAACGTCAACGTAGCTGATCGACATGTCCTCGGTCTTCAGCTTAAGGCTGATATTCTGAGGGGTCTTGTTATCCTTGTTCTTGTCGTAACCGGAAAGGTCAACGGTGCAGGCAACGGCCTTCTCGCCGTCCTTGTTTGTGTACTCACGAACGTCGTAACGAACGTTGTACTTGCTGCCGAGTGCCTTGAAAACTTCCTCTGCCTTTGCCTTTGTCTTCTCAACAAGCTCAAAAGCAGGGTTCTTAACGGGATTGCCGTCCTTGTCCTCAAGGAACTTCTGAATGTTCGCCTCAGCGAGTCTCTTTGACATGGAGACGGTCTTCTCCTTGGGCGTGAATGTCTTACTTGAAAGTGCCATATTTTTTTCTCCTGTAGGTCGGGTAGGGGTTTCCTACAATGCGCTCTCCTGCGCTTGACCTGATACGGGCTTTGCCCGAGAGGAGCGGCAGGGCTTGATCTCCTGCCTGTGTGCCTTATCACAACTCCTGATTTTGGGCTGCGAGCAGCTCCTTGTATTCAGCAACGTCTCTTGCCGAAAGTCCATATTTTGTGAAGTCATCGGGACTGTACCCGAGACTCTTTAACACACGCATTGCTTCGAAGGGATTACGTGCCTTCTCAACAACATTCCTAGCCATCGCATCTTCGGTGTTCTCCGGTTCAGCGGGTGCTTCCTGCCTGATTTCTTCGGGCGCGGTTTCGGGCTCTTCCTGAAAAGAAGACTCGGGCTCAAACCTTACATGCTCTTCATCCCTTAATTCCTCGCGGAAAGGTTCGGGATCGGGTTCATGCATTACCTCTTCGGGAAGTTCCTCGGAAAGGCTTTCCCTTTTCGGTTCTTCATCCCAAAGGGAAGGAACAGGCTCGGGTTCTCTGACTTCCTCATGAACCGCTGCGGGTTCGGGATCCGGTCTTGCAGGCTCGAAGACGGGAGCAGGACGCATTTCTGTCTCTCCTGCGTCGTTCAGGATAGCGCTTACGATATCGAGTTTCTTCTCAATATCAGCGATGATATCCATGACCGTCTTGTCAATGCTCTTCGATACGGCGAGGAATGAAAGGATCTCGTCATAAAACTCATCCGCTTCGGCGATCTCAATGGTCTTTGTCTGCCTGTTGAAACTGAAAGCGAATTTCTGGCGGCGCATATCGTCAAGAACGATCCTGTCGGGTGTCAGAACAAACCTTACGCCGTCACTGATACTTACCGCTACGCCGAAATCTTCGTCGTACTCGCGGATGATACGCTCAAGTTTTCCCGCAAATGACGCATCTGTTTGGGAACACTTGATCTGCGTTGCCTTTGCAACACGTTCTTTAAACAGCTGTTTCAAGGTATTCGTTTCTCCTTATGAAATTATTGTAAGCGGCAAATGCTTACTCCTAATTATGTCTTAAAGGATTATAACAATACGGATACCCATGAATTATTTTTCCATGTCCTCTTCCTCTTCCTCTTCGGGAGCTACCTTTTCCCTGTCCTTCGGAGTAACGGAACGGACATTGACCTGTACCGAGGTCTTGTTCATAAAGGTGGAAATGTCAGCGTCACCCATAATGAAGACCTTTTCGCCCTTCCTTGCGTCAAGGTTCTGACCGAAGAACTTAACGTCCTTTGCGGAAGAAACACGGATATCACCGTAACCACGGGCAAATTCCTTTACCTGCGCTACCTTATCCTCAACCGCTACGAGCGGAAGGGGATAGTCCCTGCCGTGAGGTTCAAGGGTAAGCAGCTTCGGAACGGTAACGTCCGAGAGCTTTGTGATAGCCTCGATCTCTTCAACTTCCTTCGGCTTGATCTTCTTATAAGCCAGATACAGATCGGTGGAAGCCTTTGACATAGCGGCATAAGTACCTGTCAGTCCGAATGCATCCTCATGACCGCCGCACTGCATACCGCTGGCAAGGAGTATCTTCCCGCAGATACTAAGCATTTCGGGATAGCCTGCGGCATTACGGGCACTTCCGCGAAGGTCGTTTCGATCACCGCAGAGGCAGATAGACGGAACGCCTGTAGCCTCAACGAGTTTCTGTGCTATGCGTCCGCAGATACCCGGATCAAGACTCGGGATATAACAGATACATATCCCCGACTTGTTCACTGCGGCATTCTTAACGGCATTCAGGAATGACGGATCTTCAAGGGCCGCCGCTTCCATAGCCTTTCTCTTATCATTGAAGGCGATACAGAGATCGATCCTGTCTTTCAGCTTCACGATATCTGTAGTCGAGGAAAGGGTATCGTATAAGAACTGTCCGCCGCTGACGCCGAGCTCGACTTTCTTTCCGATACGTCCCGGGGCGTTCAGCACGGGATTAACCTTAAACTGGGCTGCCGACGTGTGCATGTACTCCTCGTCGTAAAGTCCCGTCTTTGACAGGAAATAACCGAATGCAGGATTGATCCTTTCGAGTGATACATTCTCAATGGAGAGGAAGCCAAACTTCACGTCCTCACGGGTAGTATCGTAACGCGAGTTCATCGGAGACTCATCGGCTATGCTGCCGAAGGCGTTATACATGGAAACGAGTGCATAATCCTCGTCGGATAACTCGCCTGCGTCATGCTTCAGCTTTGCAAGCTGGAAGAACAGACCCGCCGTGCAGTATCCGGGAATATGTTCGGGAGAGTTCTGATAGAAATTCAGCATTCTCGGATATGTTTCCATCCACTCTTCCTTCTGAAGCGGAAGTTCGTGGTGGTCAACGATAAAGGGAAGGCTTCCCGTTATGTTTCTGATCAGCCTGATGCCTGCGGGATCCGCACTTCCGATATCGCCGAGGATGACAACGTCGTTCTTCTGAAGGAACGAAAGGTCGTTCGGAAGACCGTATCCGTCGATATATCTGTCACCGATATGAACCTCGATATCGGGATAAAGTCTCTTTGCTTCGAGAGCGGACATGATGCCGTCGGCATCGAAGTCAAAGAGCCCGATCACACGGCGACCGGAAAAAGCCGCCGCGCTTATCTCGTTCTCGAGTTCGTTATAAAAGTTTCTGATCCGGGGCGCTACGTTCTTCTCATAGAAGGCAGTATCGCACTTATTTATCCTGCGTTTAAGTTCTGCACATGTCGTAGACGTTACATTCATCTTTCATTCTCCATTTCAATCTCATCTTTGTCGGGCTGTTTATCCGTTTTGGTCTTATCTGCAAGAGTACCTTCATAAGACTCAACGAGCCTCTCCTGCACCTGTTTCTCACATTCCGAGACTTCCTTCAGGCACTTGTCGATAGCAGCACCGATGATATTGTCGGCGTCAACCAGTTTCTCACCCCTGTTCTCACGGGCATTGAAGGTATCCGAGAAACCGTCCTTTACCTCTTCGCCCGCTTCCTTGATCATCCTGACTGTCTCAAGATCATCCACGGACTGAATGTTCTTCGTGATTTCGACGAAACCGTCGCCGGGGGACAGTTTATAAACACGAAGGTTTTCCTTTACGAGTTCATCAAGGGTGTCGGGCTGTCTGGTAAGCAGACCGTCTGCCGTCCTGTCATATAAGATATATGCGTTGGGGTTCTCAAAGACGAAGTATTTGTCATCGCCGTGTTCGTAAAAGGTCAGCGTGGTGTCCTTCGAAATGAAGGCGTTCATGTCGTTCTTGATACGCATGCCCTCGACGGACATATCGTTTGTGAACGTCTTGCACTGTACGAGGAGCTGCTTCATGTTATCGAGTTCGTCCATGATCGCCTGCTGGGTAAAGTCAACGGCATCGAGACGAGACTCAACACGCTGAACCTGCTGGGCGAATACCGAAAACTGAGGAAATATCTTCAGCCTTTCAAGAAGCCACTTAAGGAATTCACGGATCTGTTCGAGGAAAGTCTTACGATCTTCCTCACTGACCGTGCTGCTGACCTGATATTTCACGGGTTCCGCTTTGCCTTCTGCCTCGGGCGCAGCCTCTTTAGCGGGAGTATCGGCAGCAGCGCCCTGCTCCTTATTCTCTTCGTTCATCTCTTCTTTGATCTCTTCATCCTGTTTCTTTTTGGTATTCTCTTCCATTTTCATTTCCCTTCTTTTATGAAAAGAGGCTGCTTACCTCGTTTCATGTTCACTGTTCGTGTAGCCACCAAAGCCGCTCAATGACACGGTCATGCCGCCGATGGAGTTTTCCTTGATGGACGACATACGGTAATCGTTAAAAATATCGTTCGTCCAGTCGGGAACGTTTTCGGCAACCCTGTAATCAACCCCCGGCCCCTTTTCGTAACGGAACGGCTTGTATTTTATACTTTCCATTTTGAGTTCGGGAGTAAGAAAAACAGTCAGCGCCCTGTTCTCTGCGTCCGTATAAGTCAGACTTCTCACGTCCTTGATATGCCAGAGGCTTACCTTAAGATCGGGATACTTTCTGCTCTCTTCTTCTCTCAGTTCTTCAAGCGTTTTCATACGAATTCCTTTCTAAAGAATATGCATATTTAATGAACCTGTTATCATCACCGTAAAGGGAAACGTCAACCGATATGCCTCTTCTGAAAGCCGCAAGAAAGGTTTCGACCGTCTTATAGAAGTTTCCCATGCATTCAAGCCGTCCGTCGGAACATATCCTTACGATGCCCTCGTCTCCGGTGCCCCTTAACTTAAAATAGATAAGGTCGTTCTTAAAATGTGCATTCATGCATTCGGATTTTATCTTTGAGTAGATAAACCATCGCATGTTCTTATCGATCTTATCCTGTTCCCTGTCTAGGATCAGGATATTCCGCATTACGTTCACATAACTCTCATCATCTTCCGTGAAGATATCGGAAAGTTCGTCTATCTCGGGAAAATGTTTAAGAGCGCGGTCGGGCAGGTGCGAATTCTTTCCGAACGCTACCCTGTATTTCCCGCTTTTGTAATTACCCGAAAGGGAAAAGAAGGTTCCAAAACCCGCCGGATTGCCGCTTAACTGGTCGAACAGGATAACGGCTCCGCAGGTCGTGTCCTGCCTCTTTCCGAAATCATCGGGGATATCCTTCCTGTATGTGATATACAGCTGTGCGTCGTCGTACAGGACAACGTCAGCACAAAAACAGATATCCGATATTATGTCGAGGACTTCATTGTCGGGCGGGCACGGATCAAAGCCGCAGCCAACGTCCGTCAAATGTCCTTCACGATCGTACAATTTCATCTGTCAACCTCAATCTCGTCATGTTCGGGAGTGTCGATAGTGTATTCCTTTATATCCTTCAGTCTTGAAAACTCTGAGCGTAACTGCTTTATGTCCTCTTCTACAGCCTTGACCCACGAGTCATAGTACAGGGCCTTATATTCATCCGAATTGTCATCAAGCGTGATATGAAGATGGGAATACCATGCGGATCGGAGATCTTCGATCCTTTCGGGAGCATAACCACAAGCGGATAGATAACGTTCGCGTTCTGCAAGACCGAATCTCCTGTTATCTTCCGCAGCCTTCAGTCCGGTAAGTACCTTTGTTACCGCCTCGGACGCTTTTCCGTAGACGATATCGTTAAATAATCCGCGTTCATTTTTCCAAAGGTCGAACAGCGAAAGATCACCTTCCCTTGAGGCGCTTAAGCTCAGCAACTTCATGTCCCGTGAAGTTAAGGGAAAGGTTTCTTCTGTGGTATGTTCTCCGTCCGGATCGAGGTAAAAGCCCTGACAATTCATATTTTCGATCAGATAATCACACGCCTCACGCCAGCCAAGACCTAATTTCTCCGATACGATATCAAGCGGCCCGAAGCGTCTGTTGCATGCAAAACAGTAACAGATATTGTTGTTATCGTAGATTTTCGCCGACGGATGCTTGTCCTTGTGTTCCGCAGAGGGGCAGGGAACAAGTCCTTTCTTTGTTATCTCCTGCCCCATCAACTGCATAACTTCACGTATCGGAATATCATGGTCAAATCTGTTAAGGTCGTAATAACGTCCCTTCATGACGGTTTCCTTTTATCGGTCGGCCCTTATCGGGCTTCCGATCACTTATCGAACTCTTCCTCGAATTCGTCGAGTTCAGGATCATCAGGCTCTTCCTTTTCGGCACGGATATTCGAAACGGCAGCCTTAAGTTCCTGCATAGCCCTTGTGTTGTTCTCGATGACCTCAACAAAGGTCTGGACGAGCTTCGTAAGGAACAGGTCAAGTTCTTTGGCTCTGCTGCCAACCTCATCGGCAACCTGAGCAGGAATAACGGCAGACTTCTCTGCGGGCTTCTCGATCAGATGCTCACGCTGTGCAATCTCCGAAGCGATGAACTTCATAGCATCAACCTTGTTCGCTGACGAATAGAGGATTCCGTCGCCGTTATTGAACTTACCGTCATACTGTCCTACGACACCGGCAAGCGAATATCGGGATCCGTTCGCGTTGAGGAACTGACCGCCCTCTGCCTGCGAGAAGTCGTATTCCTTGATGACATTCAGAATGTCGATACTGTCGTTGAATACGGTGAACTGTCTCGCTTCCAGATACTTCTGAGCAAACTCGGGATTAAGTCCGACGATGAGTGCCGCCTCAAGATCCTTACGGTTCTTGATACCGAACTCATTAACAAGAACGTCGTAGATGCGCTTGTTCTTATACTCGGGCTGTAAGCTCGCGGCGTTCGCCTTACAGATCGCGACATATTCCTTTGTCGATACGCCAAGACCATTCTTTTCTACCGGGCGGTCAAAACCGCCGTTTGCGAAAATATCATAGTCTTTCTTTGTCTCTTCCGCCCTGTCAAGGACTGCCTTTGAGACGGGGAAAAGGAAAGTCTTTGTCTCGATCTCGTTCTTGAAATTGATACCGCCGATAGCCAGCTGCATGATCTCGTCGTCAGCCTTCATTCCGGTCGTACCGATCGAGAAAAAGATGATCGGGCGTCCTTTGGCAAGGGCGTCACGGAATGCTTCGTATGATGCGCAGTCCTGATCGACTTTTCCCATTCTCTTCAGAACGGCGAGCTTATTATCTGTATTGCTCTTCTCGTAATCGTCCTTTGCAAGCTGGGACATATCAGCCTGCGTGGGGAGTTTTCTTTCGGACTGCTTCCAGTATTCTCCTGTTTTCATTTCATATTCCCTTCTTCGCTGTCAGACCTTCATGGTCATTCAGTTTCCACTTTTATCTTCCCTTTATTCTTTGGAAGGCTTTACGGTAAAACCATAAGCATTACCGTAAAGGGGAAGATATACTTCCTTATCGTTATCCATCACGTAGCACCGCCCGACACATGTACCGTAATCGGACGAAAGTGTGTCTTCGTAGTCAATCCCAAGCCTGTATTTTTGATAGACCCAGTCGTAAGCCTCTATCTCGTAGATAACGCCCATCAGCTGTGTCCCCGTCATTTCGGTTATATCCCGAATGGAAAGGATGAGGCTGTCATCCACATGGTCACACATGATATACGGAGCATTGCACTTCATATAGATAAACTTTTTCATCAGCGCCCCGGATAATCCGTTGAGGCTTTCATTGAGCCTGTGTTTTGAGGCTATATCAAAAAGGATGAACTCCCACAGAACGAGGTCGTCATCGGGGAACATTCCGGTCAGCTCTTTAAGGTACAGCCGAACGTCCTCGTCGAACCGTTTTTCAAAATCGGGCTCGGTAAGAACGAACACGTCCTCGGGCTTATATCCGCTCTCGGGAAGAGCACCGAACTTCTTGACGCGGACGAGCAGATTATCTATGTAAGCGTACCTGTTCAGATCCTCGTCCTTACAATCCCTGTATCCGAGGGCGATTCTGCGTGAGAGATACCAAATGTAATTATGCACTACACATATCTCCCTTCAGATCATCTCGTGGTTTCCTGAGCCGTCTTCTCGATAACGGGAGCACCGTTATGGATATAGATCTCATAACCGTTCTGCACGAGCACGTCGATCATATACAGCGGCATCTTTGCGATCTGCTTTTCCTGCTCCTCTTTGGGGAGCTTTGCGAAACTTTCTAAAAAATCCTTATTAACGTCTAACATATCTTTCTCCTGTTCCGACGAATACACCTTGCTTGAACATGGTTTCGTCTTTGTGTTGTCTCTGATATTTAATAATCTCCCAAAGGATTATAATTACCTGAAATCGATGAAAATATTTTTAAAGAAAAAAGACCCCGCCGCGTCGGTGAGGTCTTAAAAACTCAGAACGTATCGTTTTTCTTTCTGTTTCTCGAAAGCAGATAGATAGCAACGCCTGCCGCTATAAGTCCGAGGGGAACGAGGATAAGAACGGGAGTTAGCCACTTATGCTCTTCGGGATACTCAACATTAGTGAGCTTCCTTATATCTTCCTGCGGGATAATGATAGGGTCGGTATCATCGGGCTTTGCGGGAGCCGTAGTTGCAGCACCGGTCGTTCCGCTGGCGGGAGTATCGGTATCGGGCATTGCGTATCCGGGAATGTCTTCGAGCTTACAGCCGCCTTCGACCCATGATGGAAGCGGGATATCATCCGTTCCGATACCTACATAGAACATTACATAGTTATTGTCGCTGAGGCTCACACCCGCAGCCGCCTTATTCAAATGCTCGTAGAAACATACCGGGGGATTAACGGTATTGCCGGAAGCGTCATAACACGATACCGAGTCAACCTTAAAGAGCCCGAGGGGAAGACGCACCGTAGTCGTGAAATCATCGAGATCCTTTGTAAGATTGATATAGGAATACGCAAGGTGAGTATCGTTATACATTTTAACAGTAACCTTAGTTACGTTCGCAATATCGACCTTTGCCTTGATGGTGAGATAGCCATAGTTTACGCCTTCAGGGATCGTGTCGTTAATGTAATCGGCGAGCTCTATGTTGGTATCTCGGGGGTAGCCCACGATAACGCTGTTATACTTTAAGTCCGTCAGTTTACCTGTATCCTGCCACGTTTTCAGATCGGCAGGAAGGATATACAGGTAGTCTCTCAGATTATCGTATGTCCATTCATCGATATAACCGACACCGGAAAATGCATTTGCGTTTATATCGCTGTTCTTAAATATCTGCCACGCTTCTGTATCGGGCGATACCTTCATATAACCGTCCTCAATAAGGATCTGTTCAAGTTTCGCGAGGTCTTCTTCAGTCTTCTCATACTCAATGCCGCGATAAGTATTGAACCCGCCGATCTTATCGGAAGCGAATGCCGATACAGCAGGAAGTACAAGCACTAACAACAACGATAATAATGCGATCTTCTTAATTCTCTTCATTTTTTCACTCTCCTTATACATTAGTTCCAGTCGGGACTCTCTTCCTTCGGCTCGTCCTTTACATATTCCTTAACGTCGTCAGCAAAAACGGAGATATCGATACCCGATCTGCCGTTCTGCTCCCACCACTTGTGCTGGAAGCTGCCGTTAACGAGGATCACCTTTCCGGTGAAGTCAACCCGGGGCCAGTTTGTAGTGCTGCATACGACAACCTTGACATTCATTCCCTTATCGTAGGTTCCGTCTTCCTTTTTGCGTCCTGACATTGACGTGTTCATGATAACGGCGTTCTCTGTTTTCTTCTGCTCGAACACGTACAGTCGCCAGTTTGTGACCTTGTTTGTATCCTTATAGCCCATTTTAAACCTTCCTTTCTAAGGCAATAGTGATCTCTGCTACTATATCTAGTATAGCCTGTTTTGAAACCTTAGTAAACCCTTAACTGAAAAAAGTTGTCAGTAAGGGTATAAAAAGTTGCACAAATTTTTCTTTTAAATCCTTGAAAAGTTTAGTCAATATGTAGCGTCCTTACGGCACATATAGTGTTAGTTAAGGGTTTACAAATATAATCTTTTGGGAGATAATATAAGTGATAACAGTTGAGTTAAGCACTTAGATATGGAGACTAATTATGCTTGTAATGAAAAAGATCGCAGAATATGCGGTCAACGCAATCTACTGTTTCAAGGACTTCACTTCTAAAAAGAGCGTTGCGGTAAGCGGCGGCTTCCCTGAATTGTTTCCCGGCATGAATGTGAATATCACATTTAAGAAGACCGATAAGGGAAACAATCTTGAAACGATCAGCGTTCCGAACACCGACAGGAATATCAGTATCCTTTCCCAGCACGACGTAAACATTAAGAGCTATTTCGAGAAGTTACAGATCCATGCGGAAACCGGCGTATGCTTTAAGGAACTCAAATATGTTGATGATCCTTATGAATACAGCAGGAATATCGCGGGAACGGACGGCTTTGCAAAAGCCGACAGGATCGCACTTGCTCTCGGAATGAAGGCTGATGACCCGAAGAGGCTTCGTGCTCTGCGCGAGAAAGAACTGGAAATGTTCCGTGCCCGCAGGCGCGAGACGTATTCCCTTGAGGAATATATCCGTTTGTATCGCTTTATTGAAAGAGCAGGATCCTATCCCGAACTTTCTCTCGATCATATCCTTGACTCGACAGCGGGCTATACCTACACCAGTGATATGCTTCTCGCTGATACGGAACTTCTTGAGGCAAGACAGTATCTTGACGAGAAGATGAACAGATACCGCCACGAGTACCACACCCTTCTCTCAAAAAAGGAGATCGATAAATACCTTGAGGACAACGATATCTTAAAGGATGACCAGATCACGGCAGTCGAGCAGTTAGCCGATACCCGCCCCACGATCATCACGGGCGGAGCGGGAACAGGAAAGACCACTACCGTAAAAGGTATAATAGAGTTATACTCAAAATACTACAATCCCGATAAGATATGTCTTCTTGCTCCTACCGGAAAGGCAAGCAGAAGGCTATCGGAAGCAACGGGAATGCCCGCAACGACAATCCACAACCGCTTAAGGAAGACCCCCGAGGATGACTTCGTGTACTTCGGAGAGGACAGGAAGCTGCCCTTCACTCTCTTTATCGTAGACGAGTCCTCGATGATCGATACGCTTCTTATGTCGTGTCTCATGAAGGCAATACCTAATCAGGCGAAGCTGTATCTGATCGGTGACTGCAATCAGTTATATCCCGTAGGCTGCGGCGAGCCGTTCCATGAGATGATAAAGAAGAACGAATGCACGATCGTTACCTTAAAGAGGAACTTCCGCCAGACCGAGAACAGCGGTATTGCAGAAAACTCTTACAATATCCTCAAGGGCAAGAAGATCGGTGAGCATTTCGACTTTTCGATAAAGCACATAAAAAAGAGCGATATCCTTAAGATCGCTTCCGAAACAGTCCAGAATATCACTCCTTACAACGAGTTGAACGACTATATCAATAAGCATATCATGAGCAAGTATGTAGAAGTCGGGAACATTCCCGTATTCTTCAAGGGTGAAAAGGTTATTGCCTTAAAGAACACGGATGAATTCTTCAACGGAGATACGGGTATCGTCGAGAAAGTGGATGCCTCAAGCATTACCGTTAAATTCCCCGACGGGCCTGTGCTGATACTCCGTGAGGATTATAACCTTATAATGCCTGCATATTCCCTTACCGTTCACAAGTGTCAGGGATCCGAATATGATACTGTAAATATCTTCCTTCCCGAAGAGGAAAAGCCGTTCATTACAAGAAGGCTTGTCTATACCGCTATCACAAGGGCAAGAAAAAAGGTCAATCTGTTCTTCTACAGCAACGCAGCATAATAGTTTAATACATAAAAGAAGGAGCCGCTTTTCGCGACTCCTTTTTCTTTTAGTGTCCGGGAGCGGGTGACGGAACAATGTACGTTCTGTCTCCGCCATTCTTTACCCTGTCACTGATATTTACCGTAACAACGACTTCTTTATACTCGGTATCATCCTTATAGAACCTTACGATGATATCTCGTGTCTCTCCGCCTTCGGCAATGTTGCCGATCGGGATCTTCGTTCCAACGACACCACCGTATCTGCCGTCAGCAGGCTCAAGGGTAATAATACCGAATACCGGCGTGGCAGCTTCGTGTCCGATATCTGTATACGAGCGGATCGTACTATGCGTATAATACAGTTCGCCTGTGTACGTCATTGTTGCCGGATAAGCCGTTACCCATTCTATCGGGAAGATAACGTCAACGTGGTCATAGTCAGCGATAGGCTTAACGATGACTGCGATATCGTCATCCTGATAGAACTTTGTCTTCTTGACAAATGACGTAGGATTTATCGATGCAGGAGCACAAGTGTAAACATAGACCTTACTGTCTTCCTTTGTATGGTCAATATATGCACCCGATACAAGCACTGCCGTTTCGGTTCCCGAAGGAATATCCGACAGGGCTGTGTAGTATCCTGCGGGGATATACTTGTCCGTCGTATGCAGATACCAAGGCTCACCGGTATCCGTAAGAACCAGACTGCAATCACCGTATTCATCAGTAAACGAACCGGGAATGGTTGCCTGCGTCTTATACGGAGCATAGATACCTTCGACATTTTCAGAGATAAAGTTAAACGTCGTACATAATGCGTCAAGCGTAACAGCTGCTCTGATCGCATCTATTCTCTTCTGAAGGGAATAAACAGGCGTTCCAAGTGACCTCATCTCTGTCGATAAAGTATATTCAGCATAAGCGTTAAGGAATTCGTCATCTGACTTCGTTGTATCCTCAGCTACCGCGACAAGAGCTTGTCCGGCAGGACGGCTCGAAAACATATCCTTGTGAGCAATAGTAAGATTGCGAATATCGCTTATAGACATACCGTTACTGTCCAAAGTGTCTTTCAGGCTCTTAACCACACTTGCTTTTACCAGTTCATAAGCAGATGAGATATCGTCATACATTTGAATGAGTTTTGACATAAACTCCCACGACATATTACTGCGATGGATAGCATAAGTCAGATTGCAGTTATGCAGATCGAGAATATCACTGCCGTCCGTAGGCTTAAGGTTTGCAAGCGTCAGATCAAGGAAGTAAGTGTACGTGTCTCCGTCTTCCTCTGCTTCTTCATAAGAGTCATAGTCGGACTTGTAAGCAAAATCGTAGTTCCAAATCTCGTCGTTCTTCTTACGGATAACGATATCTAACGGATCACCGAGGAATAATTCGCCTGCACGACCTACTTTGGCAACCGAAAAATCATTAGCAACAGTAATGGACGTAAGTTTCGGGCAAAATGCGAAAAGTTCATCTATGCTGTAAAGCCTTGATGAATTCCAACCGGAGATATCAACACTCGGAAGGTTGAAACACATTTCAAATGCACTATCCACCGTTACAGGCTTTACCTGCCAGCCGCTCATATCAACGCTGGTCAGATTGTAACATGACGCGAACAGTTCGTCCAAATATGATACCTTTGTCACGTCCCAACCTGAAAGGTTAAGACTTGTCACAGATCCGCAACCGGCAAACATGTTCAGGATACGAGTGAATGGACTGTTCTTCCATGAACTGAGGTCGCCGATCTCAGCGTCAGTAAGGTTAAGACAGTTCTTAAACATACCGGCTGCGTCTTTAAGTGTACTCATGTTCCACTTTCCGAGATCACCGATATCCTTTCAGAGTACACAATCCTTGAACATGCCGCTCATGTCCGTTACCTTTACGGGTGTCCAGTCTGAAATATCGCCTATGTTCTCAAGCGTATAGCACTGTTCGAACATACCATTCATATTTAATACGTTTGATACGTCCCAGTTTTCGATACCCTTGATTTCTCTGATACTGAAGTCATAAGCGATATCAACCTCGCTTCGTCCCGCAAAATGAGCAAACATGTGGGACATGTTGGTTACATTCGAGGTATCCCAACCCGAAAGATCGCCGATATCGGAATTAAACGGCAATCGTTTACTGCGGTCTATACATTCCATATCAAACATGTGAGACATGCTCTTTACGTTTGATACGTCCCAGTCAGAAAGATCACCGACCGACAGAAGGTTCGGGTAGTTATAGAAACAATAATCTAAGCCTTCTATCGACGACATATCTGCGTCGGTCAGATCGATATTTTTAACAGCACGTAAGGGTCTTGCAGTCGTACCTGCGGGAAGGAATAAATGAAATACAGTATTCGTGAATTTAGTGCCGACTGCTGTAAAATCAGTTATATCTGCATAATACTCGCTTCCGGCATTAAGCAGGCTGGTTGTTGAGGTTGCACTACTGAAATCCCAACCGGAGATATTCAGTTTCTTCAGTGACTTACAACCGTCGAATAGCCACCTCATATCAGTTACCTTTGACGTATTCCAACCCGCCGCGTCTATATCCTTCAGACGCTTATTGTTCATGAACATACAGTACATGCTCAGTACATTTTCGGTATCGAGATCCTTAAGACCTTTTATCTCTTTTGCACCGAACATATCGTTATTCGTAAGACCGAAATTCGTCAGCGCGCTGCTATAAATGGCGAACAGACCTGTCATATTTGTAGCCTTTGAAGTATTGATACCCGTAAGGTTGATAGTATCTGCCGATAACAGGTTTTCGAGCATATACGAAAGGTTTGCTACTTTTGACAAATTCCAACCATGAATATCAAGGTTTTCGAGTGAATAGCAATTACCAAAGACGTAATCCGCTGCTGTTACATTCGAAACGTCCCAGCCTGAAAGGTCAAGCCCACCCTTAAGTGAACGGCAGTTATAGAACAATGAGCCGATAGCTGAAGGCTTCGGATTCCAACCGGAAATATCACCGAGGCTTTCAAGCCCCTGACAGTCACGGAACATGCCGAACATTGAGCCTGTTACGGAACTTAAATCCCAACCCGAAAGATCGAGGTTCTTTATCTCACTATTAGCACCATTTATCGAAGAACTATAGTACATATTCAGGAAACTATTTACAGCCGTAACTTTCGAAGTATCCCATCCCGAAAGAGCGGACAGGCTCGCGCTCTTAAGTTCCCATGTTGCATTGAACATATTCTGCAATGAGGTAGCGTCAGGGTTAAGGTTCAAGAGTTTCGAGTCAATGTACTGTACTTTCTCAAACAGCTGGAACATGTGGCTAGGCGTAGCACTTGTTATGACCCTCTTCGCAGGAGTATAAAACTCTGCTATCGTTCCGTTCATACGAACATAGATCGGATCATATCCATCTGCATTTACTGTTACGGAAGAAGTAAACGGATAAGTTATAAATCTCATTTCCGTTACGACCTTATCTTCATAACCTGTATTTTCGAGATGATCTATTCCATTCGCAAGCTGTTTAATGGTACAGTTAAACGTCGGCCCGTCCACTAACATAGTGACAGAGTCTACCATGTAACGGTGTCCTTCGGATCCGGGAGCAAGCACTGCACTCTTATAGTCAGTATTGCTGTCGGGTATTCCGTCTGCATTATCATCAATAAAGAGATGGAATGCAGGAAGGACAAGGTCATATCCGTTAGTAGAGTTATTATCCGGTGTGATAATGACTTCAAGAGCAGGAGCGCCCATAAGGAAATCTGAAGTATATCCGCTGTTATGCAGGTTCTTAAGATTGAAACCGCTGATATCGATCTCCTTAAGGTTATTACAGCCCTTAATGAAGTTATTTACCGTATACGGCTTAACGTGGTTAGTGTTCCAGCCGCCGAGGTTCAGCGTTTCGAGGTTATTACAGCCCTCGAACATAGAAGACATATTCTGAGTTTCACCTGTTGTCTTCCATCCCGAAAGGTCGAGTTCAGTCATGAACTTACAATTCTTGAACATTTCCTCGGTAGCATACAGTTTCTTTGTATTCCAACCCGAAACGTCGAGGTTTTCCAACCATTCGCAGTTACAGAACATACCGTTTGCACGTTCCAGTTTTGAAACGTCCCAGCCTGAAACGTCAAGTGTATCTACGCGGTTGACGCCCGAGAACATTTCGTCCGCCTTTGTCATCTTTGAAGTATCGATCCACGATACGTCAAGCGTGAAGAAATGACTCAGGTTTGCGCTTGTATATGTGCCGAGATCGGCAAACATACGTGAGCTGTCGGGGTTTGCGTAAATAGTAGTAGCTACCGAAGATACCTCAAGGATATTTTCACCTGTAGGCGTACAAGCCCACACTTCAGCATAATATCCGTAAGAATTCACTCCACCATCAGACTTGAAAGAAAAGGTTACAGTATCGCCGTCTACTTCACATTCTACTGTCGTCGGTGCGTCTTTTGAGCCACCGTAGGAAGCGACGACACCTGAAGCACTTTTTGAATTTGCCGCACTTCCGGTATATTCACCCTTGATCACGGATACCCAGTCATAACTAAGACTTTCAGTACCGTATGTTAGCCTGATCTTAAGTTTTGCAGCACCGTCAAACGTAATAGTCTGATTATTATTAGTATTTGAGGCGTATGTTCCGTCCTGAACTCCATCATCTGAAATATTCGCAGTATGCGCATATTTAATAACGCTCGTGTCTTCTGCAAAAGACGTATAACGTTTTCTCAGATAAACGGGAAGTTCGTCGGGCAGGGCTATATTAACGGGACTTTCAAAAGGCTCTGTTGAGAAAACAAGTCCCTGCGTATTAGTGTTAACGAAGTTCCATATCTGATCATGGACGTATTCACCCGTCTGAAGGTTAGTCGGGTAATGGTCTGCAAAACTGAAACCGTCGAGATCACTGCGGACATATACGTGCGACTTATCGGTAACACCGCTAATAAGTCTATCGTAGGCCTGCGGCGAATCTGCGACCAAATCTTCGTTATCATCCAGATACCACTTGACCTTGTCACCCGTGGCGATCAGAATACACGCATCCGAAGGCAGGGACTTAGGTGCTTTAATCTTTTTGAGTTTATCTGTCGTTTTGTTGGTAACTGTTATCAGAGTATACTTTGTGGGATCATCAAGATAATGGAACTCCTTGACATTAGACCAATCTAACGCACTTAAATCAAGAGATTGCAGGTTGGTACAGCCAAGAAACATTCGAGCAACGTCCAAGGCATTATCCATGCAAAAATCTATTTTTAAGTTAGTAAAGCCGGTACAGTTTGCGAACATGTAATCGAAATCAATGCCATTAGAAGTGTCCCATCCGGTAATGTCTAATCCACCGGGGCCCAGCTTTGTAAATCTGGTGCCAGCAAACAGGTTACCAAAACAGCCCACATTCGAAACGTCCCAACGTGTCAGATCGAGGCTTGTTAAGCTAGAGCAATCACGAAAGACAGCAAACAGCGTCTTAATCGATGCGAGATTCCAGTCTTCAACACCTTCAATGTTCTTTAAACTCGTGCATCCATCAAACAAAAATGTTATACCCGCTGAGCCAAATCCGTTATAGTCAATCCACGACGAATAAGGTTTTTCATAATACCTATAATTACCATCCGTATCATAAGGATTGCAAGTCTGCGCGGGGATATGACTGAAATCAAAACCCGTTGTATCAATAGACACAAGACTCTTGCAAAAGGCGAACATGTTTGCCATGTCTTCCAGTAATGAGCAATCCAGCCATGATGTGTCTATCGTTACTAATTTCTCACAAGACCTAAACATATCATGTGTATTTTTAGGCTTGATCTTTTCGGGAAGCACGATGCGTTCCACTTTATAGCACTGCATAAAAAGTTGACTCAAGCTACAACCATCGGCAAAACGAAGTTTACTGATATCTATTTCCGTTACCGCTCTATTGTCGTCAAACATCCACCTACAATCATCAAGTAAAGCATTTTCGAGGAAACGAAGATCGTGTGACAGCAAGGCGTAATCATACGAAAATAAATTATATGTATCGACTTTCCCATCATAAGGATATTTAACACAATAAACATCCGGCAAGATAAAACGTGACGTGTCAATCGCCGTTGCTTTCGTAAAGCCTGTCCAAATGCTCTTGCACTCGTATGTCGATGAACCGCTGCTTATACCATAGAAGGTCGGCTTAATGCAGACAATGTCTTCGGCGGCACAATATAACTCTATTGAAGTTCCATCGGCTCCGACACGCGTATAAATAGGTGTGCCCTGTCGATGCAGAGTCACATCGGAAGTAAACGGCGTATCAACAAACTTGATCTCCGTAATCTTTGTATCTTTCGTTGAATAGCTCGAGATTGTAGGCGTCAATAACTTTTTGATAGCCAGATTAGCATCAGTTCCGTTGTAAATGGTAGCCGCGATATACTTATGTTCGCGCCCATCTAACGCGGGGTTTGCGTACAGAACGCCATCATCGCTCCGGTCATCGTTATTGTCGTCAATAAACATCAGGTTTGTGGAATTAGCAGAAGAAAACTGCAAGTATTTAGGTGCGCTCGTACCAAGCCATATAGTCTCAAGTTTAGAACAAGACGTAAACGCACTTTCCCAATTCGTTGAATCAAGGCTGCCCGTGATCTTCCAGCTTCTCATGTCCACGCTTGCAAGAGAAGCGCAGCC